>JAABUV010002557.1_pt1 | contig 24428 bp, 32 predicted proteins | sample 5559971 | NCBI WGS metagenome assembly JAABUV01 (sample SAMN10711881, study PRJNA513362) | rock metagenome | isolation source: Antarctica rocks | place: Antarctica: Victoria Land, Knobhead nord | collected 2015-12-19
GGGGCTACCTGCGCTCGTCGCTGACCTGCGGCGACCGCACCGACCTGCTCGCCGCGGTCGCCGACTCCGACCTGGAGGCCCTGCAGCGCGCGCTGCCGCTCTGATAGGGCCCGCGGACAGGGTTTTTGTGTGCAGGCAGGGTTTCCAGAGGCCGGCCTGCAGGCCCTGCAGCGCGCGCTGCTGCTCCGATGGGCACTACACAGAGGGGTGGCCAGTTGTCCAAACTTTCGCCGGCTGCGAGCTGGAGGCCCTGCAGCGCGTGCGGCCAGCTGAGGGCTGGAATAATTGTTTCACCCGTAACACATTGAGGCTGGACGATTAGCATGTAGAGCTCTGCTGTGATTGCTCGAGGTTTCTGGCGGCTGGCATCGTGTGCCCCGCCGCACAACTTAGCTGAGCGGGCTGTGCTGCGTCATGTCTCTCACCAGGTCAGGCAAGGTGAGCGTGCTGAACATGCGGACTGCTCATGCCATCATCATGCAGGCGCCTGCCCGCTGCTATGAGTGATGGTTGTCACGCTTGAAGCATCAGTTTTACAGGTGGTTCTTTATGAGTCGCTAGGCTAGGTGTAGGGTCAGTGAATTGGTACAGATTTGCTGTAATTCTATGTTGCTCTGACACAGCTGTTGTGTGCTGTCTTTCTGTGCGTGGGCATGTCTCACGCCCTTAGCGTGCTTCTTCTGCGATCATCGGTGTAGCAGATTTTGGTACCAAACAATCACACCAAGCGTGCTGTTTCCAGCGCTCAAAGGGCACACACCTGCAGAGCAGTTTCCGCCGACGGACACCCAGCAAACAGGCAGGCAGGCACCTTAGGCTCACAGGCAGTGCGCTGTGTGTGTGCTCCACACTGCGGCTCGAGGTTGGCTGCTGTCGTACAGACCTGCTGCAGCTGGCTCACCTAGGTGTGAAGAAATTCCCACACACTTGCTTTGACACTGCGCAGTGCCTGTGAGTCTGTCAAGACAGCGGCTGCTGCTACTGCTGCCCTGCAGAAACCTTGCTCAGGCTGGCCGCAGCGCGCAGTTGCCGCTCGGACTTGGCTGGCCTGAAGTGCGCAGCACGCGCCTGCTGAGCTTGGGCGGGGCGATCGGGCGCCTTAGAGAACGCATTCAAGTGCGCGTGATTGCAAGAGCGCGCGCCCTTGCTGCCGCGGCGGCCGCTACGCCCGCAACTGCCCCCGCCCACGGCCTCGCCGCGCCGCAGCTGCTGCAGCCCGTGCGGCTCGCCAGCGCTCCCCTGCCGGCGGCGAGGCGAGCGCGCCGGACAGGGGCCACCGGCGGCCCCCGCTGGCCTGCTTCAGCATGCAAGGTGGCGCGGCCGCCGGCCAGAGCCCGCAGGGGCAGGGCGGCCCGAGGTGAGGCGATCAGGCGCGTGACGGTTGTAAGCGCGGGCGCGGGCAACTGTCGAGGGTAGGCATGGAAGAGGACAGCCTGGCGGCAGGGACAGGCATGGCCGCTCCGGCGGCGGCGCTCGCGGGGCCATGGAAGGGGGAGTGCGGCAGGAGCACCAGGGCGGGATGCGGGGCGGCCGGGGCGCGCGCCTGGGCGCGCCGGGCCTGCCTGCTGTGCCTGCTGTGCGGCCGCCGGGCGGCCGCGGCGCCGCAGCTGCCCGCGCTGGGCATCCCGCCCGGCACGGGCGCCTGGCTGGGCGCCAGCATCGACTTCAACGCCTACCCCAGGCGCGCGCGGCCGCCGCGTGGCCGCGCAACGAGCGCAGACGCCTGGCAGCAGGCTGTGTAGCGCTGGCGCCATGCCTGCCGCACCACAGGGCCTGCGCACGGCAGGAATGTCACGTTGCTGGTGCTGCAGTGGTGCTGCCTAGCATGCGCCTGCAACCGCACATGTCACAATGTGACATGTGTCTCTGCCCCAGCCAAGTGCACATGTTGGCGCATGCTGCTTGCAGACTGCATGGGCGGGCTGGCACATGCTGCCTGCCTGCCCCTCAGACCTCCCTTCCAAATTGCACATTTGGACCTCTGGCTCCCAGCCCTCTGCGCCTCAGCGCCCTGACCTGCACACGCAGCCTGGCCAACTACACGGCCGAGACCGGCTTTGCGCCGGCCACGCACGACGTGTTCATCGAGGCGCCCATGAGCGCGGTGGACCGCGCCAACCTGGACCTGGTGCTGCCGCAGATCGCGGCCATGCAGACGTTTGTGAGCGCCCTGGCTAGGTTATTAAGGTGCAGGGGTATGATCATGGTTATGTTAGGGTTCCGTGAGGTACGCACCGCCTGTGGGCTGCTGCGTCCCGGGACCAGGCGCGCGCGCGGCCATGCGTGTGCCGCCCGGTGCCAGTCCAGGGCCCGGATTTGCCGCGCCGCTGCCGGCACGCAGTGCTTCGAGTGCTGTGTTCGATGCACATGGCATGCATGCTGCGCTGTGCGGCAAAGGCGCCAGCCAGCTGAACCTGCATGACGGGACGCGATTGCGGAGCCGCGGCCCCGCTGCTTATGCGCTCCGCGCGCCTCCCTTAGGTGCCCTCGGGGGGCCAATCGCGCTCACTGAACACGGCGCCGCAGGTGACGGTCACGGTGATGCCGACCCAGGGGCTGCCGGCCTGCACCCAGGCGGTGGTGGACGACATCGCTGGCTACTTCCAGCGCCATGCGGTGGTGCGCCCGCATGGGCCGCGCGCCGCATCGGCACCGCGCGCCTGCACGCCCTGCGCCGAGCGCGGTGTCCCGGGGAGGCCGCACGCGGCCGGGCGGCGCATGCCCTGACACCAGGGCTGCGAACTGCTGCATGCCCATTTAATGTCAGACATGCCCAAATGCTGTAGTCACAGGTGGGAGCGCCTGTAGCCCCGCGAGCACGCTCCGCCGATCTGCACCCGCCGCGCCGCTGACCCGCGTTCGACTTGCCTCGGATCCGCGCCAGCCCCGCCTCGGGCCAGTGCCGGCGGTGGCTGCCCGGCCGCGCTAGAGGCAGCACACGCGAAGGCGCGCGGAGAACCGAACAGGGGCGCGCCTCGCACCGGCGGCGCTGACCCGCAGCAGGCGACCTACTTTGTGGCTGGCGCCGCAGGCGACCTACTTTGTGCGCTACGCGCACGAGATGAACGGCGTCTGGTTCCAGTGGGCCCAGCGGCCCAGCCAGTACCGCGCGAGCTTCGCGGCCGTGGCCGGCTGGTTCCGCGCGGCCTCCTGCGGCGCGATGATGCTCTGGGCGCCCAACTGGCGCGCCGCGCGCGCCGCGCCGGCAGGCTGCTGGGGCCCGGCCAGTTGCGGCTTGAACTGCGTGTCTTCGCCATGCATTGAAGGTCCTGCTTCTGTGCCGCCATCGGCGGCTGGCTCTCCGCGGCCCTGCGGCGGCGTGCTGGGCTGGGCGCCCGTTTGGTGCCATGCTGCGCCCCGCCCGCGTTGTGCACCGCCGCGACAGACAGGACAGTTTGGCACAGCGCGGGTTACACGGTGGACCCTGTATGCCCGAGTTGGGTGCGCGACTGAGCGGTTTGCGCCTGCCCAATCGACCTGCTTCATGAGGCTGGTCTCATCCTATGGGCTGCACCTGCACCCAAGCGCATCCAGCTCCAGACACCCCAGCAGGCTCGCCAGCGGCGGCGACCCCTGGCATGCCTGCCCACTGTCCCCTGGGGGTGCCCTCTGTGCAAGCCCGCCCATGCATGTCCGAAGGGAAGAACGTCCCAGACAGGGCGGCAGGGACGCCGCCGCTGCGCGCGCAGGGGCGGCGGCTACCCCTACGCGGGCAACACCACGACCATGTGCGCGCCGCTCGGGGCCGCGCGCAGCACCCGCGCCATGCGCAGGGCACATGCCTGTGCTGGCATCGGGGTGTGTTTGCAGCGCGCTGCTCGCGAGCTGCCTGCCAGCACGCCGCGCGATGGAGGCGCCAGACATGCGCCAAAGCTGCGATCTGTTAAGCGAGCTGCGCGCTTGAGCAAATGAGCTATGAAGATGCCCTGGTCGGTCGGTCTATATGGGGCGAGAGAGGTTTCAGCCAAATCTTGGCTAGAGCTGCGCATGCGCCCCCTGCCGTGCCTGCGGGGCAGGGCCACCGCGGGTGCACAATGCCGCACACCGGCGCGCCGCGGTACAGGATCGCGTCGCCGGTCTACTCTGAGATGGACACGAACGGGGACGGGGCCGTCACCCAGGCGGACGACCCGTACGCGCCCTACTACCCAGGTCGGCCGCGCCCTGTGCCGTGCGGCCGCTTGCGCTTTTGTTGGGAAGCGGGAGTGCCTGGCATGGCAGGCGTGCTGTCCTGATCCGGCCGGGCTGCTTGGGCGTGCTTGAGCTTTGCGGAAGTAAGTATCCCGGCAAGAGCTGCAGGCTGGCTGTGGGGGCTCTGCGCGCACATGATAGGGGAATGGTGTATATGGCATAGGGTTCAGGGATTGGGTTGGTGTATGCCAGGGAGGTGACGTGCTGGGGCACGCGCAGGCGATGAGTGGGTGGACTGGGTGGGCATGTCGGTGTACTCGCTGGGGCCCTACAACCCGTACGGCCAGAACACAGTCGGCTACAACGGCGAGTTCACCATGAAGGCGCGGCGCAGCGGACCCCCCGGCGCGGCTGCTGGCAGTAGCCTGCAGCTGAGGGAGCGCGGGTCAACGAGCGTGTTTCGGGCGCTCCCCAACCTGTGGCTCGCCTGGCATGCCACGGGCTTCATGGCACCCGGATGCCTCCATTGCGGCCACGCACTCGCCGCCACCATCAACACATGTGCAGCAGATTGTGGCAGCCTCGTCAGAGCGCCCGCTCTCCGAAAAGGGCGACCATGGGCCCCGGGTGAGCCTGAAGCGCAGGGGCGCGCCTGCGCGGAGATTGACTGCCAGCCCTATCCCTAACCTAACCCCTATCCACGAGCCCAGAGCGCGGGCGCTCGCCCGCGCGCAGATCGACTGCTTCCCGCTGCCCATCCCCTGCTTCTACACAGTGTACGCGGAGGGCCGCGGCAAGCCCTTCATAGTCACGGAGACGTCGGCCGCGTTCTACCTGTCGCCCGTCAACCCGCCCGCCGAGCAGGCCTCGGACCTGGACATCAAGCGGTCCTGGTGCGCGGGGGTGTAGAAGGTTTAGGGCATGCAGGCGGAGCGCACACCAGTGTGCGCACGGTTTGTTGCCAGCGGTTTGTTGGTGGGTGGGCCAGGTTGGGACAGCACTGCCCCTGTCGCTGCCGCGCGCCGCCCGCTCGGGCACGCATGCGCTGCATGCGCTCACAGACTACCGGGCTCTCTCATCTCGGCCTGGCTGGCACCATTGCGCGCACGCCGGTGCCGTCGCGCACTCGATGGCGCATGGGACCATGCGCCACCAGTGCCGCTGCCCGGCCTGCTGAGCAGGCTCTGGGCTTCCAATACGCCCATGCGAGGCCGAGGCAGAGGGCGCTCCCTTGTGTGATTATTCGGTCTGCCCATGCGGGCGGGCGGCCGCGCAGGTTTGCGCAGCTGTTCAACGTCAACGGCGACTCGGCGGCCGCGCTGGACGTCAGCGTGCACTACCCCATGCTGCAGCTGATCGTTTTCTTCGACTGGCTCAAGCCCGAAGACGTCGCGAATGGCACGGCGCGCGCGCGGGCCCGATTCATTCCGCTCGCCAGGCTGGGGGTGGAACCCGGAAGGCGCGGCGGGCGCCCCCGGCTCTGGGCATGCGCAGGAGGACGCGGCGGGCGCCAGCTCGGGCTGCAGGGTTTTGGTGACCCTACTCTGCGCGCCCTGCCATGCAAGGGTTGTGCACTGCCGTGTGACCACCGCTCATGGGGCTGTCGCGCACCCGTCGCCCTGGCCTGCTGGGTGCAAGCGGGGCTGCAGGCGGCCTGCGCGGCGCGCGCAGCTGGTGGACTGGCGCGGCCCGTCGGGCCCGCCGGACGTGGCGGCCGCGTTCGGCCACTTTGCCGCGCAGGGCAACGCCGCCTCCGCCGGGCAGCCCTACTGGCGGCAGGCGGGCGCGGTGTCGCTGGCGTCGCCTTCCTGCCCCGCGCGGCCGAGCCCTCCAGGTTGGGAGCACATGCGCCGAAGCCGTCTAGGCAGTGCTTGGACCTACGTCAGAGGCCCTTCATGATCGTCCTCGCATGAGGGGGGGCCACCCATTGCCTGCTTGCCTGTGGGTTGGGTTTTTGTTCCCCACGTGGCGATCGCCCCTGCAGTGCCATCGCGCCCAGCCACGGACACGCTCCACTTCTCAAGCAGCTAATCGTGCCAACACTGTGGCGGTACCATGGCTGCACCATGTCTTATTTGGCTGTCAGCAGCCAGCTGACACTAGCGGTAGATTCAACGAGCCGCCACAGGCAAACCATGCACATCGTCTTGACACCCCAGGGCGGCCAGTGTGCAGACCCAAGAGCCAAAAGCATGGGCGCAACACCGCTGACGCGCACCTGCAGGCACGACGCCCCAGGACTTTGCCCACAGCAGCACGCCTGGCCTGGGCGCAGGCGCGGGCAGCGCGCAGGCCGCCAGCACCGGCGCCGGCGCCGGCTGCCAGCAGCGCTACGGCAGGTGGTGCCTGGGTGCGCCTCTGGGGCTTGCGTGGGGCATGCTGCATGCGGGCGGTGGGCGGGTGCGCCAGAGCGTGGCACGCAACCAGGGCTGCTGTGCATGTGCTGCTGATAGAGCGAGGTCATTGCATGCACGTGCTGCATGGAGCGCGTCATATGCATGCCTTGGTTACCTGGCCCTCACTGCATGGCAGTGGTCTTTGACAGCTGCATTGCGGCTTGACGAGCGCGCATCCAGCACGGGCTTGAGCACAGAGGTGCGCAGTGGGTGTGAGTGGCAGCCGCCTGCCTTAACCTCTTCGGTATGCAAGGCAGCACAATGCTCAGGACCATGCCTGGGCGCGCGCGCAGACGGCACGGGCCTGAGCGTGGAGGGGGTCGAGGGCATCATCGCCGGCAGCGCCATCGGCCTGGTCTCCGGCGTGCTCGCGGCGGTGCTGCTCGCGCACGTGCTCATGCGCACCGGCGCCGCGGGCCGCCCGGGCCGCGCGGCCACCACAGCTGCTGGCGCCGCGGCCGCCGCCGCTGGCGGGTCAGCGCCCGGCAAGGCGCGCCCCGGCGCATCATGCCCTCATGCAGGGACGGGGCTGTGGGCGGGGCTGTGGAGGAGGTTGCACACCTGCGTCTGCTGCACCTCTGTCCACCACAGGCGCAGCCTGACTGAGCACTCCCAGGAACGCTAGTGACGGCAACCGGCCATTGGACAAGCAAAAGAAAGAGCCTGTCGTGCGGAAGCAGGGTCTGCTGTCACGTGCGCTGAGTTTGTCGGGTCCCGGGTCTGCACGCCATGCCCGCCCTCTGCACTGCAGATTAGCCGGCTGGTGATGCGGCATCGGTGCGCAGGCTTTCGTGAAGGACATACGCGGGTCAAGAGACGGCGCGCGCGTGGCGGTGGCGGTGGACATGACTGCCGCAGGCGCCGCCGCGGGCTAGGGCAAGGGCTACGCGAGGGAGTCAGCAATTGTGGCTGGCGCATCGCTGGCTTGTTGCGGGAGGGTCAGACGTAGAAGTCCATTTCTGGAATTCAAGGCACACGAGATGATCAGAGTTGACACATTCCAGAGGTTGCGTCAACAACAAGCACGTCCGCTTCCGATTGCACACAGTCACAGTGTGAAACGTGAAGCAACAAATAATCTGATTTACACACCTCTGCATGTGTAAGCACTCTCCACCCAGCGGCTGGGGCCCACAGGCATACGCCTGACACTTCCCGCTGTGTCGCACACTGCGGGCGCAGCGCGGGGCGCGCTTGCTGAGCAGAAACTGCCCCGCTGGACGACACTCTGGCCCTGGAAAAGCGCCAAGGACGCTGACGTGCTTGTGCGCCACATGCGTGCATGGAGCCGCACCTGCAAACTATACAGCATGCTGTACCCCGGTGTGACCCTGGCCCCAAGAGAACCACCCTGAGCCAGCGCTAAAGGCCACCGAAGCGCGTCGCGCGCCGCGTGCGCCGCGCGACGGGCGTCGCGCGCGCGGGCGCGCCCTCCAGCGCGCACAGGTCGCCCAGCTCGCGCGCGAGCGCGGCGCTCAGCGGCGCCTGCGCCAGCAGCCGTCGCTTGCCCTTCCTGCGCGCGCGGCCCGGGGAGCGTGTGGCCCGTGTGCATTGCTCAGCAGCATATAGATCGTGACTGTCCAGAAGTCGACACCGACCCATGCTTGGTAGCAGCCCTGCAGCTCTCTTGCGGGTAAATTGTATGGCAACATCGCTGTCACGCTAGTCTCAGGAGCTGCGGGAGCTTCAGTCCGCCATGCAGGGACCCTGGCAGGCACTCCTTGCAGTGCAGCACAAGTTTCGGAGATGATGGCTGGGCGGCATGCCAGGGAAGCGCGCTCGCCTCTAACACCACTTCAGACATGCATGACACTCGGCGTGGCCTCCCACACACGACGGCGGGCGCACTTGGCGAGCGCAGGCCTGGTGCCGCTGGCGCGGCCGAGCTTTGGCGAGGGTGCGGCCGTGGGCGGCGGTAGGTTCTCCTGGCCGCCGCCCGCCTCTGCAATGCCCTCCAGCGCAGGCCCCGCCTCCCGGGGCGGCAGAGCCTGGCCAGCCCCCGCCCCTGGCGCCTGGTCAGGCTCCGCCGGAGCGCCCTGCGGCATGGCCCGCGCGGCGAGCGTCCGCCGGCGCTTGCCTGCGCCGCCGCGCGGCCGCGGCGCCTGATCAGGCTCCTGCCGCAGTGCCGCCTGCCCTGGCTCCGTGCCGCCGCGCGCGCGCGGCGCTCCTGGCTTGGCGCCGCCCGCCGGCCCGCTGTCCCGCGCCGCGTCCGCCGCAGGCAGCTCTGACGAGCAGTCTACAGGAGCGTCTGCCAACCGACCTCCGTCGTCAGCCGCGGCCTCGCGGCATGCGGGCGGGTCGGGGCGCGTGCTGCCGCGCTGCGCTCCCTGCGCGGCCGCTCCAGCCGCGGCGATGCCCGCCGACGGCCGCGGCACCGCCGCACCATGCTGCAGCGTGGCCGGGGCCGGACCGGCGCCGGAGGGCGCAGCTGCCCCGACACCAGGCTCGGCGGTCGGTGCCGCGTCAGGCTGGCTCGCGGGCGCGGCCGCGGCCGGCTTCGCCCCTGCAGCCACCGGCCCGCCAGCCGCCTCGGTCAGGCGCTCGCCGTGCGCTGGGGCCTGCGCCGGGGCGTCCGCTGGCCCGTGGCGCGCCAGGAACGCACGCGTCATGCGGCGCGCAGGCCGGCGCGGCGGCGGCGGCCGCGGCGGGCAGCCGCCTGCGCCCGCGCCGCCGCCGTCCGCCTCGCGCCCGGCGGCCTCGGCGCGCGCAGGGGCGGCGTCCTGCTCTGCGGCGGGGCCTGCGCAGTCGGCGCGCTGCGCTCGAGCTGCAGCGCGCCCCTGCGCGACGCGCGCGCCAGGGGCGGCCTCGGCAGCGGGCTCGCAGGCGGGGGGAGCCAGCTGCGCTGCCTGCGTGCAGGCGGTCGCGCGCGACTGCCGCCGCACGCTGCGCTCGGCGCGGCCGCCCCGCAGGAGCGCGTCGGCGGCGGGTGGGCTCGCCGCGGCGCCCTCAGGCGCTGGTGCAGGCGCCGGCGCCGCGGCGGCAGCCGTGCCGCCTGTGGCGGCGCCGGGCGGCGACGGCTGGGGTGCACTCTGCGCGAGGGCGATGGGCCTCGCTCAGCAAGGGCAGTCCTAATAAGCCGGACTCTGGATAGCAAAGGAGGTGAGGAGCTGCTTCCGGTACGCGTCCCGCCGCTGCTGCTGGGCATGTGCTAAAGCGGTTGTCCTGTGTGCGTGCACTGACTTTGCAACTGAGGCATAGCAAGCGCAGTCAGTTTAGTGCGTGCACACAGGGTACACAGTCAGGAGACACCACCCCCAATGTGCCACGCACCTGCGCGTCGTCCTCGGCCCCGGCCGCGGCCGCGCGGCGTGCGTAGGCGAGTGCAATGCTGTGCGGCGTGCCGCCCGCGCCGCGCCCCCCGCCCTGGCCGCTGGCGGACGCCTCCTGCAATGCCGCAAATGCCAGGCCGTAACGCTTAGCCCTGTCAGCATGCCGGCAAAGCGGGGGCGCGGAACCGGAGGCGCGTCTCAAGCCCAGCGGCCCTCTCGCATGCGCGCGGCGCGTATGCCGCGCCGCCTGCAGCAGCAGTGGCGGTGCAAAGTCCTGAACAAACCCTGCAAGATCTGCCAGCCCTGCCGGACCATGCCCTGCAGCGCCCTCCCGTCACCAATGGGATGAAAGGCACGCGGGTGCATGCTATGGTGCGCCCGGGCGGCGCGCGTGAGCGCAGGGGGCGGGGTGCAGGGCCCCGGGCGCGCCTGCGCGACGCGCAGCAGCGCAGGGTTGGCGCGCGCGCCGGCGCCGGCCGCCGCGGCCTCCAGCCGGCGGCGCAGCGCCAGGTTGTCCTTGCGCGCGCGCTCCAGCTGCGCCTCCAGCATCTCGGTCTCCATGCGCGCGTTGGCCTGCGCGCGCGGCGCCGGGGTTGTCCCGGCTTGCTGGGCGGCCCGTCAGCGCAACAGGCCACCAGCGCGTTTGCTAGGAAAATATATTTAAGACGGACTTGGGTGCACCCGCGAGCGACGCAGCGCTGTCCCAGTGCATTCAGAGACCGGATTAGACCGTGATGGCGCGGGCGCCATCGGGCGATGGCTCCATGAGGGAGGCATCTGCGTCGATGCAGCGCATGCTGCAGCACTCGCCAGGTCTCTGATCGCCATGCCACGCAATGACCCGCGCGGCGTGAGGGCCAGCAGCTTCTTGGAACCGCACAACACAGGCGCACTCTGTGCCACAAGGCAGGGCACGCAGCCCGGCAGTGCTTGAGGCAGTGCTTACCACCAGGCTTCCTCAGCAGCCCATGACAGCCGCCTTTGACCAGAGCGCAAGGAATGGGGATCCCCACAGAGTCAGCATCAGCGCGTCTGAGACACAGAAGTGCCTCCACGCGCCAGATCAGCAGTCCATGCGCAGGTGTGTCCGGGTCTGTCAGCCCGGACGCGCAGCCTGCGTGTAAGCTTCAGTGCCGCTGCGCCCGTGCCGGGTACGAATGCTTGGCAAGGGCCGCCGGGCGCGCCTGCAGCTGCGTGACCTCGCGCTGCAGCTGCCGGCGCATCTGCTCGACGCTGGCCGCCGCGGCGGCCTCGCGCGCGGCGACGGCCTCCACGGCCGCGCGCACACTCGCCAAGAGGTCGTCGGTGCGAAGCTGCAGGTCCGCGGCCTGCCGCAGCGCCCCAGAGCGGGCATCGCGCGGCGCGCGCAGACGGGCACGCTGCGGCGGAGCTCAGCTACCCTGTGCCCTTGATGGTAACACAGGCTGTGTCCGCTCACTGTGCGCATGTGCCTCGACTGGCGGCGGCAGCATCCAGGGTACGTAGCGTATGCACGGAGCGCCCGAGCGGCAAACTGCACGCATTGAGGTCCGCCGGGCGTTCGGACCTGCGCACGCATAAAGTCCTCGGCGCCGGCAGCCAGCGCATCGATGCCTGACCGAAAGCGCAAGGACTCAGCCTCCATGGCCGCGGCGCGCGCCTCTATGGCCTCGCGCTGCTCCGCGGCCGCCGCGGCGTCGGCGCGCGCCTGCGCAGCGGCAGCGTCGGCGGCCGCGGCGCGCGCCTCCGCGGCCTCGCGCTGCCCCGCGGCCGCCGCGGCGTCGGCGCGCGCCTGTGCGGCGGCGGCCTCGGCGGCCGCAGCGCGCGCCTCCGCGGCCTCGCGCTGCTCCGCGGCTGCGGCGCACGCCTGCCCGGCCTTCGCCGCGGCGGAAATGGCCTCCTCCCTGGCCGCCTCCTGCGATCAGCGGCCACGGCAGCGACTTCAGTGCATTCAAATGTCCGCAAGTGGCTGGCTGCGTTGTGCCGAGCTGATATCCACACGCAGCGCGGGAGCGCTGCATGCAGGCGCGCCTGAGGCGGGGTTGAGCTGCGCAGCAGAGGCACTTATCAATGTATTTGTGTCGCGCCCCCACGCTGCTGCCATGCCCCGGGCAGCCATGGAGCACCCTCTATCTGCTCGCGCGCTCGGTCCGCCAGTTCGAGCGGACGGTCCCGGTGGCCAGGGTCGTCCTGGGCGGGGCGCGCCTGCCACTCTGCGAGCTGCGCGAGGGCCGCGGCCTCACGTCGCTCCGCGGCGTCCGCGCGCGCCGTGGCGTCGGCGGCGGCCCGCTGGCACTCCGCAGCGGCCGCCTGCAGGCGCGCGGCCTGCTCGGCCGCGGCCGCGGTCTCCGCCGCCAGCTGCGCCTCCAGCTCCTCGGCACGCGCCTGCAACGCACGCGCCCCGGCCTCTCTCCTGGCGGGTGAGTGCGCAAGCTCCCCGGCAGGCGCGCGTGTGGGCCGCAGCCGCCCGCGTGCCCGGGCGCTGCAGGGCGCGTGCGGCCTCTGCGGCGCGGCGCCCGCTCGGCGGCGCCCTGCCGCCTGCATACGGCCTCAGCGCCGCCGCCGCCGGGACAGCGCACACAGGCCGCAGCCCATATCACAAATGCGCTGCCTTCTGACTCACACTGACGCACCGATCAGGCCCCTTGGATTGGAACCAGAGGCTGGCAAAGCACACGCCTGGAGCGGCTCATCCGCTGAGCGGCTTCATACGTCCGGATGGCCCACTCAGGCCGCCTGCAGGGCGCACCGCGGCCCCCGCCAGCGCATGGCGGGCCTCTGCCAGCTCGCGCTCGGCCGCGCGCAGCGCGCGCGCGTCGGCGCCCGGCGCGTCCGGCAGCGCCGGCACGCCCGCGGCGGCCTCGCCGCGGCCCGCGGGCGCCCTGCGGCTCTGGTGCCGCTCCTCCAGCTTCAGCGTCTCCGATGCCAGGCGCTCCTGCGCGCGCGCTTTTCCATCTCAGGGCTCCAGGCGAGGTCTGCTGCACAGTGCGGGCACTCCCTTGCGGAACCCATGGCTCTAAGCGCTGCCCGGGCATGGTGCACGCATGCTGAGCAGAGGACGGCACGGGGCAGCGTCCAGGGCAAACATGCATGGCTGTGGGACCCTGGATCTTTTCATGGGAAGCCCCACATCCTCAGCAGCACCGCAAAGGCCACACACACCTTTTTGTGTTACATTTGTCACAAAAAGAGGGCGCGCCTTGTAGGAGCGCTCCATGCCGCGCAGCAGCTCGCCCATCTCGCGGGACACCTCGTCGCGCACGTCGGTCTCCGCCAGCGCCCCGCGCTCCTCCGCACTCCGCAGCTGCGTATGCCAGTCGGCTCGATGGTCACCGCATGTCTGTGAGACAGAGTGTGCACATCAAAGGCACTGTAAGCGGACGGAATGCACATACGCCATCGCGCAGTCAGCAGCACTCCTGCACGCGGGCGCCGCGGGGTCGCTGGTGCTGGAGGGCCGCAGCACACCGCCTCGGACAACAATAGCGCCCGCCCTGCAGGAGCGCCTGGCCGCAGCGGCCGCACGACCGCCCGCTGTTGAGAGGGAAGCGCATGGCCAGCCTGTTCAAATGTCAAAGCCTAACCCTAACTCTAAACCCATGGCGAGCCTGGTGAAGCGGCCAGAGCCTAGCCCTAACCCTACCCCCGGGGGCCCGCACCGCGTCGGACAGCTGCACGACCTGCGCGCGCAGCTCGAGCACCTCGTCCTCCAGCTCCGCGCGCGCGTCCGCCCACGCGCCCGGCGTGGCCCCGCCCGCCGCCGCCGCCGCGCCCGGGCACGCGCCCGCCGCCGCACGCGGTGCCCCCGCATGCTCCCCAGTGTGGGGCCCTGCAGCAGGCTGCGCGGTGCGAGGCATGCCGGCGGCGGCGGCGGCAGACTGGAGCGCTGCTGGGGCACCTGCGGTGTCGTGCGAGGGCTCTGCAGGGCCCGCGTCGGGCTTCCGGGCGCCCGCTGCATGCCGCTTGGCGTGCGGCGCCGCCGCGGCCGCGGGCTCGGCCGGCTTGCGCTTCTTTGTGATGTTGGGCGAGACCGCCCTGTCGCCAGCAAGCAGCCGCGGTCACGAGACGGCCATGGGGCAGGCATGCGGCTGACTTCAAAGGTGATGCAGCGAGACTGGCTGCCTGACAGAGGTGGTGCCGCACGTACCAGCATGGAGAAGCCTTGCCTGGTACCCTGTACATACCGGGGTGTCACAGATGAATTACAGCGCCAGCAGCACAGAACCAACTGCTCCTGAGCTTTCGCATTGTGCTTGCACCATCGGCATGCCACCCGGCAAGGCACGGAGCATGCAACGCGCACCTGGGTGCGCGCGGCAGCGGCGGCGGTGCCGGCCTGCGCGCCAACCGCGGCTGGCGCCGCCTGGCAAGACATGGGGCGCGCGGGGGGGCCCGCGCCTGAGCGCGCGCAGCGGCGGCTGCGCGCGCGCGGCGGTGCCGACCTGCGCCGCGACCGCGGCGTAGCGCAGCACGCGCGCGGTCTCGTCGTAGTCGCGCGCGGCCGGCGACACGTTGACGCACAGCAGCAGCTGGCCCCAGCCGTGCAGCACGTCGCGGAACAGGTGGGTCACCTGCCGCGGCCCCGGCGCGGGCGATGCGGCGGGCGCGCACGGGCGCACCAGGCGCGACGTCTGCGAGCGCCGGCACGGTGCAATGACGGGGAGGCGGGCAGCCTTGCGTGCCGGGGGTCGGTGCATGGGAGGCAAGGCGGCCGGAGACCGCTCCGGGCGGGCATGTCCTGATAGATTGATATGGGTATGTGACACAGGGGTCTTCACTGGCTCTGCACACTGTGATCCTGCATCTAGTATGGATGCGCGCTGGACCCTGCATCAGGGTTCAGATCGAGGGCGCCCGAGCGCCGCCCGCGCCTTGGACTCCCGGTAGGGCACCAGCCTGGGCTCCGCCTCGCGGTGCCGCTGGTTCCAGCGCAGCGCCTCCAGGCAGCGGCCCAGCGTCATCAGGCTGGCGTTGATGGCCACGCTCTCCTTGAGCCGCGCGCCGACGTTGCCGGTGCGGCCCGCGCGCTCGCTGCCGGCCAGGTCCACAAACGACAGCCGCGCCAGCGGGCCGTCGTCCGCGGCGGCGGGCGCCTCCGCCGCCGCCGGCGAGCTGTCGCCTGCGGCGGGGGCATCAGGGTCCACATGTCACATGTTCAACAGCAGCGCGCTCGAGATCTGTCCCGCCCAGCGCGCTCGCTGCCCGCCAGAGCCACCAGCTGCAGTGTCATTGCGCCCTCTCCGTGTCTCGCATGGGGCGCTTCGGCACCCAGGGGCGCTTCGGCACCCGCCGAGATGGCGAGCGCGACGGCAGCATGTCCAGAGTGGGCCGACAGAGGAGGACAACAAATGGCACCAGAGAGCTGTAGCATGCGATTTCAGGTCAAGCTGAGCGAGCGGGAGCGCTGCTGGCAGAGCGGGCGGTGCAGCGCGCGCCTGTACGGGCGGACGCCTCCGAGGCTGTGGCAGAGGCCGCTGTGGTCGGCGCGGCCGGCGCGGCCGGCGCGGCGGCCGGCGCCGCTGGCCGGCAGAGCAGGACGGAGAACACCGAGTGCGAGCGCGAGGACGCGTAGTTGAGCGCGGTGGCGGCCTTCTGGCGCAGGCGCGCGCCGCGGCGCAGCACGTCCAGCGCCTCGCCCGGGCTGCCGACCTCGACCTGACCAACCAAATCACCAGCTTGTAAAAGGCAAGCCAGAGGCCCAGCCATAGGCTGTGTGCAATGATCGAACACGCTAAACAGCTGATAGCCTCTGGCGACCTTACCTGCGTGCGACGCGACGAACAGTCAGAGCACTTCAGTGTAGTGGGATGCTGATGCGGTGATGGGTGGGGGCCGCGCTGCGCACGCATGTTTCAGGGCTGCCGCTCCGCATGGTGCTGGGGCAGACACCGTGGCAACGGGTTAAGCGTTCAGGGGTGCGGCAGCAGGAGGCACATGTGCACAGGCACATGTACGCTGACTGCAGGGCATTGAGTGGCAGTGCGCGCTGTGAAACCAAACGAGCAGCCAGCCGGGCAGCAGCGCACATGCAGCGCAAGCCCCTTGCTGCGCTTATCGGGTCACGCAAGGCGTCATGTGGCACAGGCATGGCGAGCCCTGGCTGGCTGCGAGGCCGTGTGGGCCTCATCACTTTGCAGGCGCGGGCCAGCCAGGGGCGCGGGCGCGCGCCTCAGACAGCCCGGCCACAAACACGCGGCTCTGCGCATCCTCCTTGACCTGCAGGCGCGGCCGCGGGCCCAGGCCGCCCACCGACGCCTCGTCCAGCAGGTCGTACAGGCACTCGTTGTACACCTGTGCGCGCGCGCGCGTGCGCCTGGCCGGCCGAGTCCGCAGAGCCCGCCCCACATCGCGTCTGTGTCCACTGCAGATACACCTCCGTGCAGCCAGGCGTGCTACACAGAAAGGGATGAAGCATGCACAAGGAAACTGCTAGGTTGGAGGGGCATGGGCGGTGTGCGTGTGCTCGCGCGCCTCGTAATGGGACACGCGCACGCACAGGGCCTCCGCTCTGGCCTGCACATCCTGCCGCGCGCCCACACCGGCACGTCGCGCCTGACGTGCCGCGTTCCAGGCATGCTGTGGCCGCTGAGAGCGTGCTCAGCGCTTGTTTCGCACCAAGCATGCAAGTGCATATGAAGGAATCCCAACCCACCAGCGGCCACCCACTGGGTCGCCGCAGACGGGAACATGCCCGGGCCGAGCCAGGCCGGCTGTAGGGGCGGGGCTTCCCAGCGCGGCTTGCTGGCCCCCAGCCTGTGCGCTTCGCGAGTGCCGCCTGCTCACCATCACCCTTCTATGCCGCTCGCACCACGCCGTGTTCATGGGTAAGCCGCACTACTAGGGGCAGGGCGAGTCACCTGGAAGAGCTGCACCAGCGCGCGCGGCAGCAGCCCCGGGTCCGCCCGCGTGCCCTGCCGGCGCAGCAGCAGAAAAGGCGATCCGCGCGTGCAGTCAGGCCCAGGCTCGCCTGTACGGCCAGGAGGGTGCTGCTGCACGGGCCTTGCCACGCACAGCCCTGGCATCCCGCCTGCCGGGTGCCCGGTGCCGTGCGGGAGCCGCGGCCACACAGAAGCACCACGCATCTATTCCATTGGCTTTCTTTTCTTTATGTTACCTACAAAAGTAATAAAGACGCTGATTTGCGAGACAATATATACAAAGAAAATATTTCTCGGAGGGTGCGCGCGCGCCTCCACGGTGTGCGTCTTGCCGGCCGCGGAGATGCCGTAGGCCATGAGCACGCTGCTGTGGCGCGCGCGCGTCACCTGGCGCACCATTGGCGCCGCGGTGGCCTGGTAGAAGGCCTCCTGCGCCGTGTCGCCGCCGAAAACGCGCGAGAAGTTGTACGTCTGCCCGCGGTCGCCGTTCTTGTACCTGCGCCAGCGGCGCGCCAACGCCTGTTTCGCCGCTCACTGGCCGAGCGCAAGCGCGGGTCGCTTCCCAGTGAGAGGGAGGCCTGGTGAAGTGCGTCAGGATTTCAGCCTCAGCACAGGATGTAAGCATGTAACTCTCATGCGACCTTACTAGTCGATAATGGTGTGGGCCAGCGAGCGGCGGTGCACTTACTGACTTCCCACTCAGTTTCAGCTTACGGCTTGAGCAGCTGCGCACCCCTGCGACTCCTCTGGAGGCGCAATCGCTAGGCTGCACGTGGACAAGGCAAAGATGCAGTTGTCCTTGCTCCAGCGCGGGACGCCCGTAGTCAGCGGCGGCCGAATGCGCACCACCACCTGCTCAAGCGGCGCGCTGTCAGGCTCCAGCGCTTGGTCAGCATGCTGCTCTTTGCGAGCGCCCCTTTCCGCATGCACAGAGCAAGGCTTACAGTGACACATTGCTTAACGGGCTGGGCCTGAAGTGTCTGTGGTGGCGGATTATCTGCTGAGCCTGAGAGTGTGAGGCTTGGCGCGCCTGCATCCGCTCCAAATCCAGGCCCCCCGCTCCACTGGAACCCGCCACTGCCAGCGGCCGCGCGCCGCCGCCCCCATCCCGGCCCTTGAGGTAGTCTGGTGGCGAGAAGAGCGACACCAGGTTCCTGCGCAACGTGTGCACGCCATAAGCATCGTCATGGGCGAAAAATTGCCAGCGCTGCGTGCCTTGCGCGGTTTCAAGCTGAGGAGCCATCTTGGAAGCGGCGCCGCAAGCGACTCGCCTAGGAAAGAGCTCTGAGACGCGTTGCCCCAGCGCGGCCTCCTCCTCATCCAGCGCCGCGCAGGGCGCATCCGTCTGCGCCGGCTGCGGGTCCGCGTTGCTGGACGCGTCCTCCATCTAGCTCACTGAGCTGAGAGATTTGAGAGCGGCACCAGCGCAAGCTGTCCTACAGCCCTTCGAAAGGGGTGAACCCTGCGCTTAACACGCTGCTGGGGTGTAGTGCTGGGTAGCACGCCCATGCATTCTGCTAGATAAAAGTCGGAATTTCCTGCACCTAGCCTGCAGTACACCAGTCGCCGTGAAGTATTTACAGAGGTCTACAGTCCGAGGTATTTACAGAGGTCAAACAGTCCTGCACCTCGGCCTGAACACTGCTGGCTGTCTGTAAACTGCGTGCTAAACAGCGGTGTAAAGGCAGTGCTTATCTTTATCCAGCATTACACAGCCTGTCTACAGAGGGCATTGCGTGCCCAGTACATGAGCGGCAACGCTTCGCTGCTATGTCACACAGCACAGGCGTCATGACGCTTGTGCTCTACATCTTGCGGCCTTGCGCGCTGCATAAATGTACTTAGCATGTGGTGCATGTTTTTAGTTAGCCGTACTCCGTTTCACTCCATTTCAGCAAGCAATAATCAAGCACGGCCGGTCAGCATGCGACCGCCAGGTGGTTGAAGGCTGGCTTGGTGCCTGAGAGCACGGCCTTGTGCACCCAGACGTCCTTGGCATGGCCGCGGCCCTCGTCGAGCCGCCGCAGCGCCTCTGCACGTACTGCGTGCGCCTGCCATGTCCCAGCATATGTGACCCAACAGCTGCCTACATCGCTCAGTAGATAGGTGCTCTGCTTGCAGTGCGCGTGCCTGCTGGGACGCAGTCCACACCGCTCATTGATTCTGCACACCGGTGTACACAGAGGGGCAGCCTGCCACGTCTTCGGCAGCTCTGAACCTTAGACAAGCGTTGTCTCCCACAAGTCCAGGGCTTTGAGCAGTGCCTCACCTGTTGACCGTCTCATGCCTGGCGCCTGTGCCTCAACCGCTTGCACACATGGTGAACGACTGCATGGAGCTGTTTGCTCTGACACTTGGGGGCATGGTTTCGGGCGGCCACCTGCTCTTCCAGGCGCCTGGCCTTGTCAGCGCGCGCAGCCGCAGCCTGCAGCGCCTGCTGCTCCTTGTCCGCCGCCTGCTGCGCCTGCAGGGCGAGCAGACAGGCTGGCGGGCACAGCAACGATGGGAGCCAGGCTCACACCAAGGGCCTTGTGCCAATGCAAGGCTGTGCGGGCCCTCACAAAGTGCCTGACCCTCATGCACAGCAAGCACAGCACCCCATGTGTCGGCAGGCTTACCAGATCAAATTGCTGTACTGTGAGCTTGTGAAAGGCACCTGCAGCTGCTGCGCCAGGTGCTGCTTGTCCGCCAGCTGCGCCGCCCTGCCCGCGCGGTGCTCCTCCACCTGAGCCGCACGGCGCACCGTCGGCCCCTGACCAACAGCCAGCCATGCCCGCACCATGCAACGCATGCATCGCCGCAGCCACACTTTTCAGTTCCCACAGCGCATGCAATGCCAGTTCCACATCTGGTGCTTGAAGCTCCTCAGCAAACGCTGCACAAGCAGCAAGCGCAACAGCCAAGCACAGGGACAGCCCAGCTAAGGGGCGCGGGTGTATGCTGCCACGGCCGTGTCCCAGCGCGAGTGCAGCGCATGAAACGCCACGGCAATGTTTGGAGCGCATGGCGCGGTGCGGCACCTGGCGAGCGAGCGCGCGCTGGACGTCCAGCGCGCTGCGGCGCTGCGCGGCCTGCCGCGCCGCGTGGCGCGCCTCCTCGGCGGCGTCGTGCTCTGCCTGCACGCGCGCTGCGCGCTCCTCGTCCTTCCGCGCCTGCGCGTTCCGCGAGAGCGCACCAGATCATGCCAGGCACTGCGCCTGCCTGCAGGTGAGTGCGCATGTCTGCTCATGACTAGCCCTGCATGTGCCTGCATGCACAAATCTCGCCCGCTGCAGTGACCGAGCCCTGAAGATGAAGAGACGCACACCAGGCACTCTCCATGCAGGGTCCCTGCCAGCCAGCAGGGCGTTGCAGGGTGCAGCAGTATGTGAAGAGCACCCGGTCAAGCAGCTGCTGCGCCAGCGCCTCGCCGCCGGCCACGCTGAAGGCGCGCTGCGCCTTGGCGGCGTGCGTGGCCAGGTCGCGCGTGCGCGCGGCCTCCCAGCCGTCCAGCCGCGCCGCATACTGCGCGTTGTAGCTGCGCAGCAGCCATCAGACGCTCAGCACGGTCTACAGTGCCGTACTACATGTGCATCTCATGTGTCGGCACAGGATGTCAGGCCATGCAGTTCGCTATCACCCTGCGGCAAGGGCGTGTGCGTCGCAGCTGTGCTCCTTTGTAAGACGCGCTCACTGCGCCACCCATGCAAAGCATTATCCTCTTCTTGTCACAGGGTTGTCCCTGGGCTTCATGCACAACTGATAATTGCATATTTGCATCACATGCACCTCTGCTCCTCGGCCCGTCGCATCTCTGCCGCGCCGGCGCGCTTGGCCAGATTCGCCAGGTTCTCGCGCTCCACAGTGGCCAGCACCTCTCGGTTGGCCTCCGCCAGAGCTGCCTGCAGTATAATATGGTATTGTTGAGCCAGGTGATAGGGCTGCATGTCTGTTGACCGCTTGACTCGCTCGGCTAAGTATGAAAGCCGATGTGGACCGGAGTGGCAGGAGTAATGTGTGCATATCATCCCGATGATGCAGGGTACGTGAGCACACTTACTCTCACTCGGATGTCAGACGCATGTGCAAATAGGGGTTACAGATGATGCGAGGTTGAAGTCTGGGCTATGAGCAGCTGTATTGGCAGCGGCCACCACACTGCATGCGGCCAGGTCAGCGCTCTTCAGCACCATCTCGCAGTTTGCTCTGGCAGGGCACCTTGGCGGCTGCCTCGGCGGCGGCCTCCTGCGCCTGGCGGTGCCGCAGCAGCACGTCGTCGCGCTCGCGGCCCTCGCGCTCGCGCAGCCGTAGCTCCGCCACCAGCCGCACCTGCCGCAGCACCGACTGCTCAATCATGAGCTTTCGAAGCGCAAGTCCCTGTGACGTGAGGCAGCGCCTTGGGCTGCCTCAAGCGGGCCAGCTGGTACCCCGGAGTGCGCCGCTTGCTTGCCAACACGCATAGGCGGAGGCCACGGGCATGGGCGCAGCTGAGGGCACGCCCGCCACCCCGGCGGCCGTCATGCTAGCATGGACAAAAGCTGTGCACACACGCACCAGTGCCACCCTGCACCAGCGCTCCCCGAGACGTGGCGGCGCAGGGGCGGCGTCTGCCAGGCGCGGCCACCTGCTCATCGAAGAAGCTCTTTGCGGCGGCGACGCGCTGCGCCTTGGCCACCGCCGCCGCCGCCTCCTCCGCGCGCAGCCGCTGCGCCTCCGCCTCGCGCGCGGCGGCCGCCTCCGCTAGCCGCGCGCGCTGGGCAGCCGCCCGGGCTGCGGCCTGCATCCACGCATGCGCGCGTGTGCTACACCAGACATGGAGCCTTTGCTGACAACAGCTGTAGCCTGCCCGGCTATACGATAGCACTTGTTACATGATTATTGGGGAGGGGCGGATGTTATCACTCTGTGTTGCCCCGGCCGCTGCACTCTGTCAGGCACGCATGCCGCGCTCTGCCCCGTCATGGAGATCTGTCTCGCCACAGGGGCAAGCAATCAGGGGTTGGAGGGGGGCACTGTTTTGTTGTTGGGCTGGTTGCAGTCGCCCTTGGCAGAAACGCAGGTCGCCAGAGGCGATAAGCAGCCTACGCCTTCCTTTCTCATGATGATGCCTTGGCTGGTATGCATGCGGCACATGCAAGCGCACCTGCGCGTGCTGCGCCTGGAGCTCCGCGCGGGTGGCCGCCCAGCGCTGCGCGCGCCGGGCCTCGCGCGCCGCATCCTCCGCGGCGGCGCGCTCGTCCTGCAGCCGGAGCTCGTGTGGGACCTGGGGCGTGACCTTATCCTGAAGCTGCTTCAGGCGCTTGCTTGCTGCATGTGCGGGCAGCCGGAGTGTGGAGCGATGCGGTGTCTGCATCGCTTGGCTTGTACTTGCACATCACCTATGCATGTGGGTGGGTTGCAATTTACGTGCCACTCTGCGAGCTCATTTTCCCACTGAACATAGGGATCAGCGTTTTACTGCTGGCAGCATACTAATGCAGGTGCGCAGAGTGCACGCGGACGCATGAGAGGGTTGGCCAGGGAAGACAGTGACTGTTGTAAGTAAGCGGGCAGGACAAGTGAGATATTACCTGCAAGCGGGCCATCGTGCCGTAGATAGTAGGCTGAGATTGCTCACGCGCTGCGGATACGCTGGCTGGCAGCGCAGCTTCTGCGGCGCCTGAGGCTCGCTGGGGGCCACAGTGACAAGAGAGTGTTAGTGAGCTTTTGTGTGCCGTCAACGGGGCTCTGTGCCGCAGGGAGGCGCGCACACCCTGTCTGATGGGCCTGGCGGGAAGGTCGCCCCGTCTGGCAGCGCATGCGCGCTGCGCGCAGCTCCTCGCTGCAGCTGCTGCTCCTCAGCGCTCTTGCGCACCCTCCTAGGCATGGCCTGGCGGCACACAGCCCTTGCAGCGTCCGGACACACGTTTGGCAGCAGGTCTGGTGTGACCGTGCTTGAACTCAGCAAGGAGCTTGCAGCGCTTGCAGCTGCCTGGACACACGAGCAGAGGGTGGGGAATGAGTTCTCAGCCCCAGGCATCTTAGGTGTGAAAGAAGTGCAGCAGCGCTTACACGACACCACCTCTGGCAGGCTTTTGGCACATCTGTTGTCAGTGGCCTGCTTCGCACACCGGCTGAGACAGGGCAGCCTGCACGTCTGCCTTCAGCGTGGCCAGCTCCTCGCGCGAGCCGCGCGCGTGCGAAAGGAAGCGCTCGCAAAGGCGCAACGCGCGCAGAAGGGCGCCTGTGCTCGCGCCGGGTGCGCTGCTGGTGCTTGTGCGCAGCCTTTCGATAAGGACCGCCTTCAGCTCGGCCGCCGCAGCGTGGCCCGCGCCCTGCGCTGCGTGTGCGTCCTGTGTCTCGCTCATCTCATTTGTCAGGCACTTCGTGCCGCTGTTCGTGTTTGTTTCCACACCGGTCCGAGTCACAGGCCAGCGAAGCGGATGAAGCTTTTACCAGGGTAACCAAACGCTGGCACCACCCTAACAATGACTGTGCTTTGTGAGGCCAAGACATCTGGGCACTTATACGGCGCAATTGACATGCTATACAGCCTGCGGAGGAATGACGGACATGTGCTACCTACCACTGGTGCCTTCTCAGCTGGCACACTTGTTCATGCTAAAGCCCGTCGCTGCCAGGCTGCAGTAACAAAAGTGCCCACAGACAACCCGCAGCATGTGGCACCGCAGGCCAACAGCCACTCGTTGTGCTTTGCTGTTCAACACTCTGATAGGACAGGTCTGAAGAACATGACGCCAACAAAGACAGCCGAGCGTGAGGCACACATACAGAGCACTGAACACGGCGCGTCAGTCGGCACACAGGCCATCCTTTTCGGCGCTTCTCCCCTGCGCCGCAAGCACGCCGACTGCGCCGACCAGCCGCGCGACCTCCGCCTCGGTGTTGTAGTAGTGCACGGAAGCTCGCACGATTGCGTCTGGCAGGCCCCTGGCCTGCAGGCAGTGCAGCCATGCTTCAATTGAAGGCTGCATGACATGCCATCAAGCATTCAGTCGGCAGCATAGCTGGGTAAAGTATGTCTTCAAGCCTCTTACTAGGATTCAAGGGCGGGACATGGCAGGAACGTACATCATCCTCACGAATCCACCAAATGAAGATGCTAGGATCACAGACCTTTCAATGCACACCATGGTGTGCGTCTGTAGCCTCCCTGTACAAGTGAGCTGCGGAGCTGATCTCTGAGAGGCACCGTGAAAAAATACACTGTGTTATGCACCCGTACACTCAAGAGCATAGATGCGGACTCTCGCCCTAGCCGACCAGCTTTGACGCATGGTCAACGTTTTGGGCCCCCCCGCCATCTCCACACGTTGTTGCGCACAGTGCATACACGTCAGCCCATACTCCCTCTGACTCAAGCGGCCCCCGCGCCTGGAAGTCCAGCAGCGTGGACGTGGCCTTGGAGGTGTGCACGGCGACGCCCGCGGCCGCCAGGTGCGCCCGGACGGCCGCGGCCGGCGCGCCGGCCACCGAAAAGGCGACGATGCCGCACAGCGTGCGCCCGGCGTCGTGCAGCCGCACGCCCGGCACGCCTACGCGCGCGCCCGCGGGGGTCGGGGGTGGACCCTGAACAGGCAGAGGGCTGCGCGTGAGCGAGCCCCGCAACGGTGCGCGGGTGCCCCGCCGCCGCGCGCGGTGAAGCACAGATGCGGTGTGATAGGCCCAGGGTATACCAGCCCAGCCCAGCGGCAGGGATGAGGCGCGGCCGCGCGCGTGGCCGGGCGCGCCTGCCAGTGAGGCGCGCAGGAGCGCCGCGAGCACGCGGATGCGCGCCCAGGTCCAGTCCGCGCCCA
>JAABUV010002558.1_pt1 | contig 24427 bp, 15 predicted proteins | sample 5559971 | NCBI WGS metagenome assembly JAABUV01 (sample SAMN10711881, study PRJNA513362) | rock metagenome | isolation source: Antarctica rocks | place: Antarctica: Victoria Land, Knobhead nord | collected 2015-12-19
GGTATGGAGAAGTGGAAAGCAAAGTGCGCTTCCCACTTCCCCACACCCTCGACGGCGGCGAGATATCTGCAAAACTCGCCGCGCTACACTAACTCGTCACTGGTACAAAAGATCGGGCAGGCCAGATACGCCCAGCGACGTTCTTAGCTTGAGGGAGCAATGTAACTAGAAAGGTTAGATCGTCTAAGCACAAATGCTGAGCGATTCGCCGAGCAGCTTTCTGAGCGCTGATGACGATGCTCTCTTTCTTGGACAACTGAAAATATCGAAGAGGTGTCTTAGCAGAGAGATTGCCGAATGCCCTCTCCAGATAAATAAGGCGATCAACTATATCCAGGAGAACATTGCTTTCGTCCGCTTCAATCGTCCTAGACATTGACCGCTCTTGGCTCTCTCCACTGTTGGAACTAAATTTTCGAGTGTTGAACCTCGGCAAGAGCGAGTTGCTACTCGACTGTCACGCTCTTCGCCAAGTTTCTCGGTTGGTCTACGTCGCAGCCTCGGCGGACGGCTATGTGGTAGGCGAGGAGTTGGAGGGGGATGGTTTCGAGGAGGGGGAGGAGGAGTTCGGGGGCCTGGGGGATGTGGATGGTGTGTTCGACGAGCTGGCCGATGTGGGTGTCGCCCTCGATGGCGATGGCGATGACGCGGCCGGAGCGGGCGGTCACCTCTTGAATGTTGCTTAGGGTTTTTTCGTACTTGAGGACGGAGCTGGGGTCGGTGGGGTCTTTGGTGGCGATGCAGACGACGGGGAGGGTTTCGTCGATGAGGGCGTTGGGACCGTGCTTCATCTCTCCGGCGGGGTAGCCTTCGGCGTGGATGTAGGAGATCTCCTTTAACTTGAGCGCGCCTTCGAGCGCGATGGGGTAGTGGATGCCGCGGCCGAGGAAGAGGAAGTCGTTGGAGGTGGAGAAGAGGCGGGCGAGCTCCTCGCACTGGGCGTTGAGGGAGAGGCGGGGGCGGGCGCGGCGGTCGAGGGCTGGATCGAAGCTCGGTGGGAGAGAAGCAGATCCCTCCGCTGCGCTGCGGGATGACAACCAAGGGTCAGAGCCCTGCGAGTTGCTAGGGGAGGGGTCCGGTCGAGATGACGGCGATTGGGAGGTGCGGGTGAGGGCGGCGGTGCCTTCTCCGCCGCCGGTGTAGCCGGGGACGTTGAGCGAGAGCATGGCTTCGAGCTTGGCGGGGATTTTGCCGAGCTCGGTGACGAGGTGGAGGGATTCGGCGTCGGAGATGGTTCCGCGGACCTGGGCGAGGTGGAGCGCGAGGACGAAGAGGGCGGTGAGCTGGGCGGTGAAGGCCTTGGTGGAGGCGACGCCGATCTCGGGGCCGGCGTTGGTGGTGATGGTGCCCTGGGCGCGGCGGGTGACGGCGGCGCCGACGACGTTGCAGATGGCGAGGGTTTTCGAGCCTTTGGCGATGAGCTCGGCCTGGGCGGCGAGGGTGTCGGCGGTTTCGCCGGACTGGGTGATGAGGAGGCCGATGGCGTGGGGGTCGACGATGGGGTCGCGGTAGCGGTATTCCGAAGCGTAATCCACATCTACTGGCAATCTTGCCAATCGCTCGATCATGAACTTTCCGGCGAGGCCGGCGTGCCACGATGTCCCGCAGGCGGCGATGGTGATCTGGCTGGCGGCGCGGAACTCTTCGGGGGAGATTTGTATGTCGGGGAGGAAGACGCGGCCGGTATCGAGCGAGACGCGGCCGAGAGTGGTGTCGCGGATGGCTCGGGGCTGCTCGTTGATCTCCTTGAGCATGAAGTGCTTGTAGCCGGCCTTTTCGGCTTGGATGGGGTCCCAGGTGACGCGGTGGGGGGTGAGGGTGCGGGGTTGGGCGTCGAAGTCGGAGAGGGCGATGCCGGAGCGGGTGAGGACGGCGAGCTCGCCATCGTTGAGGAAGTAGATATCGCGGGTGTGGTGGAGGATTCCGGGGACGTCGGAGGCGAGGAAGTACTCACCATCGCCAATGCCGAGGACGGCGGGCGGGCCCATGCGGGCGGCGACGAGCTTATCGGGCTCGTGGGCGGAGAGGACGCCGATGGCAAAGGCTCCGGTGAGGCGCTTGACGGCGCGGCGGACGGCTTCTTCGAGTGCTAGCCGCACGGGCGTAGTCGCTTCGCGCGAGGTGGCGGCGGCACCATCGGTGAGGACGGCTTCGGATTCGTTGGCGGATTGGGAGCGGGTTCCGGGGGCGGGGGCGGGCAGGCCGGCTAGTTCAAATTCGTCCTGGATGACGTGGGCGATGATTTCGGTGTCGGTTTCGGAGACGAACTTGTGGCCTTTGGCGATGAGGGAGGATTTGAGCTGGAGATAGTTTTCGACAATGCCATTGTGGACGACGACGAGGGTTCCGGTACCGTCGCGGTGGGGGTGGGCGTTCTCTTCGGTGGGTCGACCGTGGGTGGCCCAGCGGGTGTGCCCGATGCCGAAGGAGCCGTGGACGGGATCGGTGGCCAGGATCTGTTCGAGGTTACGGAGCTTGCCGGGGGCGCGGCGGAGCTGGAGGCCGTCGGGGCCACCGGCGACGGCGATGCCGGCGGAGTCGTAGCCGCGGTACTCGAGGCGGGCGAGGCCTTCCATGATGACGGGGACGACGGACTTAGGGCCGATGTAACCAACGATTCCACACATGGGTTCGAGTTTAGAGGGTGGGGCGAAGTTTTGGGTTGGGACTTTTGGGGGATGGAGTGGGCGGGACGACGGAGTCGTGCGACACATGGGCTCTGAAGCGCGGGGGACGCGGGAGAGAAGGGCAACGGCTCCGATCAGGTAGGGATCGGAACCGGTGCGGGGTTGGCTGGTCGAAGGTTAGAAGAAGAGCTTGGCCGAGAGCTGGAGCTGGCGGGGGCCGTAGAGGATGCTGGAGGTGCTGGTGGGTGTGCCGAAGGGGGTGGTGCCGGCGGCCAGGGGGGCGATGCAACCGGCGCTGCCGGGGAAGTTGCAGCCGGTGCTGCCGTTGGCGATGTAGCGGTAGAGGTTGGTGGAGACGTTGAGGATGTTGCGGTGGTTGGCGATGTTGAAGGCCTCGGCGAGGAGCTGGAGCTTGATGTTTTCGTGGAGGGTGAGGTCGCGGGAGATGCGGGCGTCGACGTTATGCACGCCGGGGCCGGCGAAGGCGTTACGGCGAGCGATCTGGTCGGGAACGCGGCCGGGGGTGCCGGAGTTGAAGAGCGAGAGCGCGGCGCCGGTAAGGCCGCCGTCGCCGATGGCGGAGTTGGGCGAGTTTGAGAGAAAGGCGGTGACCGGCTGACCGGTTTGCGCGGTGAGGGTCCCGGCGACGGTGAAGCCGTTGAAGGCGTAGCGGGCGAAGCGGTTGGCGACGATGCGGTCGATGGTGGGGGAGGCGACGACCGAGCCGACGAAGCGTCCGCGCTCGTCGAGGTCGGAGCGGGCGTACTCGGCGCCGCGGCCCTGGCGGTGACCGCGAGCGAAGGGGTCGATGGGGGTATCGGTGCCGTTGAAGGTGCCGTTGACCCCGGAGACCTGACCGCCATCCATGGCCCGAGCCCAGGTGTAGTTGGCGAGGATCTCGACGCCGTGGCTGAGAGGCTTGCGCAGGGTGACGACCATGGAGTGATAGATGCTGTTGACGTCAGAGAATCCGGTGAGAACGGCGCCGGTATTGGTGGAGAGACGCTTGGTGTAGATGGGCAGGTTGATGGCCTGGGTGACGCCGTTGGCGGGGGTGAAGATGTAGGGCGTGGTGGTGACGGCGGAGGTGGGGTCGACGTTGGTATCGACGAAGACGGGGAGGCGGAGGCCGCGGTTGCCGACGTAGGCGACGGTGAGGGTGGTGTGGAGCGGGAGCTGCTGCTCGACGGTGAGGTCGAAGGAGAGGGACGAGGGGTTGATGAAGCCGGGGTCGAGGCCGCGGGCGCTGAGTACGGAGAGCGGAAGGCCGGGGTTGACGGCGGGGCTCGGGGAGCCGGTTACCTGGTTGATGGGCGCGGGTCCGGGCGGGGTGAAGGCGGGGATGCCACCCTGCGGAGCGTAGGCAGGGTAAGCGCCGGACTGCCCGAAGACGTACTGCACTTGACGGCTGCCGCCGGTGCCGGTGGGAGTTCCGGTGTAGGGGTTGTTGGGGGCGTTGGCCTGGCCGGGGAGCGGGCTGACGTTGAACTGCTGCTGGTAGACGCCGTTCTCGCGCCGCTGGGTGTAGTAGGTGGAGTTGGAGTTGAGGCCGTAGAAGGTGCCGAAGCCGCCGCGAACCACGGTGCCTTCATTGGGGTTCCAGGCGAAGCCGACGCGCGGCTGAATCATCTTCTTGTAGTTGTTGATGGTGGAGGTGTAGAGCTGGGCGGCGGGGGAGGAGACGTTGGGCCGGTCTGGCTGAGGGACGAGCTGGAGATCATAGCGGACGCCGAGACTGAGGAGCAGCTTGGGGTGAAGCTTCCAGGCGTCCTCGACGAAGACGTCGTAGTCCTGGTTCCAGAAGTCATCGGCGCCGACCTTGGTGATGGGATCGTTGACCTGGACGAAGGAGTTGTAATGGCGGCCGCCGTTGACCTGGTAGACGTCCTGGACCCAGTTGGCGAAGTTGAACTCGTTGGTTCCGGTGCCGTAGGTAAAGCTGCCGTCGCCCTGGAAGAGGTTCTGGATCTGCTCGTGGATGAAGTTTCCGTCGGTTCCGATCTTGACGGTGTGTCGGCCGAGGGTGGTGGAGTAGATGTCGGTGATCTGCCAGCGGTGTTCGTCGGGGAAGGCGCCACGCGGGAGGGCGTTGGTCTCGCCATAGCTGGCGATGCCGGCGAGGTTGATGGCGGGTCCGCCGGAGTTGGTGCTATCGGTTTCGAGGTCGCGCGACCACTGGAAGTGGACGACGTTGGCGGCTCGGGCGGAGATGGCGCTTTCGGCATTGACGACCAGGAATCGTTCGTGGAAGTTGGCCGTGCCGTTCTGGCTGACGCCGCCGTTGGCGACGGTGGTAGAGCCGTTGTAGCCGTTGGGCTGCTTGAAGTTTTCGAAGAGGAAGGTGGCGGAGAGGTGGGTCTTGCCGGTGAGCTGATAATCCAGGCGCGGGAAGTAGATATCCTGCTTCACGTTGCGGGGAAAGGTTCCGAGCTGTTTGGTTTGAAGGAAGGAGACAGCCGCGGTGCACTGGGCGGGAGTGATGTTGGTGATGGTGGTGGGATAGGTGAAGGTGGTGGTGACGCCGTTTGAGGTGCTGCTGCGGGTGATGGGGGTGGAGCGGCCGTCGCAGAAGCCGGCGAGATCATTCAGGTTGCCGTAGGTGGTGAGGTAGGTGATGGGCGTGACCTTGCGGTAGCCGTCGTAGGTGAAGTGGTAGAAGAGCTTGTCCTTGACGATGGGGCCGCCGACGGAGACGCCGAACTGATGCTGGACCTTGATGGGCTTGGTCTTCGAGATGGGGTCGACGGCGTTATAACCGGGGGTGCGGTAGTACTCGTAGACGTCGCCGTGGGTGGCGTTGGCGCCGGACTTGGTGATGGCGTTGATGACGCCTCCGGCGGCCTGTCCGAACTCGGCGGAGTAGCCGGCGTTCTCGGACGAGAACTCCTTGATGGCATCGAGCGGATAGACGTAGGGAGCGCCGATGGAACGGCCGCGGGCTTCGGAGAAGAAGGCCTGGTTGTTGTTGGCGCCGTCGACAAGGTTGGAGTTGTAGATGCCGGAGACGCCGCGGAAGCTGATGAGGCCGGAGTTGCCGTCGGGAACGACGTTAGGTGTGAGGAGGACGAAGTTGTCGTAGCGACGGCCGTTGACGGGAAGGTTCGAGACGAGCTGTTCGGAGACGACCTGCGCGGAGGCGACCCGATCGGTTTCGATGAGGGGGGCGTCCGAGGTGACGAGTACATCCGTCGTGACGCTGGCGTTGGGGAGGTCGGCGTCGACGGTGACGGTGGTGCCGACGGTAACGGGAACGCCCTTGCGATCGACCTTGCCGAAGGCTCCGCCGCCGAGGACGACCTCGTACTGGCCGGGCTGCAGGAAGGTGGCGGCGTAGTGGCCTTCGGAGTCTGTGGTGATGGTTCGGGAGGCGCCGGTGCCGGTGTTGGTGATGACGACGGTGGCGTTGGGAACGACCGCCCCGGAGGCGTCGCGAACGATGCCGGAGATATTGCCGAGGGCGGCGTTCTGGCTGAAGGAGGGGACTCCCGCAGCGGCGAAGAGGAGGCAACAGGCGGTCAGGGTGACGAGGCGCTTGCGAGAGGTCGACATGGGGTGGGGAGCTCCTTGCAGGTGGCCCGTGAGGCGCACGGACGAGAGAGACAGACGAAGGCCGACGATCGCCTTCGATGGAGGAGTGCCGCAACAGCGGCGAAGCGGTTCAGAGACAGACGAACTTTGAATTGTTGTAGTACTCCTACGGTGTGGCAGGGAGTGGGGGTATGTCAACGGGAAAGTGAGGCGGGTTCAATTTCCGCGTGGACTGATGAGACGTCCGCCTATTCAGGCTACGGAACGAGCAACCGCAAAACACAGGGGTCTCTCCGCTTCGGTCGAGATGACGGCGGAGGAGTGGGAAGCTGGCGTGATTCTGCTTCAGTGGAGCTGGTCTGGAATGACCGCGTGTTTGTGGCGGAGCGCCGGGTCAGCTTTTAGTGGAGCTGGTCTGGAATGACCGCATGTTGAATGAGGAGTTCGAAGGGAACGATGCGGAGGCTGTTCTCGTGCGTGGCCTCGAGGACGACCGGGCAGGCGGCGCCGGCTTCGAGGACGTCCAGCCAGCGGGCGGCGCAGACGCACCAGCGGTCACCGGGCTTGAGACCTGGGAAGCCGTACTGGGGCATGGGGGTGGAGAGGTCGTTGCCGAGGCGCTTGGAGGCAGCGAGGAAGTCGGCGGAGACGATGCAGCAGACGGTGTGGACGCCGAGGTCATCGGGCCCGGTGTTGCAGCAGCCGTCGCGGTAGAAGCCGGTCATGGGATCGCATCCGCAGGTGGCGAGGGGTTGGCCGAGGACGTTTTTGGCGACGGACTTCTGCGGTTCAGTGGATGGCATGGGACTCACTTCCTGATGTAGTATCCCACTGCCGGCGGACCGGATGCTATGGGGGTGGGCCAGAGGCGCCCCGGGGGCTGACCAGCCAGACGCGCGCGTCGAACCGCGGGTCCGAGCTTCGATGATGCGTGCCGAGAAGCTGGACGATGTAGTTCGGGTTATGGCGAAGCTTGCGGTCGAACCAGAGGGTGGGCTCTTCGTCGACAACGAGGAAGCGGCCGCCCACCGGGAAGAACGCGTCGACGGGGAGAATAGAGCCGGAGAAGTAGCCGACCTTACGCCAGATTTCCATCTCGTGGTAGCCGGCGGCCTCACCGCGGGGAGATCCGGGAGCGAGGATGTTCTCCCAATCGAGCAGGTAGAAGAAGTGGTAGCCCTCCTGCCGATGGTAGGCGAGCAGTTGATCGAAGGTGTCGATGCGCTCGAAGACGATCGGGAGGTCCCTGGGCGTCAAAGCGAGAATGCCCGCGTCTGGATGAGGCAGGGGTGGGTACGGCAGCGAGTGGAACTGCCGGACGGAGTTCAGCAGGGTTCCGGAGAGCAGGAGTGTGACCGCTCCCCAGAGGAGCCGTGGGGCTTGGATGTACTTGGCCAGCGCGGACCGAATGGGCAGGAGGAGCTGGCAGAAAAAGAAGCAGCACGCGATGGCGACGGGGGCAAGGTAGCGGTCGGCAAAGATCGAGGTTCCAAAGCAGGAGACCAGGGCGATGAGGCAGGGCAAGGCGAGCAGAGGCGCGGTGAGCAGGAGGGGACGGAGGTTGAGTGGCTGCCGCAGGAATGGGATGCCACGCCGCCGCCGGATGAACAGGGAGACGACGAGCAGAAGCGATGCGGCCGCAAAGACCAGTTCGAGGGGGATGCTGGAGAAGAGGTAGGCGGCGATGAGGTCGTCCCAGTGGGGCAGGGCGATCCAGAAGGAAGGCTTTCCGATGGCGGCGGTGTTGCGCATCGCGGTCAGGGAGACGAGGAGGGGCCACCAACCAGACGCGACGCTGAGGTAAAGACGAGGGACAAACGACCCGGATGCGGCGCCAACCGCGATCAGGCCTAGAAGAATGCATCCGTTGTAGAGGGCGCCAAAGGGATGGGTGGCGACCAGAATGGTGTTCGCGACCAGATTGAGAGCGAGCAGGGTGGGCGTGAGATGTTCAAGGGAGAGGATTGCGAGGTACAGCGCGAACGCAACCGCGGCGAGCAGCACACCGTAGAATCTCGCCTGCTGCAGCTGCCACAGCAGCACGGACGAGGAGGACCAGATGAGCGAGACGCTGAAGAGAGACAGGCCCCGGGAGAAGAAGCGCTGCGCAGAGAGATAGGTGAGAGCGGCGGAGACGGCGAATCCGGAGGCCGACAAGAGACGGAAGACCAGCTCCGATCGACCGAAGAGGGCGATCCAAAGGCGGGCCAAGAGATAGAAACCGATGCCGCCGCCATCCGCGCCTGCACGCCAGGCGGTGATCATGTGGTGAAGCGATGGATCGGTGACGAGCATCCATCCGAACAACTCGTCGGACCAGAATGGGCGGCCGTGCGACGCCCACCAGTTCAGTGCGAGAGAGACGACGCCGAACAAGAGGACGACCCCGAGATCGGCGCGGCGTTGCGCAGGAGAGGCTTGCATTTTCCGCTCACTTACAGGAACGCCGCTTCCCTTTTAGATCCAGGTCCGAGAGGACGGCGTGGGCCTTTGGCCACGGAGTGTCTCGATGGGATGAGTCAGCGATTTCTTCCTGGTGCTTCTTCTGCTGCTGCGCGTGCGGTTATTTTGCGGTGAGGGTCAGCATCTGCTGCTGGTACTCCTCGTAGGGGCCTTTGTGGTCGGTGATCTGGAAGTGGTTGGGGCCGCCTTCGAAGTGCCAGATGCGGGTACCGGCCTCCTCGATGAGGTCCTGGTCGTGGGTGACGAGGAAGACGGTGCCCTCGTACTTCTGGATGGCCTGATTGAGGGCGTTGATGCTTTCCAGGTCGAGATGGTTGGTGGGCTCATCGAGGACCAGGACGTTGGGTTTTTGCAGCATGATCTTGCAGAAGAGCAGGCGGGCCGCCTCACCGCCGGAGAGGGCTTCGGTCTTTTTGATGCCTTCTTCGCCGCGAAAGAGCATCTGCCCGAGGATGCCGCGGATGTCTTCCTTGGTGGCTGCGGGATCGAAGGTGTGGAGCCATTCGGAGACGGTGGTGCCGTGCGGGATGGAGCCGGTATGATCCTGGGCGAAGTAGCCGATGGAGGTCTCGTGTCCCCACTTGACGGTGCCGGAGTCGATCGAGACATCAAGCTCGTCGATGCCAGGGCCGTTGGCGAGCAGGGCCTTGAGGAGGGTGGTCTTGCCCTGGCCGTTGCGGCCCATGAGGATGACCTTGTCGCCGCGCAGGACGGAGGCGGAGAAGTTGTCGATGACGTGCTCGACCTTGCCGTCCTTCTGGGTGTAGGACTTGTTGACCTTCTCGAACTCGAGCACGGTCTTGCCGGAGGGGCGGAGCATGTCGAAGCGAATAAAGGGGCGGGCGATGTTGGAGCGGGCGAGCTCGGAGGTGGCGAGGCGCTCGACCTCTTTTTTGCGCGAGTTGACCTGCGAGGAGCGGGTACCGGCGGAGAAGCGGGCGATGAAGTCGTTGAGCTGGGCGATCTTCTTTTCGCGCTGCTCGTTCTGGCTCTCGATGCGGGTGCGAATGCTGGTCTTTTGCAGGACCATGTCGTCGTAGCCGCCGTTGTAGGTGATGATCGTCTCGTAGTCGATGTCGGCGATGTGGGTGCAGACGTTGTTGAGGAAGTGGCGATCGTGGGAGATGGTGATGACGGTGCCGTTATAGCGGTTGAGGAAGTCCTGAAGCCAGTGGATGGATTCCAGATCGAGATAGTTGGTGGGCTCGTCGAGGAGCAGGGCCTGGGGGTTGCCGAAGAGGGCCTGTGCGAGCAGGACGCGGACCTTCTGGCCGCCCTGGAGCTCGGACATCCTGCGCTCGTGGAGTTCGTCGGGGATGTCGAGGCCCTGGAGGAGGACGGCGGCATTGGCCTCGGCCTGGTAGCCGTCTTCATCGCCGACGGTGCCCTCGAGCTCGCCGAGGCGTGAGCCGTCCTCGTCGGTCAGCTCGGGCTTTTCATAGAGGGCATCGCGCTCTTCGAGGGCGGCCCACAGGGCCTTGTTCCCCATGATGACGGTGTCGACGACGCGGTAGGCATCGAACTCGTACTGGTTCTGCTTGAGCACGCCGAACTTCCGGGGGCGGACAACTGTTCCCTTCTGCGCGTCGATCTCGCCGGTAAGGACCTTCATGAAGGTCGATTTTCCGGAGCCGTTGGGACCGGTGAGACCGTAGCGGCGGCCGGTGCTGAAGGTGACGGAGACGTCTTCGAAGAGGAGCTTCGAGCCGTAGCGCATGGTGACGTTAGAGACGGAGATCATAGGATTTTCCTAGGCTGAGATCATGTAGTTCAAGCGCGTGGTGCGAGCACGGGCATTGGCGATGAACACTTCTGCTTCTTCGAGATCGAATTGGTCGAGCAAGGTCGACGTGCGGCAAAGGCAGGAAACGAGAGCAGCGACAAGGCAAGTTCGGAGATTTTCGCTTCGCTCAGAAGGCCAGTAACAGCGGCGTGAGGCAAAGAATGTGATGCTCTGCGGGAAGGCAAGGTTCGCCTAGGAGACCGTCGCAGAACTGACTTGCACTCGGCCTGCGTGTTGACTGGCAACGATGCGCTGGCTAGGATGCGCCGCTGACCTGGTGGATGGAGCTCAGGGCAGCGGCGCGCCTTATTTAGCGGCCGCGATTCCCGCGGGTTGGACGTGCGCCGGAGTTGCCGCGGGGGCCTGCGGGACGACCACCGGAACCGCGGCCGGAGCTGGAGCCTCCGGGACCGGAGCGGCCGTTGGACGCTCCGCCACGGAAGGCGCGGCTTACCGGACGGCTGGGGCGGCTGCGTTCGCCTGCACCGTTCTGATTGCCGTTCGGGCCGGTGCTGGAAGCGTTCGCGTCTGCGCCGGAAGCGTCGGGCGACTTCCAGGAACGGGTTTCAAGCGCCATCAGGTCGCCGGTGTTGGCCCCGGTATCGAGGGGCTTGTTGCGCTCCTCTTTTTCGAGGTTCTTGTCGGCCTCTCGCCAGTCGAACTTGACCTTGAGTTCGCGCTCGAACTTGCGAGCGTCAGAGCGCTCTTGCGGCATGACGAATGTAGTCGCGACACCCTTTGCGCCTGCGCGTCCGGTGCGGCCGATCCGATGGACGAAGTCGTCCGAGGCGTTGGGCAGATCGTAGTTGACCACGTGCGCGATGTCCTGGACATCGATGCCACGAGCGGCGACGTCGGTGGCGACGAGGATGCGGTGCTTGCCGGTCGAGAAGCCTTTGAGGGCGGCGGTGCGCTGCGACTGCGAGCGATCTCCATGGATGGCATCGGCGTCATGGCCCAGCCGTTCCAGCTTCTTGGCAATGCGGTCGGCGCCGTGCTTGGTGCGGGAGAAGACCAGAAAAGTCCCCTTCTCTTCGGTGAGCATCTGGTTCAGCAGGCCGAGCTTTTGATCCTGCATGACGGTGTAGACGCGCAGCTCAACCTGGTCGGAGGGCTTGGAGGCCGATCCGATCTCGATGCGGATGGGCTTCTGCACGTAGTCTTTGACGATCTCGGTGATATTGGCGTCAAGCGTGGCGGAGTAGCACATGGTCTGACGGTTTTTGGGGAGGGCGCCGACGATGCGGCGGATGGCGGGAAGGAAGCCCATATCGAGCATGCGATCGACCTCGTCGAGAACCAGCATTTCGACCGAGCCGAGGTTAATCTCGCGACGGCGCAGGTAATCTTCGAGACGGCCGGGGGTAGCCACGACGAGACGCGGTCCGCGATCGAGGTGATCGAGCTGTGTATTCTCGGAGAGCCCGCCGCAGACGAGGACGGAATCGTGCTTTGCCTGCGGGACGAGCTTGGCGTAGGCCTCAAGAACCTGCATTGCGAGCTCGCGCGTGGGCAGAAGAATGAGGGCGCGAATGGGGCCGCGCTTGCCACGGGAGGAAGGCACGGAGGTGGTCTCGAGCCGCTCGATCATGGGGATCAGGAAGGAGAGGGTTTTGCCGGTGCCGGTGGAGGCGGTGGCGAGGATATCCTTCTGCTCGAGCGCGGGCGGGATCGCCTTGGCCTGAACGGGCGTGGGAATAAGAAAGCCGGCATTGGTGAGCCGGGTCTTGAGCGAGTCGGAGACGTTGAAGTCGGCGAAGCGGACGCCCTCGACGAGGGGGAGATTGACAGGCGTGGTGGGCACAGCGGGGCTGGAGGCCTGGAGGTCTAGAGTTGCGGAGGTCAAGTGTGTTCCTTTGGTGTGGTGAGGTGATGCGAGGAGTGATGCAGTGGCGCTTTGCTCCCGTTTAGGGAGGCGCCATAAATCCGGTCAGCATGGCTGCCGTTGACGGCGAAGCTCTGCTGCTGCGAGGCGAGGCGACCGTCCGTTGACGGGCCTTCCAGCCAGAGCAACCAGCCGAACCTTCGTATCTCGGGAAGGGTTGCGGGTGGGGAGAGGCATATCGCAGTCTCTGGCCAAACCCGGCGGGGATCGTTAGCGATCCACGGTCAAGGTCTTTGCCTGCGATGCCTGCGCCTGTTTCAAGCGCACGTGTAGGATAACACGGTGAGCCCAGCGAGCGAGGGTGAACCTCTGGTGGTACGGGGGGAAAGGCGACCCCAAGATAGACGTTGACCTCAGGGTTCAGCGTGGGTAGTTTGTGGCTAATGACTGATATGCAACTAGTTTTGGGAGCGCCCGCGGTACGACCCGCGATGACCACCTCGATGAACATCGGGACGACGATTCGGGGATACAGGCTGCAGCGCGGGATGTCGCAGGGAGACATCGAGAAGAAGACGGGGCTGCTGCGATGCTACCTGTCGCGGGTCGAGAACGGGCATACCGTTCCGTCGCTCGAGACGCTGCAGAAGATCGCGCGGGCGCTGGATCTGCAGCTTTCGGAGTTCTTCGCGGAAGAGGTGGTGGCGAAGGAGATGTCGTCGTTGAATCTGGGCGAGGGGGAGATCCGGTTTCTTACGCAGATCCAGCGCTACTCGGCGCATCTGGGGGACAGCGACCGGCGGCTGCTGCTGGCGATGGTGCGGAAGTTTGCGCAGACCACGCTGACCTAGGAGAGACCTCAAGTTTGTACAGCCTGCCCCTCCTGGGCGGGCTTTTTTGTGTGCGATGCGCAAAGCAAGATCTGGTCCGGGCAGGAGAGCACCTGCTCGCGGTCGGCTGTTGGGCGAGAAAGGGATTACCGGAGCTTCGCGATCCAGTAAGCGAACAGGACCAGGCCGAAGAAGGCGATGGAGAAGGTGATCTTCTGGCGCTGGAGGTAGCGGCGGCGACCGGAGGTCATGCGGGGAACCAGCGGCGGACCGAGGGCGAGCCCGGAGAGGAATCCGCCGATGTGAGCCATGTTGTCGATGCGGACGAGCGGAATGAAGATGGTGCCCAGGCCGATGATGAGGTTGAGCCCGGCGAACTGGATGACGGAACGGCGGAGGCGCTGAAGCTCGCCGAGGGGAATGGGAAGCTTCTGGTTGGAGAGGAGGACGATCAGGATTCCGGCGATACCGAAGACGGCGCCCGAAGCGCCCGCTCCGACGGAAAGGTCGGGTGTGCGGGTCACGAGGAACAGGAAGACATTGACCGCGAGGGAGAGTAGGTTGCCCGCGATGCCGGTCACGATGTACGTCGCGATGAGGCCCCACTTGCCCAGAAGCGGCTCACCCAGGAGGCCCAGGTTGTAGAGGCACCACATGTTGGTGGCGAGGTGGACGATGCCGACGTGGACGAAGGTGGCGGTGAGCAGGCGGTACCACTGCCCGGAGAGAACGAGATCGGTCGCGTTGGCGCCGAAGTGCACAAGCTGATCTGGCGTGGGAGAGGTGGGACTGACACCACGGAGCAGCATGGCTGCAAAGACGGCGATGTTGATGCCCAGCAGGATATAGGTGGCCGGGTTGGAGGCGAAACGGCCGCGACGGCGGGGCGCGGGTGGGGGCAGAGGGGGGAAACCCTGGCGAGCGCGCGCTTCGGTCTGTTCGGTGGCGAAGTCCGGCAGAGGGGGGCCCTGGGCCGGGGGCAGGACTTCACCGTCGAGAGGTCGGGTCGTGTCCATGGGTCGGATCTAGGCGGCGTGCTTGGAGAAGCGCTCACGGAGCTCTGCCGGGATCTTCTGTTGCACCATGCTGCCGACCAGCCCGGGGAGGGGCGTGGCCACGGCGACGAGGACCCACAAGAGCGTCGAGACGGCGACTCCGGCGACAGCGACGGCCTCGAGCGAGATGGCGATGGCGGTGTGGTGAAGCTGGACGTGCACGCTGCCGATATGGGTAAGGAGCTCCACGCGCCGGATGATAAGGGCGGCGAGCAGGAAGGCCACGATCGACAGGGTGCTGACGATGATCAGGAGGACGTCGATGGTGCGCGCGATGCGCTGGCGGCGGCGGCAGCTCGGACAGTCGCGAAGGTGCACCTCGTAGTCGGTGCGCATCGCGGGAGAGAGGCCCGAAATATCGAAGCGCCAGCCGGAGAGGATATCTCCGACGATAGGATCCGTGCACTGGGAGCTGGACCGGCGGGCTGATCCGGAGAAGGCTAGGGCGGGTTTAGGCATAGTCTCACGATTGATTCTAGCTGCTTTGATGACGTGGTGTCCTGGAAAGGTTAAACGAGGTGCTTCCTCCAACATGAGAACGGGGACGGCTTTTCAGCCGTGGATGGAGTCGATGGAGGCATCTGGGTAGATGATCTGGCCGTCTGGATAGATGATCTGGCCGTCTGGATAGATGATCTGGCCGTCGCGCATGGTGAGGGTGCGGTCGGCGATGGCGGCGGCCTCGGGGTTGTGGGTGATCATGAGCACGGTCTGGTTGAGCTCGCGGCTAGACTGCCGGAGCATGGCGAGGACGGCGTCGGAGTTCTTGGTATCGAGGTTGCCCGTGGGCTCGTCGGCGAGCACGATGGCCGGCCGGGTGATGAGGGCGCGGGCGATGGCGACGCGCTGCTGCTCGCCTCCGGAGAGCTCGTTGGGGCGGTGGTGGAGGCGGCCGTTCAGACCGAGAAGGCCGGTGAGGTGGTCGAGCAGGGCCCGGTCGAGTGGTTTGCCGGTTTCCGCGATGTCGTGAGCGATCTCGATGTTGCCCATGGCAGACAAGGTGGGGAGGAGGTTGAAGCGCTGGAAGACGAAGCCGATGCGGGCGCGGCGAAGCTTAGTGCGATCAGAGTCGGAGAGCTGGGCGAGTTCCACGCCGCCGATAGTGACGGATCCGGTGGTGGCATGGGTGAGGCCGCCGAGGATGTGGAAGAGGGTGGACTTGCCGGAGCCGGAGGGCCCGACGATGGCAACGAACTCGCCGGGTGCGACGGAAAGATTGACGTTCCGGAGGGCCGGGACATCGAGCTTGCCGGATCGGTAAGTCTTGCCGAGGTCGCGAGCGAGGATGATGGGCGCGGTCGGGGTGTTCTGCGGTACTTCGATGGTCGAGGTCTGGACGGTCATAGGTTCGCTCTCAAGTTTAGCTGGATTTATTTCCGATGATGGGACATACCCGTGCTGGTCTCCGCAGGCGCCGAAGTATTCGGTGGGAGCGCCGTTGTTTCCGTGGTTGCAGTTATTGCTGGTGCGCTTCGGTCGAGGCGGCGGAGTTGTTGCTGGTCCGATCCGGTGGAGGTGACTGGATGGAGGAGAGGCGAGAGGGAGGCTGAGCCAAGAAATTGCAGGAGCGAGCCAAGGTCGGGATGCGGTGCGGTATTCTGCTTCTGCACTTCAGGAGAGATGTCTTATGCGCACTCAGTGGATCGCCGTCGGTTTGTTTTTGGTTGCCGTACCTCTCTTTGCGAAGCCGAAGGATGCGGTGGTGGTTCCGCTGAAGACCAGCACCGGACAGGATGCGGGCACGGCGACCTTCCACGAGACGAAGAAGGGGCAGCTCGAGATCCAATTGAAGCTGGAGAACCTGCCGATCGGCGACCATGCCGTGCACATCCACGAGAAGCCGGTGTGCGATGGGCCGGACTTCAAGACGGCTGGGGGACACTTCAATCCGGATGCGAAGCAGCATGGGACGATGAATCCGGCGGGGCATCACAATGGGGACCTGCCGCAGAATGTGACCATCGGCGAGAACCACAGGGGCGAGGCGAACTTCAGGGTGAACTATCTTTCACTCGATCCGGCTTCGCCGAACTGGATTTTGGCGAACGGCGGGACCAGCGTGATGGTGCATGAGAAGCCCGACGATATGAAGACCGACCCGACCGGCAATGCGGGCAACCGGATTGCGTGCGGCGTGATTCAGGCGCCACAGAAGTAAACGTCTGATCCACTGAACGCGGGGCCTGGACAGATCCAAGCGAAGGTGTGGCAGAAAGGTATGCCGCCGCGCGCTCCGTGCGTCCGTCTGGACGCTCCCGTGACCTGCCGGGTTAGGGACGAGTCGCGGCGCAGAGCGTTCCTGAGGGCATTGAACTGCCGTCGAGCGCAATGCGTATAGAAGCGCATGGGCGTTCTTCACATGTCGATCCCGCTCCCTTCCAGAGGTGTTCTTCCTGCCGGAGCGATCCGGCCCGTGCCGCGAGATCTACGCCGAGCTGGAAGCAGCCGGGTAGCAGGCGGCCAACTAGGCGCCAAGCGGAAAGAGCTGGGCAGCGGTCTGGCAGGTGAGCGGGGAAGTGGTCAGGCGCCTAAGCCGATCGTTGGGTTGGCGAGCCGGCCAATGGGCGTTCCGGGCAGCGGAGGCGAGCCGGTGCGTGGGCAAGGATATACACTTCCCTCACCGCTAAACCCCATTGAGGCAACGTTGGAGCGCACGCCCGAACAGCTCGCGGAGCAAGAGGCCCTCGCCAGGCAGGTCCGCCTGTGCCTCGCCGGAGACGCCGGGGCATGGCGGGCGCTGGTCGTCTCCCAGCATCGGCGCATCTACTCGATCTGCTACCGGTTTACCGGGTCGGCGACGGACGCCGAGGATCTGACGCAGGACGTTTTTCTGAAGCTGTATCGCAACCTGGAGAGCTTCGACGCGCTCAAGGGAAGTCTGCAGACGTGGATCACAACCCTGACGCGGAACCTGCTGGTAGATCACTTCCGGCGAACGCGGCTGGACCGCGCGACCGACTCGATTCACGCGAGCTTTGATGGAGATGAGGATGGGCCGACGCTGGAGGATCGGCTGACGGATAAGCGTCCCTCGCAGGAGCAGCATGTGGCGGGGCTGCAGCTGCGGGCACGGGTGCAGGATGCGCTGAAGCAGCTCTCGCCGGAGTTGCGCGAGGCGGTGATTCTGCGGGACCTCGAGGACATGGATTACAAGGAGATTGCGCAGGTTCTGAATATCCCGGAGGGAACGGTTAAAAGCCGCATCAGCCGTGGCCGGGGAGAACTGGCGAGGCTCTTGCAGCGTATAGAAGGGCAGGTGGTTTAAGGTGATGGACTTCAATCAATTCGGCAGCGTGAGGCCAAGCCAGACGGCGGATACGAAGCTGTGCGCCCAGTTCGAGGCGATGCTGGCGGATGCGGTGGACGGCAGCCTGACGGCGGAGGAGCAGGCGGCCTTCGACTTCCACCTGCTTGGGTGCGGGCCGTGCAGCGAGATGCTGGCCGATGCCCGGCGCGGTGCGGCGTGGATGGAGATGCTGCGGAAGCAGGCGCCGGAGCCGCCGGCGGCGATGCTGGAGCGGATCCTCGCCCAGACAAGCGGCGCCCAGACGAGCGGCGCCCGTGCGATCGCGACGCAGACGGGCGAAGCCACCGATCTGGCTCCCGCGTTCGCGATGGGGATACCGATCGGGACGGCTGGATCGCTGGCGTCCGGCAGCAACGTCCTTCCCTTCCGCAACCGCCTGTCGCCGCGGTTGGATCTGCGCGGCATCGGCCACACGTTGCTGCAGCCGCGGCTGGCGATGACGGCGGCCATGGCCTTCTTCTCGATCGCGTTGACGCTGAACCTTACCGGGGTGCGGCTGAGCAATCTGCAGGCCAGCGACCTGAAGCCCTCAAGCCTGAAGCGCAGCCTCTATACCGCCAACGCGCATGTGGTCCGGTATTACACCAACCTGCGCGTGGTCTATGAGTTGGAATCGCGGGTGCACGATTTGGAGAGGTCATCGGCGGATGACCTGCCGGCTGGTTCCGCCCCTGATTCGCCCCAAGGTTCTCCCCAGGATGCCTCCAAAGGATCGCAGGGGGGGGATGGGGCCGCCGCACGGGATGGTTCCGATGCCGGAGGCAGCAAGAAAGGGCAGCAGCCCGAGCCGCCGCCGAAGCGCCGGGTGAGCCCGGGGACGAGCCGACGCGAGACCATGCACGGCGACCCCCGAGTCGTCACAGCTCTCGCGCTGCGGGCGCCGGACGCCGAAATCTGGCCGGCGACGCAGGCTTCGACCAGCACGCTGCAGGCTTCGACCAGCAACCCATCTGATCTCCTTTTACCCGCACTCAACCTCCATTCGCCGGAAAGGGGAACGGTATGAACGACCCAGGCCGCCCTGAGAACGATCGTGTTGCCTTCTGCCAGAACTGCGGCAAGCCTTTATCCGCGGAAGATGCGCGCAACGTGGGATCGGCCGTCTTCTGTGAGCCGTGCCTGGTGGCGAAGGTCGCCGCCGCCGAAACGCCGAGGGCTGCGGGAGCCGGTGCGAGTCAGAGCGGAAGCTATGGCTTCAGCGGCACCTCCTCTGGCGTGAACTACAACTTCCAAGGGGCGATGCCGCCGCCACCCTCGGGCGGACCTAATCCCGGGCTGGCGGCGCTGCTTGGCTTCATCCCGGGCGTGGGAGCTTTTTACAACGGGCAGTATGCGAAGGGCGTGGTGCATCTCGTGGTGTTCGCGATTCTGACATCCCTGGCTGATCATGGCAACAGCATCTTTGGCCTGCTGGTTATGGGATGGGTCTTCTACCAGGTGATCGAAGCTCATCATACGGCGCGAGCTCGCCGGGACGGCACACCGCTGCCGAATCCATTTGGCTTGAACGACATCGGCGAACGCCTGGGCTTCGGACGGGCGTGGCCTGGCGCCTCCCCCGCTGCCGCACAGGGTGCTCCCGCATACCCGCCCCCGGCCTCCGCACCAAGTTCAGCTGAGCCGGCTGCGAGCGGCAGTTACGTTCCGCCAGCGTCTGCGTACGCTCCGCCCCAGGGGGCTGATCCGGGCTATGTGCCGCCGCCTGCTCCAAGCTGGGGAGCTCCGTACGAGAGTTACGGCGCGGTGCCGCCGCACGATAGCTCGTTCCCGCAGGCACCCGGAGCGGGAAACCGCGTTCCCACCGGAGCGATCCTGCTGATCGGGCTCGGCGTCCTGTTCCTGATCGGCAATAGCGGGCTTTTTCACAGCTTCCCGGTCCACCGCCTCATCCCGTTTCTGCTGATCGGCGTCGGCGTCTGGCTCTTCGTCCGCAAGATGACCGAGACGGGCGGCAGCTGGATCGATGATGGAACTCCGAGCTACCGGCTGCGGCTCTTTCGAGCAGCTCGGGGACCGGTGTGGATCGTCCTGGTCGGCGTGCTCTTTCTCCTGGACAGCTTCAACATCCTTTCGTGGGGCCGGAGCTGGCCGTTGTTCATCATCGTGGGAGGCCTGATGACCTTCTTTGAGCGCACGGCTTACTCGGCTTCCACACCGCTGCCGTATCCCTACGTGCCTCCCTCCGCGCCTCCAGCCCCAGGTCCGAGCGCGCCTGTGTCGGCCACGATCGTTCCCACGAACTCTCAAACAGGCTCTGACGATCGAGGGGGCATCTAGTCATGGCGAGCTACCCTCCTCCCAACCCGTCTCCCGGGCCGCCTTATGGTGTCGACCCTCGATTTCAGAGACGCATTCTTCGTGACCAGGCCCGCATGCAGCGGGAGACGATCCGGGCGCAGAGGGATATGTATCGCGCCCAGGTCAGGGGTCTCCGGCGCAGCTCTATGGTTGGTCCGCTGCTGGTCATTGCGCTGGGCGTACTGTTTCTGTTGGTGCAGCTTGGGCGGATTCCGGCAGCCTTCGTTTGGACGTGGTATGGACACTGGTGGCCAGTTCTTCTGATCGGCATCGGCGTGATCCGGTTGGCGGAGTGGGGCTTCGATCAGGCGTCACAGCGTGACCTTGCAGAGGCTGCGCCACGTCCGCGGCGGGTACTCGGCAGCGGCGTCATCTTTCTGGTAATCCTGCTCGCGGCCACCGGCCTTGCTGTCAGCGCAGCGCGCAATCACGAGAACTTTCTTGGGCATGGTTTCAGCATCAATCAGGACAACATCGACCAGTTTTTGGGCGACAAGCATGAGAGCGACCAAGCTGTGACGCATCCCTGCCCGGAAGGATCGACCGTGTCGATCGACAATCCTCGCGGTGATATCGCGATCTCCGGAACCAGTGACGATGGGCAGATCCACATTGCCGCGCACAAGCAGGTCTTTACCAGAACCGATTCCGATGCGGAGAGCAAGGCGCAGCGGCTCTCGCCGCGGATTGACGCGAGTGGAAGCGGTCTGGTGGTGTCCATGCCTACGGTCGAAGGCGGCCGGGCGGATCTGACCATCACGCTGCCGAGCACGACCACCCTGGCGATTCATGCGAACCGGGGCGACGTTCGGGTCAGCTCCGTGAAAGCAGCGGTTTCGGTGACCGCGAATCACGGCGATGTCGATCTAAGTGCGATCCATGGAGCGATTTCAGGACACATCAACAACGGCGACTCTTCCTTTGCGGCACACAGTGTCACCGGCCCAATTGCGATCGAAGGGCGTGGGCGGGATCTGACGCTCTCCGAGATGAGTGGGCCGGTTGCAATCAGCGGTGAGTTTTTTGGGACCACGCACCTCCAACATGTTCGCGGTCCCATCCGCTTCCACACCAGCCGCACGGATCTTCAACTGGGAAGGCTGGATGGTGAAGTTGAAATCAGTACAAACGCGGATCTTTCGGCGGATCAGGTAGCCGGACCGGTGATCCTCAATACCCGGGACCGTAACATCACCCTTGAGCGAGTTACGGGGGATCTCGCGGTCACGAACCGCAACGGATCTGTTGATCTGACCATCGCTCCCCCGATCGGCAATGTAACGGTGGAGAACCGAAATGGTTCGGTGAGCGTGACAGTCCCAAACGAGGCTGGTTTCGTGGTGCAAGCCGAGACCACCAACGGCGACCTCCAGAATGAGTTCTCGCTGCCAGGCGGCGGCGGAGAGAATCATCCGAGCATCTCGGGCAGGGTAAATAGTGGTGGACCGCTGGTTCGCATCAAGACCAGCCAGGGAGACATCTCACTGAAGAAAGGCACTATCGCCCCTTTACCTCCTCCCCCGCCCGCCCCGCCGCCGCTCACAGTGCTTCCAGCTGATGCTGCAAGCGGTATCCGAGAAGCCACGAGGCAGGCCAAAGAAGCTGCTCGTGAGGCGGCGCAACAACTGAAGACGGCTCAGGATCAGGTTCTTAGTGCTAACCGTGACGCCACCGCAGCCCAACGCGAGGCACAGCGAAAGGTGGCGGAGGCGCAGAAAGAGCTGGAACGGGCAACACGACAGGCGAAAGAGAACGCAAAAGACTGATGTCGCTGATTCACTGAACCAGGGACTTGGTGGTGCCCCTACTCCTTCGACGCGGTGCTTGGCGACGTGAGTGAACCGCTGTTCCCAAGGCATAACGGCGATCCGGCATTATGGCTCAGCCCTGCGCTTTCACGGGGACGTCGCAGCAGATCAGTGGAACTGGCCAAATAGCATCCCGCCTCGATGCTGGCATCCAGGTGAGTTAGGGAAGCAGGCCAGTACCGTGCAGGCCAGATCTCGCTGAGCGATCACGGGACCAGTGATGAAGGCTCTGGAAGGGCACGAACACTAGCGGAAAAGCAAAAGAGCCTCACCCGAATAGGATGAGGCTCTGAATATGCCGGCGATCACCTAATCTCCCACACACTTACGCGTGCAGTACCATCGGCCCAACGAGGCTTAACTTCCGTGTTCGGGATGGGAACGGGTGTGACCCTCGCGGTAAACTCACCGGCAAACTTGAGAAATCTCGCTCACGCGATTTTCCACAACTGAATAGATTGGGCTTAGACATATTTACAACATCAAGGTATAACTACTTGGCTTGTGTCGAGAATCCTCAGAACAGCGATCGTTGGACGTCACTGTGCAGAGTAAATTCTATGGACAAGCCGAACGGGCGATTAGTACTGGTAAGCTACACGCATTGCTGCGCTTCAACCTCCAGCCTATCAACCAGGTGGTCTTCCTGGGCCCTTCATTTCCCTTACGGGTTGGGAGATCTCATCTTAGAGCGTGCTTCCCGCTTATATGCATTCAGCGGTTATCACAACCGAACTTCGCTACCCAGCCGTGCCCTTGGCAGGACAACTGGAACACAAGAGGTTCGTCCATCCCGGTCCTCTCGTACTAAGGACAGCCCTCTTCAAATCTCCTACGCCCACAGCAGATAGAGACCGAACTGTCTCGCGACGTTCTGAACCCAGCTCACGTACCGCTTTAATAGGCGAACAGCCTAACCCTTGGAACCTTCTACAGCTCCAGGATGCGATGAGCCGACATCGAGGTGCCAAACCGGAGCGTCGATATGAACTCTTGGCTCCGATCAGCCTGTTATCCCCGGCGTACCTTTTATCCGTTGAGCGATGGCCCTTCCATACAGAACCACCGGATCACTAAGGCCTGCTTTCGCATCTGCTCGACTTGTAGGTCTCGCAGTTAACCACACTTATGCCTTTGCACTCGACGGTCGATTTCCAAACGACCTGAGTGTAGCTTCGCGCGCCTCCGTTACAATTTAGGAGGCGACCGCCCCAGTCAAACTACCCGTCTTACTATGTCCCTCTCCCGGATCACGGGAGCAGGTTAGAATCACAACACTCGCAGGGTGGTATCTCACCGTTGGCTCCACCAAGCCCAAAAGCCTGGTATCAAAGCCTCCCACCTATCCTGCGCAGCAAGAGCCGTAACTCACAGTAAAAGTATAGTAAAGGTGCACGGGGTCTTTTCGTCTAGCTGCGGGTAACCGGCATCTTCACCGGTACTACAAGTTCGCCGAGCAACTCGTTAAGACAGTCGAACGATCGTTACTCCATTCGTGCAGGTCGGAACTTACCCGACAAGGAATTTCGCTACCTTAGGACCGTTATAGTTACGGCCGCCGTTCACCGGGGCTTCAGTTCAAAGCTTCGAGCTTGCGCCCTAACCTCTCCCTTTAACCTTCCGGCACCGGGCAGGAGTCAGCCCCTATACGTCGTTTTTGACTTTGCAGAGACCTGTGTTTTTGTTAAACAGTCGCCGTTCGCGTTTCACTGCGGCCACGCGGGGCTATGCACCCCATGTGGCGACCCTTCTCCCGAAGTTACGGGTCTAATTTGCCGAGTTCCTTAACAAGCTTTCACTCGAGCGCCTTTGGATATTCTCCTCGTCTACCTGTGTCGGTTTGTGGTACGGTTCCCAATCTCTCTCCTTAGAGGTTTTTCTTGGCAGCATGAACTCAGCAGCTTTCAGCCATTCGGCTTACTGCTTTACGCCTCACTGTTAAGTCTCTCCGGATTTGCCTAGAGAAACCAGCTTACGCGTATCGAACCCCATAGCCATAGGAGGTCCTGCTTATCCTTCTGCGTCACCCCATCGTGATAACGAAAAACTGGGAGGTCCGGAATATTAACCGGATTTCCATCGTCTACGCCTTTCGGCCTCGACTTAGGGACCGCCTAACCCTGAGCGGATTAACCTTCCTCAGGAAACCTTAGACTTTCGGCGTGAAGGGTTCTCACCTTCATTATCGCTACTTATGCCGGCAGGGTCTCTTCTCATCGCTCCATCAGTCTTCTCAGTCTGACTTCACCGCTGTGAGAATGCTCTCCTACCACGTCCCTTTCGGGACATCCGCAGCTTCGGTATACAGTTTTAGCCCCGTTGTATTGTCGGCACCGGACCCCTTGACCAGTGAGCTATTACGCTTTCTTTAAAGGATGGCTGCTTCTAAGCCAACCTCCTGGCTGTCTGAGGGTTCCGACTTCCTTTCCCACTTAACTGTAATTTTGGGACCTTAGCTGGCGGTCTGGACTGTTTTCCTCTCGACTGTGAAGCTTAGCCCCCACAGTCTGACTCCCGGGCTGGTTGTGATCGGCATTCGAAGTTTGGTTGGATTCAGTAAGCCGGAAAGCCCCCTAGTCCATCCATGTCTCTACCACCGATCCAAATCACCCGAGGCTAGCCCTAAAGCTATTTCGGAGAGAACGAGCTATCACGGAATTTGATTAGCCTTTCACCCCTACCCTCAGCTCATCCGAGCTTTTTTCAACAAACACCGGTTCGGTCCTCCAATGGGTGTTACCCCATCTTCAACCTGGCCAAGGGTAGATCATCCCGCTTCGCGTCTATTCCTGCCAACTTATCGCCCTATTCAGACTCGCTTTCGCTGCGGCTCGCTCACGCTTAACCTTGCTGACAAGAATAACTAGCCGGCTCATTATGCAATAGGCACGCGGTCAGACATT
>JAABUV010002559.1_pt1 | contig 24423 bp, 20 predicted proteins | sample 5559971 | NCBI WGS metagenome assembly JAABUV01 (sample SAMN10711881, study PRJNA513362) | rock metagenome | isolation source: Antarctica rocks | place: Antarctica: Victoria Land, Knobhead nord | collected 2015-12-19
GCGGTGGGGTTGATTTTCGAATTCCTCATACAATCGGATCACCGTGGGGCAGCGCGAAAATGAATGCCAAGGATTCGAAACCTTTCTGCATACGCTAATAGGCTTTCGTGCCATGTGGACTCCGGCGGTTTAGCTACGTAGTAGTAGTATTGACAATCCAGAGTACGTTCTACGGTTTAGCCAAGGAAAGCAACCCCTCTTTCTTTGCAGGCTTTCTTGCGACAGATATCCTGCGTCTTCTGCTACCTCTGTTTTTCGAACATCGGATCGCTCAAAAAATGCTCAACAAAGCTGGGAAATCCTTAGGTCTTGCACATATCTGCCGTTCGCCAACTGGCGTTCGAGAATGAGAATCAGCCGCTCCGTTTCAACAATTGGCCCTAAACATTCCTTTTCAGGACGAGCGTAAAAGCGCCAAGATTTGAAGAACATGGGAGCTGGACCATTGAGTAAGTTTCTTTCCGACCAATCGTCCAAAAAGTCTTATTCTAAAAGAATGGCCAACCCCAAGGTTGACAATGTGTGTTCTCACCCTGTTTCGAACCTTTAGTATTGTTGCCGTCCATGGACTTGATGAAGAGGCTAAGAGATTTCCCCACTTTCCCTCCGTCCTTCACCTCCTTGCGCACATCTCCAACACGCGCTCCCATCGAGGTATGCTTCACTGTACGCTATATCCTCACATCTTGTAGCAGATAGAGCTAACGCCGCGGTCTTGGTAGGATTTCACTTCAATATGATAATAAGTACCATTTCTATGACCCCGACAGATCGCGAAGTCTGTGGCTTTGTGGGACAATACCATGGTCCCGATCTCCACCGGGTCATGCGGCGTCTCACACTATGTCTGCACTGGAATCTCCCATCCCTGGGATGGAGCGCTCGACCACAGTTCCGTGTCCTGACTCCTCAGCGACGATTGATTTTCCCCTAATCTTTAAGTTTTCGACAGAATTGCTTTGGCTGTCCTTTGGTCACGTCCGTCTGATGTGGGCGCTGCCTTTAGCGTAAATGTTGATCTAAGCCGTTCGAGGAATGCCAAGACCGCGTTTTCCGGTGCGAAAGCCCCCAAATGTACTCTGGTCGCCTATCCCCTGCAGGCCCGCGGGGGACTGTCTCTTCTAATTATTCAGTGCACCCTGCGAGAAAATTCAGCGTCTGGCAAGGACGCCAAAGCTCCACTTTCTCTCACTGCTCTCCACTCTCTTCTCTTGTGGTAAAAGTCGCTGTGACGAATACCGAGTCCTGAACAGAAAGTACGTTGAACACCGCAGTCAATCTGAAAAGCCTCTCAGCTATCGTCCTACTTATTTTTATTCCGTACGTTTTCTTTCGCCGGAATCAAAAACATAAAGTAAGTTTTTCAGGAAGCTGCGCCGTGCCATGATACTAGTACTTACTCTAGCAGGCAGACGCACTTTTTGCAGAAGAACATAATTGCTTGCCACTTGTGCAGCTGGAAACCAAATGGCATTTGGGGCTTGACTTGCTTTGGACTGCATATCAACATGCCCGGGCAGCTCGGATTCCGCGTTTCTTCGCGGATATTATTGAAGGGCTTCCACCTACATTTGAACAGAGGCTGTTGGGAATCAGTGGCATGATACAGTAGACCCAAGGAATATCGAGTCTGTGTTAACTACAAAGTTCACTGGTGAGTTTCCATTTTACACAAATCTGATGAATTTACTAATCAACCGTTGGTCTCAAGCGTTCGGGTTAGGTGATCGTCCAGCAGTCTTCTATCCATTACTTGGTGACGGTATCTTCACGCAAGATGGTGAAAGTTGGAAGCACTCACGAGAGCTTCTTCGACCGATTTTCCTCAGCAAACGAGTCGACTTGTCGAGATACAAGAACATGTCGAGGCACTAATATCATATATTCCCGACGGGATGATTGTGGATTTCCAGCCTTTATTCTTTCGATTCACTCTTGACACGACAACATACCTTCTCTTCGGCCGCTCTATTCACTCCATTGGGAGGAGAAACTGCGCAGGCAGAGGCATTCGCAGAGTCTTTCCGTATCGCGCAGGACTTCCTCGCACACCGTAGACGACTAGGCCCCTTTCACTAGCTACTTAGAGGCAAATCGTTCCGAAATGCCAATGCAACAGTTGATGGCGAGATCCAAGAGGCACTTGCGGCCCACAAGTCACAGCAAACCTCAACATCGAAAGCGGGAATCGATTATGGCTTCTTAAGAACTCTTGTTCAGAAGACTCAAGAACCAAAGGTTCTGCGGGATCAGCTTTTGAACGTCTTACTCGCTGGTGGAGACACGACTGCCTGCTGCCTGACATGGACAATGTGAGTTTTCGTACCCTCCATGCTCTCGTGCTCCGAACTAAGTCAAGAAAGATGACTTCTCGTGAAACACCAGAATGTTCTTTCAAAGCTTCGCAACGAGATAAAATCAATCGTTGGGGTCGGAGACGAAGCTCGACGCCCTGACAGAAACGACATAAAAAAGATGCTATACCTCACTTATGTGTTGAAAGAAGGCAAGTTATCTCGTCTGCCACGCCAGTGTCATCAGTCTAATAAGCCATCCGCTGACTCCGATTACTGCACAGTGCTCCGACTTTATCCCTCTGTTCCGATCAATTCTCGTGCTGCTGTCAAAACCACAATTTTACCCACTGGCGGAGAACCGGAAGGCAAATCATCCATCTTCGTCAAGAAGGGTGCCTCAGGAGGATACTGTGTGTATGCGATGCACCGTCGAAAGGACCTATACGGCAGCGATGCAGAGATGTTCCGCCCCGAGCGATGGGACCCGAATGAGAATAACAAGGTGAACTTGAAGAACATTGGATGGGGATACCTCCCATTCAATGGCGGGCCAAGAGTCTGCTTAGGGCGTAAGTAGTCCACCCGCACTGCTGTTGATGATCTGACTAGTAGTAGAAGAGTTTGCTTTGCTAGAGGCCTCTTATGTTATTATCAGACTGTTGCAGACTTTCAAGGGATTTGCATACGACCCGGCACAGGAGATGGCCAAAGTGGGACAAGAGCGCCAGGATGTGACCTTGGTTCTTGCCAGTGCCGACGGATGTCACATACGAGTACGATCATAACTATATATACTATATTAATGATAAAATGCTTCAAGCCACTGATTATAGATCAAACCGCTGATTGCACTAACACTTTCGCCTATCCTAGGAGGCCATTGAGCTGCTTAAGGACGAAGGATTTATCATGAGATCCCCCATAGTCCTGGATTCGGAACGGGCCTCTCCACCTAGGCTGCAATCTGTCAGATGTCTTCTGATGTAACATAACCAGATCTTGAAGCTGGTGATATGTGAGGACAATGAGACTGGAAGCGGTGAGAAAGTGGCGGATGAATAGAAGAGAGAAGGGTTTTGTCGATAGCATGGAAGGGGAGAGAGAAGGGAATGGATCGATAGTGCCGTTGACGGGTCAAGTCGAGTGGTGGGGGCTTGTTGCCGGTGGAAGTCTAGAGAAGAGTGGTGATGGAGATGAAGGTTGAGGGGATCGTTTTTGTCTTCTTCGAGGTTTGTTTGGTGGAGTGAAGTGAGGCCGATTGGGGATGGGTGATTTGCGAAAGCGGCGAGGCCCAGGCAACCTTGCAGGCATCACTACAGCTTTGCTCCCACCGCTCCTTACTGCTCTCTTCCACACTACACAGCTTCCACCTATACCGCTCGCTCGCAACCTCATCGCTCCCACCATCTCTACACACACTACGCTACTCCTGTTTTCGAGAACCGACCTAGAATTGCTATGCCTGACTTTGAAAGCCGAAAAGGACTCTTCGTGTCAACCCGATAAGGGTACTTCCTCGTGAGCTGACTGCAGGACAGCGGCATTTGCAAGAAATGCATGTCCCGATATTCATGCAGTACCACTAGGCAACGCGGGCGCAAAGGTTAGGGTTTGGACATTTCATTTAAGATACATAAGTGGTCAATTACAGTCTGGAAGCTCTTGCGGCACGTTCCTATTGTACACTTCTCTTCAGCTGAAACGCGCTGTGCGTCGTTGTTGCCAGATGTAACGTGCGGCATTGATTAGCGTATGCAGAAAGGTTACGAATCCTTGGCATTCATTTTTGCGCTGCCCCACGGTGATCCTTTATATCCGTGCCCCCTACATACAAATAAAGGTATTTCTAATCGACCGAGTATCAGTAACTAATCCTAATCTGGATGGGTGTTTATGTAGTGAAATAGGGTGTGCATGTATGGAAACAGGGTGTGCAAATATCGTTTCCCTAAATGAATTATAAACATATCATGTTTGCTGTAGAGCTTCAAGGTTCTCCCGCCGTACGGGGGCTCATCCCAATAAGATATCGACAGCCGACTGTTTGATATTTACCTGGCTGAGCAATAGGAGGCTGTCGACGAGTCTCGATTATGCACGTTGTGTCCTGTTCAGTAGATCTTGCGGCAGCTGTGTGTTCCGGTTCAGCAAACGCAGGCTAAGAGCATGACGAAAAGTACCGAAAGATCTCTCGGTGGTGTTCTTTGGCGCGCCTGGGAATGTTCAGGGCGCTTAGGTAATCAATTCAATACCCGTACACACCCCTGGCTTATGTACATGTATCATACACCCCCTTTGCTTACACGTACACCCCCTCGGGGAAACCTGAAATTTCCATTGCGCATTCTAATCACGTCAACACCTGAAGAACAATATTTAGACGATTTACTCCGTACATCGAAAATGTCATATATTGGGGATTAGCCGGTGCGAGTATTCTTTTCCTTGCGTGTGATTTCCTCCTCCGCCTTCAGAATAATTCTAAGCGGGATGGTTTTCCAGTCATGCCGTGTGGTAGAGACCGCACGAAATGCCTTGTCTTTCGGAAACACATGCATATGAAGATGGCCGACGGAAGCATCTGGGAATGGATGGAATCCATATACGAAATCATCCGGCTTGAGAGTTTTGAACGCGTCTGACATTTCAATAAATGTGTCCCGTACTTTTGGAAGAAGGCGATTAAATTTATCGAGTGTGTCCTGGTTTGCGGCAAGCATGTTATTTCGACTCTCGACAACGTCTTCTACACGAGCGAGAATCTTGTCGGCGCCATCATGCTCCCAGAAGTCAACAAAATGCTTTTGCAATTCCTTCAGCATGGCACTACTATCTCTGGTGACATCGGGATCGACAATGTTGAGAATGCGCTCCTTGGGAATGACAAGTGTGTGAGCAAATGCCTGACCTTCTGCTGTGTTTTTGCCGGATTGATAATCAGCGTTCAACCATTCGGGGTATTGACGTCGGTCGTAGCTTTCTCTGTTCATCAAAATATAAGACTTGTCTGATTCACTAAGAATAAGCTTTTTGCAGTGAGATTTGTAGTCCTAGAAGTTGCATCAATCATAATGAAACTTGACAGTGTCTTTGAGCAGACTCACGGAGAAGAAAGTATCTGATTTAGCATAGGATCTCTCACCAACCGTGACTCCTTCAAGGCTTCGAGGAATGAATCCTTGTTTCCTATCTCAGATGTGCAAATAAGCCAGATGCATGAGCAACATAAACTTCTACCATGCCAATGATCTCTCAGGGAAAAGTGAGGCTGCTTACAAGTTCGGATATTCATAATCGTTGTTACCAGACTTCCATTGCTTGAGCTCCTCCATGTAAATTGGGTTGTTTCGAAATTCATTACGCTTTTCGATATAGAGCTTCTTGTGAGCATCATCATTGCCCAAAGCACCGATCTGCACTGACGTGCCTGTCATGTCTACCAGCCAAGCCATAGTCAGGACTAGGTCGCAGATGGCAAGTACACCAAACGTGACTGTCACACACGCGAAGCTAGGTCAGAGGCTTCCCGTGACCCTTTCAAAATCACCTCCTACAAGGAAAGAAGTTTGGGCTGAGCTTCGTCAAAAGAAGAAACATGATAGAGTCAATGCTCGAGATGCTAAGCAAAAAGATAAAACGAGGACGGTGAGACTACAGCCTCACTGCCATCGGACCCCCTCTCACCCTCCGCTTCATCGTCTTTTGCCCCCTCTGTGATGACTAGAACAACTAAATATGACCGTGCAGTGAAGGAAACAGCCTAGACGTCGTCTTCGTGATTCTACGTTGAAGGGTAGTGACTTCGGAGTCAATGAGAAAGAGGTCTAAGTCTAATTTGATGACGACAGCAACATTGGGTGAACGAAAGCCTCAACAAAAGAGACTTATTGAATCGACTACATGTATTTGTTAGCAAATTACACCTAAATGAAGGTAGATTCCGCTACCCGCATTGTGCGTCGATAAGTTGCGCCCCCAAGACCTCCCGGAATGCCTTCGCCACCTAACGTCTCGTACAGGGTGACAAGTATGTCATCATGCAGGTTTTTAAGAGGAATAATCGATGTGTCTTGTGACTTGGAGAATGCGGCCTTAAGGTCATATAGGATATGACCTCTACTCGGAGCTGCAAGAAGAGCGTATCTTCCGGACAAGCTGCCAGCATCCTCGAGGCCTGTTCCCAAAAGGGATAGCCTCTTGCTGACAGCTAGGGTCAGAGTGATTCACTCAAGATGACATGCCATACTGCAAGTGGTTTGACATCATATCTCAATGCGTTCAGGGGCCCTTGGTCATCTTTCTGTCATAAGCATTCTTTTATGACATTTTGGGGGATTCATTCCATCCGTGCTATTACTACTTTGAAGGCGTTGACTCGCACATAGTCACATAGTCAAACAGATTTGAAACTTGGCTGAAACCATTCCAGCGACTATCAAAGTGTGAAAGACCGGTTATAAACGTCGCTCTGCTCTCTCTTCGTCTTGATCCTTATCCTTTCATGCAAGCAGTCAATAGTACCATGTCAGAGGAATGCGAAAACTGTCATAACCTTCAATATCAGCTCGATGAAACGGCAGACTTTATTGCTCGATTGACGAAGAGTGAGTTGTGGAATATCGCTTTCTACCGCCAGCAATTCCATCAGCAAGAACAGAAGTACGAGATAGATCTTCAAAACATCGCTGAAGGCCGGCAGAAGATTTACGAAGCTCAAGCAGTCCACTTGAATAAGAAAGTGGAGATAGCGGAGCGGAGTCTTGTTCACGAATTCAAGTGTCATCGAGACACAGAGAAAATCCTCCGAGACACGAAGGAAGCCCTCGCGTACGAACAGGCGAGGAACACGAAATTATTTGCCATAGTTCACGATGCTCTTCAGCACACGCTTAAGGAACTGAAGGAGGGCGAGGAAGAAGGGGATAACAACAGGGAATTGGATGTTGAATGAGGCTTCGGAGTTGTCTAAAATCAATCCTGGTTTTGATTCAAGGCTTTTTGCTCGAAGAATCGTGATGTTTTGTTTAAGGTGGAACGGCGAGAGCCACACACACAGTTCAAGGTAGCCCGACCTATGCTAGATTTATTATTCTGAGATGCATGGTCGATGAAGGCGATTGTTCATGCAAGCATTAGATCTGCTCTGCCGCTCTATGTTTCATCCGTTTCCATGATGACTATCTTCTCTCTATATTACTGTTCCTCATTCATAGTTTGCAACAGCAGCTCCCGTCCGAATTCTCATCCTACGGTCGATCCCTGCCAGCTTTCACATTTTGACCGATTTGAAACGCACATTTGGTCTTTTTCAGGCTTTGCCTTAAGGTTACCTAGATTCTAGGTGTACAGTAGCTCTTCTTCGGGTTAATTGTCGCAGTACGATAAGCTCGCCTCCTACGCGATAAGGTCAATCGACGCAACAAGTGCAGAACGGCAAAGTCTCTACGTGATAGACCATGGATATAGGTCTTCGACGAGGGGAAGCTGCGAACTAAATATACCGTAGGATATGTGCCTTCGACGGAGAGAAGCGGTGAATATACTGTGGATATGTGCCTTCGACGGAGAGAAGCGATGGATCCAGTATACCGTGGATATGTGCCTTCGACGCAGGGAAACGGTGGATCATACGTTACGAAGCTCCGAATAGCTTCCATCACTACTAAGCCATTGGGCTGGGGGAGTCAGAAACTTCAAATATGCGTGGCGAAGCTCCGAATAGCTTCATATTTTCGACATATATGGCCCTATCTAGTTATTCCTGTTGGAAAAAGGGGAGATGGCAGATTATTTACTGCTACTACTTCACTCAAGAGGCTGCATCATAGATTAGTGGTAATCCAAACGGCTGAGATGTTGCGTCATGGTGATATTATTAAACTAGCTTTTTGTAGTCTAAGCACCAGGTCAGAGGTACGAGTTTCTAGCGGCTTCGGATGTGGGCTTGTTGTTGGTGGTGAAGGTTAACTTCCTGGTATCCACGTAGAATGCTTTTTTAAAGCCAGACTCAAACTGGGGCTGGCACCAGCCAGCATAAGAGCATGAATATAGTAGGGGTTCGCAGCTTCCTCCGACTGTCGCTTTCGATGAACTCGTAGCATTCTAGGGGTGTATGCGACTGCAACTGTCGATTTTGGTTGATTAATGATTACCTTAACACTCCCTCTTGTTGGAATACGAGGTCATATGGGGGCATATTGACATATTGGTTGTTGCTGTTTAGTAGGTAAAAACTCCGGAGGAAGGAAGAAGTATAGATACCCCTAGCACCAAGCCGGCCGCAATAACTAAACCACCGGGGTATGCGTATGTGCATTCCTTACGTACAGCTCTATATGAAGCTATCCAGACCCTCTACTGACTGACGCCATGCTCGGCGGGATTCAGCCCCATGTGACCTGGACCATAGGAATTTGCCTGCGTCCAGGGGTTTGGTTAGACCGTCGGTCACCATTTGATCGGTGAATCAAATCTGATTGCTGCCTCTTCTACCTTGTTCCGGACATAGTGATACCATCATACGACGTATCAATGTGCTTAGCCCGGGGGTGATGACGGGATTGCTACCCATTTGTATAGCCGGCAAGCTCCCTCCACATGGTGAGCTCCCTCGTAGCTCAAGAACTGACATTTCAAGCTCTTTCATCGAATTACCGGCGAGCTAGATAGCTAAGGTCAGGCTTCTTGTCATGCCACGCCTCATAGAGAGTTATTTAGTTCCACGCAGTGGTAGAACTTCTGTTCTTCACTGTTCATCAAACAGTCATCGAGTTTCCGAAGGGCCGGCCGGTTCAGCAGCCAGCCAGCTCTCTTCGATTCGTGAGGCTAGAAATCAGCTAGCTTCCTTCGTTTCGTGAGGCTAGCTAGCTCCCTCCGAATCGTGGGACAGCAATCAGTCAGCTCTCTCCGAATTCGTGGGACCAGCAGTCAGTCAGCTCCCTTCGATTCGTGGGGCCAGCATACTTCCCTCCATAATCGTATTTCGCTGTAATTATCCTGGCTCACCATTTCATTTGATGGCTCTGATGTGACTGTGACCAGCATACGCCTCTCCATAATAGATAGATGGTCGTATTTCGCTGTAATCATCAATCATCGACGGACTCACCAATTCTTGATGGCCTCTGCTTTGATCGGGTGAGCTCCCTTGCTTTGTTAAGGGTGAGCTCCCTTGCTCCCTATGGGGACTGGCTCTTGCCTTGCTTTGTTAAGGGTGAACTCTTGCTTTGATAAGGGTAAGCTCCCTTCGTGGAACCGGTCGGTGCAGAAGTCAGCTCTCTCTTGCGAGGTCGATCGGTTCAGCAGTCATTCAGCTTCCTCTTGCGAAGCCGGTCGGTTCAGCAGTCATTCAGCTTCCTCTTGCGAAGCCGGTCGGTTCAGCAGTCATTCAGCTTCCTCTTGCGGAGCCGGTCGGTTCAGCAGTCAGCCAGCTCCCTCGTTGCCGGGTGTAGAGTAGTAAGATTCGACTGATCGTATTGATCCTTTAACCTAGCAATCTCTATCGTTTCTATCTTCCCAGTGATTAATAGCACTGACGTACTCCTTTTTGGCTGCTGTCGTGGCGTTGAGATTCGGGATTTCCGGTTTCTTCAGCTTCTCTGAGATAAAATTCACCGGAGACCTGGTTATGTCCTTCATTCATGATCCATGTTTCTCGCCCCCCTTTGGCTTAGGGACCCGATAGGTCTTCGAACCTTTCATTGTGGTTGAGGTAGGGGTTCTTTAGTGGAATAGTTGACAGGGAAATTTCCGCCGATTTTGGTGACAGCGAGTTCGATGCTTCGGCTTCTGCCCTTAGGTATGTTTGCGGTAGCGGAATAGAGCTAACCCGGGCTCATAACCTGTTGATATATGAGGATCAGAGCGAATGTATGTGCATGTAGTAAGGTAGGTACATATGTCTTGTAGATTGGAACTGTCGGAGGAAGGAAGAAATGGGAGGTAGGGTAAATACCCCTAGCGCCAAGCCGGCTTCGGCCGGAGCGGAAATAACTACCAACCATCGAACATAGGTAGGTAGGTACCTTAGGTACCTTATGTATGACGTATGAACATTCCTACGTACATACCCCATTTTCAACATAGGTGTGTCATTATTACCTCCCCCCATAGTCTCGCTGGCAATTTGGCGCTAGTGAGTCGTGGGTTCGTTCAAAAATGGTGCGAAAACATCGCTCTGCAAGTCCATTTTGACTCGTGTTATATGGTGCCGTCGGCTCCCATTTGACCCCATGCTCTTCGAGCAATTCGATGGTTAGATGACCAGCATACTCACCTCCATTTATCTGAACGTAGTCGGTGGACCGGAGTGCACCGAGTCTTCATCAATTCCAGGTAATTCCGAAGTACGCCTTTCAGTTCGGATTTTCGTTCTAGTAGGTAGGTGGTCGTATGTTCGCTGTAGTCATCAATCATAGTAGCCACGATCCTCCATCGGTCTTAGATGTCTTACCACTGCCGGCGAGGTCCGTATGTACTAGCTCACCTATCTCGGTGGCTCTGGTGTGGGGTTTTCGGCTTGGCGTTCTATGTTGCTTGCCTATGGCACAGGCCCCACATACCGATTTTGGGGATTCTTTCCTTTCTAGGCTATCTGCAGAATCCACATCAATGCCGGTGCTCATGTTGGCTAGGCATTTGACGTCTGCCATATTCAGATGAGCTGACCGTTTATGCCATTAGCGCCATGATGCATTGGCTGGTCCATTTGTCCTACTTGCCAGGGTGACCGATCGGGAATTTGGGGGGTTGGTTGGTGTATCCACGAAATAGGCTCCCCCATCATTTCTCGAGCCGGTGAGGGCGACGGCCCCTTTTGGATCCATGAACTGGAGTTTGCCGTTCTTTATATTACACGTATACCCTTTGGCTTCCACCTGACCGTTATAGTGCAGCTCCTACTGCAGCTTCTATTGCTTCAACAAGTATAGCCATCTGAAATTCGCGAACAGGCCTCTGGAAGTCTGATCAGCTTCATATGGTACTGCTTCGTGCAGTTTGGAGGCTCCGATTCCAAACGGGATGTGTTGGAAAGAGGGAGAGGTGATTTGAGCTGTTCCGGTGCCCCATGCTTCAAGGACTTCGTTTAGCCAACTGTCAATCTCGAATCCATGGGCATGGTCTTGTTCTAATCTTGCGATGGGAATCACTAAAGGAACCCCATGGCTGAAGTGGCAGTCTAGGTTTTCTAGGGTCGTGTAATTTCAAAGTGGGATAAGTCACACGGTGAGGCGAGCTGCCGTACGGATGGCTTGGATGTTGTCCCCAGGGTGTTGAGAAGCCGCTGCTAATTGGTTCTTTGCCGTTGGCATCTACGTCTTGAGGACCGAAGCCCTCTTCCTTGAAAGAAAGAGGGGTAGGGAGGCTGGGCATGAAAAGTGTGTGTACCCTGGGTCCTTCGTCGGTACTGAAGGTGATCACTTGGCAGGCCCTGTCATTCTTTTCTTCCCAATGAAGACAATCCCTGGCGTACTCCTTTTGCTCTGTTGTAGTGGCGTTGGGTTATGGGATTGTTGGCATTCCCAGCCTCCCGGTGGTGACCCCCCCAGAGACCTATTGCTTTGCTTTCAAGGCACTGGTTACGTCGATCCTCCATGACTCGTAGTTTTCGCTTCCTTTTAGCTTAGGGATAGCTGTACTTCCATGGTGATTGAGGCTTCAGCCCTTAGGTATGTTTGTGGTAGCGAAATATAGCTAACCCGGGTCTTCTTTGTGGTAAACATCGGTTAACCGGGTTTTGGTTGGCTGAACGATATCATGACCGAACCTGTCCCGACGATGGGTACTGCCTCATTATTTGCAGTAACAATGCTGTACTGGTAACCTTCCGGTATGACTGTTCATCGGACAAGTGTTTGTCATAGCAGACATGATCCTCAGCTCCAGTGTCTATCCACCAGGCTTCGGTATGGCTGCCAGCTCGGCAGGCGATGAAGACCTTCGTTGACATTTCTGGCTTCCGAGCTTTTGCCGGAGTCAGTGGCTAGATCCTTCTTTTCCTGACTAGGTTTCCATCCTTCTGGACGAAGCTTCAGCAATTCTGTTCACTGTGGCCCCGCGGAAGGGCCCGGACGCGGGTCAGAAGCGTACAGGAGGCCTCATTCTGAATGTCGCCAGCCCCATTGAATCGACCAAAACTTATCCTGTTCTCGCAGTGGTTGGGTAGTAGGGGAAGGAGGAGGAGGACCGGAGATAGGATGATTTGTTTTCTCGATCCCAGCCTCCACTGATCTCTCAGCCCCAAGTCAGATCGTCATAATACGGCTTCGCCGCCGCCACTCGGTGGCTTGCATCTCCCCTCTCTATGGCAAGAAAACGCGTTAGGACCGTCTATGCCGTCACCGCGCTGCATATCGCTGGGGGTCGCGCTTCTTTACAGACAGCCTCGATAGAGCACGTCTGGTTACGAACGGACCAACATCAGTAATAGAAGGAATGCATATCGCAGTAGGTGCTGTATTACCCGACCAAAAAGCGGCGATGCTGGACCCTTCTCTTGCGTCTCTGGTCGCCGTCGACGACGTTACGAGTATACTTCACAATCTGCGTCATCATGTCTCCTTCCACTGTACTAGTGCTCTTGATACTATAAAATTCGAAGAATAAGCACATGATTCCTCAATAGCCTCGTATACTCCGTAGCGCAATTTTTTCCAACGCTCTGCGGTCAATTATCTGTGGTAGGAAGTACATGAAAAAGTCCCTCAGCATTAATCTTCTATAACGGTGGATAAAGGATGCAGCCCAAGTTACGCTGGCATGACAACCAAAAAGACGGAGGAAAGCGAATTTCACCCTCGAAGGACTCCCATCCAAGAGGTATTCGTTATGCTTTTCAATGCTCTACGGAGTACAAGCTATACTTTCGAACCATTGTTCCATGACGGTGCTGCGCCACGATCTGCCAAAGGCACTGGATAAAGAGATTGGTCTCTTTGGGATGGTTTCGAATAACTCATCTTACTGTTGGTAATAATCTTCTTGCTGTTGTCTTACACGTAATTGAGATAAGCAATCAGAATTCTGGTGAGCTCGAACGCTCGTTGAAAGGCAATGTCTGATTCTGACTCTTTCATTACATGTTTAGAATCTTACTATCTTGAGTTTTCTCGTAGCTCACTTTCTTTGGGCATCAAGATATTGAAGATATTCAAGCACTGCAATCCACTTGGCACTCCAATAGCTCTGAATAATTCTGATCATTCTCTACTTCGTATCTCAAGTTATTTTCTAATCCCTCATGTGATTCCTTTGAAGTGTACAAGTATCTCGGGGTGCAGCTGGTCGGAAAAGTTGAGTCGGGAAATTCTTGACGTCGGGTTGGACTTGACTCTCTGGGCTGTAGTAATCGTGCTACCCATGCTCGTACAGCCTACGATCAATACTACATTTAACAATCAAGATATCTCTGAATTCGATTCTAGATGTAATTCAAACTGCTTCTGAATTCCGTCTTGAACCCAGGTCACAAGGCCGGTAATCCAGAATCGTACGTTCTAGGTCGCAAGAAGAGTCGAGACACAAGATGCACAAATGATGTGATGTTATTAGGTCTATGTTGGTTTAGTATATGGTAATGAAAATTACTTTCATCGACAAATCTGAACCCATTGCTCTCGAGAATCATCACACTAGGCTAAACATTGTCAGTTTAAATGTCTGAACAGTGCACATTGCCCAGTCGATAAAGAATGCTATTGAAGGTTCAAGGGTCTGTGAACCTCGTATAGCAAATCTATGTATGGTGGTCATATATAAATCCTACTTGGAAGGACTCGCCCATCGCCCTCAGTCCAACTAGGTCAGAAGTGATTACGCAGCATACTCGTAAGCTCAGTCAATGGAAAGTCACTACGTAAAAACTTGTTCGCATCATACTTCGTCAGCCGTCATGATACGAGCTCAGTAATCAATAGACACATGTATATAATTCGACTGCGTTCTCGCTTCGATGTTATTTTGAATAAAGAAACAACCAAATGCATTCTAAAACCGTATTCTCCAGCACCAAACGTGAACGTGGTGAACGTGGGGACTACCGCGGCAAAGAGCGAAAGCCTCCCCCAGTGGGATTAGACGAAGAAGAAAATTCCTCTTCATCGACTGAAGGTTCTAAACCTAAATTTCGGGTGCGAACCGTCGAAGCAAAAGAATCAGGAGAAAACGGTGGGACGCGATGGCCAGGTTCATCAGATTCGGAGATCGATGAAAACCCATCTGATGGTTCAGCTAAACACTTTTCTTCTTCCCAAGAAAACGCGAAAGAGAAATTTGAAAAGAAACCTTCTCTTTCGAAAGAAGATTTGCGTGAAGCATTACTAGCAGCGGCGAAATCGTTGAACTAGAGGGGCGTCAGAAAAGAGTTTGTGTCATGTATTCATGCTATTGTTCTTTCTTTGTAACGCTTGTTTCTTAGACATAAGTACCTTAGTGGCCGCAACTTAGAGTAAAATTGACTTATACTCTTGGCATGTGTGACGCTGGTAGGGGATAGCACTACAGCGTTAAGTGAAAAATAAGAAAAAGAATTGTAAATTCAACCTCACTGTCTCCTCCCCCCCTCAATGCCTTGTGTTGGAATACGAGGTCGTAAGGGGCATAGAATTTAGTATATGGGGTTGAAGGGGTGGGAGGAAGGATAAATACCCCTAGGTAGCGCCAAGCCGGCCGGATCGCACCTGAAATTCCAACACCTTGGTACTGCCCGGTTCATGTATATAGAAGCCGGGCCCTCGTTCTTTCCTTTCGCTCTTTGTCTTTCGTCTTGTATATTACCTGGTGTATTGTCTTGTACCTAGATCCTATCAAGCCATTCAAGTTGATAACAATATCTATTGGAAATAGGGGAGTTGGTAACCACCGCCTCATAGGGTTGGTAGGGCTGGGGCCCGCTAGTAGAGTTTTCACCTCCCACCTCCTAGATAGCCTCCTAACAGCAACAATCAATATATCAATATGCCCCCATATGACCTCGTTTTCCAACAATATCAGTCTTCTATATTGACAGTACCTCTAGCCTAGCCCAGTTCCTGACAAATGCCAGGTCTCAACAGCCGAATCTCGAAATTCGCCGAGACCAATGTGCATACTATTTCTGATCTTACTGGACGAGGGAACTCGAGTGAATAGAGCCTTGAGATCAAAGAAGTAGGGATATCCAGTAGGAGTTTAGAAATGTATCCTAGTATTCTCTGAGTGGCTCTCATAGATGGTAGCTTAGCTGCTTTGAGAGGAATTTCTTCTTTCGCATATTCAATAGTGGTAGTTGAGTGTTGAGAAAGAGTCTGGCAGGTTCTCTAGCTCGAATTGGGCTCTAGTATTCGAAGTGTATTTCTCGTAATTTGTAAAGATGCATAGGTACTTAGGTCGAGATAAAACTACTTCTTCACACCAAAGTCCCATGGCTAATACAAACTTGGATAGAACAGCTTCCGAGCGTTTATGAGGAAGACTACGTTCGGGTGCCAGCACCTTAGGGGATTGCGTGGCACGAGAGCTCAAGAATTGATATTATTTAGCTAAAGTAGCTAAAGATTAGCTAGAGCAAAGTATTAAAGCCGTTCCCGCTGATAGTTATTCAGTAGAAATATCTGCTTAATATCTGCTCAATATTGTCGGAGGAAGGCCTAGCGCCAAGCCCGAGGGGAAATGCTTAGCTCTGATTCATCAAGGCAGACATTCGACTTGTCGATATGAGAAAGAACTTAGGCTCAGTATACCAGACGTCACTCGTCCTGCGCAGTCGATGGATCACTACTTCATCGACCACTTGTAGTCACGATCTCGAGGCTTACAGGCCTAGGATTAACCCGGATCGGCTTTCCTACCAATATCTTTCCATCTCTTACTGATATCAACGCATCATCGTTCGGACTGCGTCGGATTGAGATCTCCTGTCTCTTCCGACTCCTACAACATAATCAAAAGGTTCGTAGCCAGCACCATGTACAGGTGGATCTCATCGCTGGCCTTTAATATATGTTGGAATTGGTAATCTCTGCATCCATCCGGCCGTTTCCGGCGCTAGTGAACTCAGGGGATTCAGGGTATTCACTTCCTTCCGGACCTCCTACTTCCTAGATAGCTTCAACCCCATATACCAATATACTATATTTTATACCCCATATGACCTCGTATTTCAACAATATTAAGATATCATCTTTCATTATTGCTGCTGTTGTTCTTCTAACTTCGTGTATATTCAGCTAGTAATCTTCATAACCTTGTGCTCAATTCTCACCCACGGCTGTCGTGTCGCTACTACTCTGATCAGGTCCAGCAAAGAGCCTTGTTGGGATCTAGTAATGTCTACCCTAAGCCCTATAGGGCTGGCGCTTGGGAATTCAGAGTTCATCTGGTAGTCTGCCAGCGCACCTTTATTGATTACAGCCTGTCTCTTCAATGATGCTTAATGACTTTCTCAACGCTGACTATAAGCGGGCACTATTCCTTTATATATTGGTATTGTAACCGACCTATAATACATACCTACCTTAGACATCTACATGCAGACCCCTAATATTTATGCATACAGTTGGCTAGCCTTATTAACGATGATCATTATCGACCGTCGAGTGCTTTGGATTCATCATCGTTTGGTTCGGCTTCGCAAAATTTTGCGCTGGCTTCATTTCTTCACCCCTTTTGTTGAGCGAAATTTCGAGTCGCACTCGTTTTTGCAGATGCCGTTCTTCTTGCTAGTTTGTTGTTCCAATGTACTGGTTCTTTTACTTTACCCTAAAAGTAATCTACTAGAGACTATCGCTTCGAGAATCGGTGAAGTCATCCTGATTAACTTGATTGTAATACTCCTCGTATCTTCACGGCATAGTCTCTTTCTGGAATTCTCAGGGCTTTCTCAACCGGAGACAATGTGGGCTCATAAGATCCTTGGGAACTTGGTTATATTAGAGGTATTCGGACACACTGCGCTGAGCGTGAGACGTAACTTTCTCATGGCTTGTTTTTTTGTGCTTCACTCGTTGACTTGTGGCAGATCTACGCACGGGTTGGCCGTATCTTATGGTAATTTATTCCAGACCGAATGCGATAGCTACTAACACCACCAGGCAGCTTTTGCATTGCTCCTGGTTGCAATACTCTCTGTCCCTACTTTACACCAGCACTGGGAGGATTATCACCCACTGAAATGGAGGCAAATTCACTTTGTTCTCTCCATCGTCGCAATCGCAGCATTAGGTTTTGTCTTTTTCAAAAAGAACCTTACAATCAAGGTTCTTTATTCGTGTACGATAGTCCTGATTAGCATGGAGGTTGCTATTGGACTGAAGCGTTGCACAACCCATGCTGTTCAGGTGCACGTTAAAAGTCAATTTTTGATCATCGGTAATACGTGTCGCCTGAGCAACGGAGCGGGCTGTTATTATTGGGTTTGGGGACAGGCTATGCCAGCGGCACAATCGGGCTCCAATCATCTTTTACCTTTACCGCGTGGATTGACGAGGAGTCTTGGAGAAGCGGAAACAATCATTATCGAAGGGCCTTTCGGACCAAATATCGGGATCTACTCGTGGATTTGCCACTATCTTAGCAATATTCTAGAGCGGAAGTTCTTTCATCAAAAGGATACGATAAGAGACCTACTTTGCCGTCCAGTCCAATTACCAAAGGGTGAGAAGATTTGCTTCTTCGTCGACTCTTCCGCCACATTTCGAAGCCAGTCTTTGTGGCGCTATTTAGACTCGTCTATCGGAGGTGACAAGCCGGTAGACATTTATTTACTGGGTACAACACCTGATGAGATATTGAAGGAGTTGTTTCCGGCATCGTCCTGCTCGTCCCCCTCGTCATGCTCGTCCCGCTCACGCTGCTCGTCGTGCTCTGATACAAAGGTGTATTTTTTTGATAAGATAATGAAGATGGAGTTCCAAAAAATCTGTAGTTCGACGGTTGTGAGTAAGTATCACAAATGAAAGCTATCATCCCAAGCTAATTGTAAGCAAATAGTTCTTGGCGAGGAGGAATTTTGCCTGGATGTTGAAGCCAAGATTTACCCTTTGCCAGCGATTCATCGATAAATAATAGCTAATTCTTTGATTTTGATATTCTGTTACTTAAGTTTATTTTTATGGTTTTTCTGGTTACTATGATTACGAGTATGGGAACCACTACCCTTTATATACACGAGGATTTTTCAGCAATTGCTTCAAAATAACCCGTCGTTTCTTCTGGTAGGCACGTTTGTTTGTTTGTTTGTTCGGACAGCTAGTAAGCGCAGAACATTGTTTTACTAAGGTTGAAGCCTTGAAGGTAGAGGAGGGGTTACAGCCTTCTTCTGACTGGCTCGGCGAGTCGGGCTTGATACTTTAAACACTTACCCATAATGATTAAGCTTCTACCATGGGCTAACAGTTGGTGGGGGGTTGAAAAAAAAAGAACCATGAGCCTATCGGGCATCGCTTCTGTTTGAACGAACGAATATATATGATATATTATTATATGTGTTTGGGCAAACCCGACAGCCCCTGGCGGTCTCCAAGGCCAAAATTTGCCCCGGAAGCCGCCCTGAGGTGTCAAGCACTCCCTCTATCTGAGCGACTGATTCCTGCGGTATGGTGCCCGGCCCATGGGGGCCATTGGGCAACCAAAATCAGGTGACGTTTTGGCTTCAATAGCGATGGAACTGTTGCCTGGTTGAAGCTCTGTGCAAGTGTCAGTATGTATGAGATTACCGGGGGCTTCTTTCGGAGCCTCGTGTATGTATGATCAAGACACATTGCATCCACTGCGTGAACATATATGGCCGTTAGACCTTATGCCCGTTTAGCCGGGGGTTCCTGGGGAGCCATGACGTCGCCAGCTAGAAGCCCGGTTCCAGCCATGAAGATGGCGGCGCGTTTTGCAAACGCCGGTTCACCTAGAGTATTGACATGTCCCTTTTCTCCCTGCCGTTTTGCCATAGGATCGTTTGCCGAAGGTCCTCGTGCCGAGGGCATTCCAAAAGTACATGATTAGTAGTCTGATTTCCTAGCCGGCATGGGCAGGCCGAGGAGTGAGCGATTTTCATGTTGAAAAGGAAGTCCCGGAGTCCAATTTTCTTCGGGTGAGTCCTTTATACTTCAGGAGGGTCTTCTTTGTGATCGTAGGCTGAATCTTGTAGAGGTGCCTGCCCTGCTGGTGAGTGTCCCACGCGTTTGCCCATTATTCCGATGCTCGAGCTCATTCTCCCGCGCCTATCGAGGAGATCAGCGCGGGGAGTTCGGGGGGTCTCTGCCTTGCTCTTCGTCGCGTTCGGTATGACCTTGCCGCCTCTTTCGCTGCCTCGTCGGCGAGCTCGTTGCCTGGGACCCCCACGTGTGCTGGGATCCAGTGTATTGAGATTAGAGCATCGAGCTCGCGAGCCTTGTCTACTATATCTCTTACTATGAACTGGCCTGAGCGACCTCGTGGATTAGCAAGCGTTTTGATCGCGGATTGATCGTATTGTCAGTGAAGATTGTGATAGACAGCTCCGAGTGACCCTTTCGTTCGTCTGTGACCAGTTCCAGAGCTAAGAGAATTCCATATATTTCGCCTGAGTATATTGAGTATTCCCCGAGCGGTTCTACATACTTTCTTCTTTTGGCTCCGATGAACGGGCTGAGGCGTCGACATGTCCGTCTATTCCTGAGCCATCGGTATAGTAGAAAAGCGAGGGCTTCTGAACCAGCAGTCGTTCATGAGTTATAGTGCCGAGAGTTCGTCTATAGCTACTACCTTCGTGTCTATATTTCGTTCCCATGGCGCGCACACGAACGGTTGCCGAGTTTCAATCCTGTTCAGTTCGTCTTTGTTCAGTCGATCGAGGATTCTGTTCAATGGGGTCCTGATCAAGTGTATGGGGAATCGTCGTGTATTCTCGAGACTCTTCGACTCGTTGCAGTATATTAGAAAAACAGTCGAGGAACACTGCAGTGCGAATTTCGTCGCTGTGAGACCTAGCAGCTGCTTCTTTTCGGAGATTGCCAGAGCGACTCTCTTTTGAATGCTTCGGATCTTTGCATATACTGTTCCTGTTCTTCCTATGTTTCCTCGATCCTCAGATGGAAACCACACGCTTGACGCAGACATCATGATGGGCAGTAACCGTTGAGCCATTCTTGTTGAGCTGATTAGTTAGGCTAAAAATGCCTCTATCACCGACCATGTCTTGCAAGAGTACCTAGACGTTTCCATACACCTTGTAGCCCTGACTGTGTATTTGTCCTACTCTTACTAACCAAGCTTGACTATTCGATGTTCCAGGCGACACCACATTCACTGCTACCTTCACGCCCAGTAGCAGCAGTTCGTTCCCTCGTTGCTCTGCCCACGCCGGAGCTTCACACGCTCGGTGTCCTATCCATGAAACTAGATCGACATCACATAGGCACGAACTTAGCTCTGTAGCACTTATTCAGTGCATTTAAATAACGCTTTCCAGGCCTCTTCGCGCTGCTGCTGCCTCTCGTCCTCCAATTTCTGTCTATCTTGATTTATGAGTCATACTTCGAGCATCTTTGACGTACAAGATGCCTTCTGTTTTGAGAACCTTATTAGACTGCTCTTTGCATGCTTTGCGAGAAATTTCAGCGACTTCTATTTGGCTTAATTGATTCTGCAGCAACTTCATTTTACGAGCCATCGTACCTTTTCAGAACGTTCCAAGCTTCCTACCAAAAACTTCTAGTTTAGATTCTCTAGTTAGCAAGTGCTGCTCGGCTAGTAGGAGTTGTCCAAACGGCCGGATCGCCTACAGACAGTTACAGTAGGCGGTGATGTAGTAGGTCGATTCGAACGTTCAATAATTCGAGCTTTATCCAGTACTACCTTCGGATCAAAAAGACTTAAGCCAGTATGCTTCCATGCAGATCGAATGGTAGATTCTTTGAAGGCTTTGGTTCGAAATTCGTTGAAGGCAGCCAAAAATTCGACTTTTGAAATAGGGGTGCATGGCCGGAACTAAATAGGTCATCCCCCTTACTTTTCTCATTCCGTTATTTCTCAAGGCTTAGATGTGCATGGGAATTATAAATCGTCTGGTGAGACCAAGTAATGGTTTGCGCCGTTTGCGCCGAATAGTCTACTGTGCGTTACGTAAACGTCGGTGGTTCTCAAGATCCCACTGTTTGTCCTGTGTGGTGTATGCTCCGCCAGTGCAATGTAACTGTTGGTCTTGTTTTGTGATGCACTACCACTTTTTGACCTGATCAAAAATAGCTGGAAAAACTTTGGCACGACAGGTAGACAACCACAAAGAATGATCGTCGTAACTTCAGCGAGACTGAGATTGCTATTAGCAGTTGAGCGTACAAGTATCGCAAGGCAGAACGATCGTACCTCCACAACCCTAGTTGTTGAAATACATAGGTCTTGTCTTCGGAGTTCAGATAATCAATACTATACACCAGTCGAGCAACACTTGTGAGGCAGGCACTGTATAGAGTGAGGACTCGTTTGTTTTAGAGACAAGAGAGCTTACAGTACACCAATAGCGAATACTGCGGAGACCTCGATTTTCCGCCTCAAGGATAAATGAAGCTTAAAGATCGAGTGAATTGGAAGAACAAGAATGGATACATCGGAGAATTTCCAACTCCCTGAGACAAGCAACAGCGAACTGATGTTAATACATTGTCCAGATACGCGAGGATTCCAAATCTTGTTCCTTGGACTGCACTGAAAGATGCATATGAAAGCCACGATGGTGTAAACACAAAAGTTCGTCCAGATAAGGAAGTGAATGATCCAGTAGATAGCGCCTCTTCGAGTTGGTACAAATAGTCTCAAGAACTGTAAAAGTATCGAGACTTTCGCCGCAAATATGATAGGACCATAGATGATCTCGTTTATATTACCAATCTACAAAGTAGCTTTAGTAAACAGACATATGTAGAATTTAGTGACAACTCACGCGATGTAATTTAACCATATTTCGCTCAGTCACGTCCCATTGATGTCGTCCTGCTCCAAGATTTGTGATTATGATCGACTCTACGGACCAAGCGATGAGACACACCTAAAAGATCATTAGCAATCTTAACAAGACACAGTCTTCGAGAATTGACAAACCCAGGCGAAAACAGATGTGTCTTCTGATCTTTAGCCATGATCATTCACGAGGATATAGAATACTGACAGTCCTCCAGAAGCATGGATTTACTGGTACGTCTTCTTACGGCGAGGCGCGCCCCAATTCCAAGGGTGGTGAGAATTATGTATACTGCGGTGGTGATAACAAGAACGGGCTTCAGAGTATACGGATCGACGAAGTTTGAAGTAACTCCAAAAGGAGGTGCAAGAGCAGGTTCATCCATTACGAGTTTCTTATGTGTTTCTGGGAGTAGATTTTCCACTTCCTTATATCAGCTTTGCCCAGATTTTCGGAATTTTCTCGGAGCTGTCGATGGCTTGCATAACGAGAGCTAAGGTGAGTGTCGATATCGCTATATGATAGACTAAGATGTCAAATGATCAATTACTAGCCTTGTCATCTAACCCTGTGGTCTTATGTTTAATGAGTAAGAAGTGGCTCTCGCTGTCGGTTACAGTTGAAGCCTTCTGTGAGCATGGTACGGGATCCCCAAAGCATTGTGTGAAGCTTAGAACAGCACTTGGCAAATTTGTGATGGTTTAGGGCGGGGCGAAGCTATCTAGTGCCTTTGTCTGTCAACTGATGACATGATCTCATGACAGAGCTCTTCAGATGACAGGACTAGATGAAGTTGACAGAGCTAGATGACAGAGCTAGATGACAGAGGCTGTTCCAGTTAAAGTATATTTGCAGCACGGAACAAATACTTAGAGTCCTACGGTGAGGAATGACGGAGTCACCGCCTCCTGCCAGGCCGTGGCTGACGGCGTAATCAGGAGTAAAGCTGGAGAGTCATACGGAAAGGTAAACACATAGTTGATATTCTTTGCCATTGGGGAAGGTGAAAAGCCTCAAACTCACTCTAGCACCCCCTCCAGTGTCCCCTCGGCCCCAGTTAACCCATTATACCAACACTCCGCCGCCGCGTCTCCCCTCCCGCCGCTTCATATACCCATCGTTGTCGTTACCCAGGCATTGCCCGCGCATATTCAGCAGCAGCGCCCCTCTGTGGAACATGTCTACTTCCATCACGACCTGCAAAACGGCTCCGTAATGACATCTGCTTCAAATCGCACACGCGTCCTGGGGCTTGTTTTGCGAGAGATTTCAATGTCACGCGTACTTTAGCAGGTATGGGAGAGCTCACTTTTAAATGGCAAACAAGATCAATCTTGTACAACACTCAAGAATCCCTACATTTTCCAACGTGCAACATCAGAACACTCGAAGAAATCGAGACAAATTTGCTTATCATGCAGTACTGAGCGTCTTGCTTGCAAACGAGAGGAATATTTTGTTGGTAAATAAGGGTCAGAGCGAATATGTGCATATATCGACTGCTCGAATCAGTAGGTAGGTGGGTATACTCAGCAGATAGGTAGAGAGATTCTCAGTGAGTAGGTAGGTAGATTTGGTAGGGAGGTCGGTAGAAAGTTTGGTATCGAGTTTGGTAGAGATTTCGGTAGGGCGTTTGATAGGGGAATGTATCGAATACTATGGAGTAAGCCATGGAGCGAATGACGCTTATTCGAACGTGTCGCGCAATTTTGAAGGAGGGTGGTGAGTACTAAGGTAGGCATCAAAAGTCTTCTCAGAAGAGTTATACGTAAGGGCTGGCACAACCGAAAAGCTTACACGCAAGAGCAAGTTCCTTGGTGCAGCCACGGCTAACAGCATCCGGGTAAGGCGGGGTAATCTGAAGCCCCGCTTCGGACAGGGTGACGTGCTGACTGCTGAGATGTGCTTCGCTTATGCTGTTGACACACTGAAAACTAACCCGAAAGTACCTAGATCCGAGTAGTGGCCTGGATCGGGCTAGTTTATTTCGCGATAAGCAGCTGTATCATGCTATGCTGGATTTAAGGTTAGGTACCTTACTTACACATGTATGGGTTTGCTAGAGCCGGTGCTCCCATCCCAACTCCCAAGTCCCAGCTATCTTCCCCACCTGTGCAAGCTCTTCTTGCCCAACTCGCCAAGCTCTAAGTTGTTTGGCATATATCTTTCCGTTTTGACAGCAGCATCCCTTAGACAGAATGTCGAAGATGAATCGAG
>JAABUV010002560.1_pt1 | contig 24422 bp, 10 predicted proteins | sample 5559971 | NCBI WGS metagenome assembly JAABUV01 (sample SAMN10711881, study PRJNA513362) | rock metagenome | isolation source: Antarctica rocks | place: Antarctica: Victoria Land, Knobhead nord | collected 2015-12-19
CTTCCATGACGACGACCTGGAACGCGCACGAGATTGGGTCGCCCGGTCCGGCGTCCGCTGGGGCCTCGACGCCGCCAGCCGCGCCCCCTATGGCATGCAGGGCGTCGCGCAGAACACTTGGCAGGCCGGCCTCGACCGGATCCTGCTTGGCGTCACCACCTCCGAGGACGCGCCCGTTGCCCTCGGCCTGGCACTGCCCTTGGATGACGTCGACAGCAGCGACATCGACCTCGCCGGCCGACTCAGTGAGCTCCTCGACCGACTCCAGGCCGTGCTCGCCCAGCTCACGTGCGAGCACCCCGTGCAGCACTGGGTCAGCGCCCTCAGCGACGCGCTGGAGAGCCTCACCGCGACCAGCCCCGCTCACAGCTGGCAGCTCGCCCAAGCCCGACGCGAGCTAGCCGCTGCGGGCGACGGCGCCACCAGTTCCGTGCAGCTTGCGGACATCCGCGCGTTGCTCGCCGATCGGCTCCGCGCCCGGCCGACCCGGGCCAACTTCCGGACCGGGAACCTCACCGTCTGCACGATGGTCCCGATGCGGTCGGTACCGCACCGCGTCGTCGTCCTGCTCGGCCTCGACGACGGCGTCTTCCCTCGCGCCGGCGGGATCGACGGCGACGACATCCTCGCCCGCGACCCCTGCGTCGGGGAACGCGACGTCCGCAGCGAAGACCGCCAGCTGCTCCTAGACGCACTGCTCGCCGCAGGGGAACGACTCGTCGTGTTGCACACCGGCGCTGACCCGGTCAGCGGCGCCCGCCGCCCCCCGGCCGTCCCCATCGGCGAGCTGCTGGACGTCGTCGACGCGATGGCCCCCGGCAGCCGCGACCAGATCGTTCAGCGCCACCCGTTGCAGCCCTACGACGTCCGCTCGTTCACCGGCGCCACCCCGTTCAGCTTCGACCCGGTCAGCCTCGCCGGCGCCCAACGCGCCATCCAGCCGCGGCACGCGCCGCTCGCACCGGCCCGGTTGCCGCTGGTCACCGGACCGGTCGCGCTCGACGACCTCGTCGCTTTCGTCGAACACCCGGTCAAGGCTTACCTGCGGCAACGCCTGCGGATCACCCTGCCGGGCGAGGATGACCAGGTCGAAGACGCGCTGTCCGCTATGCTTGACGGGCTGCAGGAATGGGCGGTCGGGGAACGCATGCTCGACGCCGCGCTCAACGGACAGGACCCCGCCGACATTCGCCGGCTCGAATGGCTCCGCGGCACCCTGCCCCCGGGGCCGCTCGGCGGTCGCGTCCTGGACAAGGTCCTCGCGCGCGTCGGCCCGCTGGTCGCTGCCAGCAGAGTGCCGCTGGCCACCCCCGCACACACGGTCGACCTCCGGCTCGACGTCGCCGGCCGCGTCCTGTCCGGGACCATCAACGCCGTCCACGCCGACGCGGTCGTCACCGTCGCGTACTCGACCCTGGCCGCCAAGCACCGGGCTCGCGCTTGGGTGCTCGCCCTCGCCCTCGCGCTCGCCGCGGCCGGCGAAGGGACCCGCGCCATCACCATCGGTCGCCGTGGCAACCGCGCAGTCACCTCCACGATCGTGGCTCTAACCGACCCGCACGCAGCCCTGCTCGAGCTGCTCGACCTGTACGACCGCGGGATGCGCGAGCCGCTGCCGATGCCGGCGAAGACGTCAGCGGCTTACGCTGCCAGCCGCCTCAGCGGGGTCACTGTCGAACAGGCCGTTGAAAGTGCGATGCGGGAATGGCGCAACGACTACGGGGGCGACCAAGACGACAAGCACCACCGCTACGCCTGGGGGGATGGGCTCGCGCTGACAGACCTGCTCACCGCCCAACCGCTGACGGACGAGACGTGGCTCGGCGAACCGTCCCGCTTCGCCGAGCTCGCCTGCCGGCTCTGGGCGCCGCTGCTGAACGCCGAGCAGCTCTCGTGAAGCCCTTCGACGTCTGCAAAACGCTGCCGACCGGGACGATGGTGCTCGAGGCCAGCGCCGGAACTGGCAAGACGTTCACCATCGCTGCGCTCACCGCGCGGTACGTCGCCGAAGGCATCGCCGAGCTGTCCCAGATCATGCTCGTCACCTTCGGCAACGCGGCCTCCCGCGAGCTTCGCGACCGCGTCCGCGAACGGCTCGTCTCCGCGGAGCTCGGCCTCCGCGACCCGGCTGCCGCCCGCAGCTCCAGCGATGAGGTCCTGGCGCTGCTCGCCAGCGTCGATGACACCGAGGTCGCAACCCGCCGCAGCCGGCTCGCCGCCGCCTCGGCCGGCTTCGACGCAGCAACCATCGCCACGACGCATTCGTTCTGCTCCCAGATGCTCACCGGCCTTGGCCTGACCACTGACAGCGACCCCGCCGCCAGCTTTACCGACAACATCGACGACCTCGTCCGTGAGGTTGTCGACGACCTCTACCTGCAGGCCTACGGACGACCCGGCGCCACCGAACCTGCCATGACGTACGACGACGTGCTCAGCCTTGGCCGGCGAGCGGTCGGCAGCGACCGGTCCGCGCAGCTCTGGCCGCTGGGCGCGGTCGGCGTTCCCGGCCAGCGGCGCGCGGCTGCCGCCAGAATCCGCGACGAAGTACAAGCCCGCAAACGCCAGCTGTCGCTCGTCGACTACGACGACTGGCTCGTTCTGCTCCGCGATGCGCTCGCCGACCCCGTCCACGGCCCGGCCGCCTGCCAGCGGGTCCGATCCCGCTACCGGATCGTGCTCGTCGACGAGTTCCAGGACACCGATCCCGTCCAGTGGCAAGTCCTGCAGCTCGCCTTCCACGGCCACACCACCCTGGTGCTCATCGGCGACCCCAAGCAGGCGATCTACGCGTTCCGCGGCGGAGACGTCACCACCTACCTCGCCGCCTCCGCGCTCGCCACCTCCGCCGCCACGCTCACCCGCAACTGGCGCAGCGACACCGGGCTGCTCAGCGCCCTCGAGCAGCTGTTCGGCGGCGCCGCGCTCGGCGACCCCCGCATCGTCGTCCGCCCCGTCGACAGCGCCCACCCGGGCGCCCGGCTCACCGGCGCGGGAGCGTCACTGCGGCTGCGACACGTGACCCGCACCGGCCACGGCTCACTGTACAAAGGCATGCCGAAGATCGACCCAGTCCGCGACGCCATCGCCGCCGACGTCGCCACCGACATCGTCGACCTGCTCAGCGGCCCGTCACGCCTCAACGGACAACCCGTTCAGCCCGCCGACATCGCAGTCCTGGTCCGCACCAACAAGCAGGGCGCACTCGTTCGAGCCGCCCTCGCAGCCGCGGGCGTCCCCGCCGTGGTCGCCGGCGGTGGCAGCGTGTTCACCACCCCCAGTTCGCTGCAGTGGCTGCGGCTGCTGGAGGCCATGGAGCAACCGCACCGTGCCGGCCGGGTGCGATCGGCCGCGCTGACGGTCTTCCTCGGCCACACCAGCGCGTCCCTCGACGCGGCCGGCGACGACCTCACCGACGTGCTCGCACAACGGCTGCGGCGCTGGGCCGACCTGCTCACCGAGCGCGGTGTCGCGGCCTTCTTCGAGGTACTCACCGCAGAGGAGCAGCTGCCCGCGCGGCTGCTCACCTGGCCCGACGGCGAACGCCTGCTCACCGACCTGCGCCACTTGGCGCAAAGCCTGCACGCGGTCGCGGTCCAAGAGGCGCTCGGACTGACCGCCCTCGTCGAATGGCTGCGGCGCCGGATCGCCCAAGCAGCTCAGGAGACCACCGACGAGCGCAGCCGGCGCCTCGAATCCGACGCCGCCGCCGTCCAGGTCATGACCGTGCACGTCAGCAAAGGCCTCGAGTTCCCCATCGTCTACGTGCCCTACGGCTGGGACCGGTGGACGCCCAGCCAACCCGACATGCTCCGGCTGCACGACGCCAACGGACAGCGAGTCCTGGACGTCGGCGGCCCGGACGGCCCCGACTACCGAGCCGCCCGCACCCAGCACGAGAGCGAAGAGTCCGGCGAAGACCTCCGACTTCTCTACGTCGCGCTGACCCGCGCGAAGTGCCACGATATCGCGCACTGGGCCCCAAGCCTGAACACTCCCGCGGCTCCCCTTCACCGATTGCTTTTCGGCGCCGCCGGCCCCGGACTCGAACCTGCCGCGACCATCGCGCCACCCACCGACGCCGACACAGCAACCCGGCTCGCCCATCTCGCCGCCGCCTCCTCCGGGACCATCAGCAGCGAGCTCGTCACCCCCGGTCCGATCCCACGCTGGCAGCCGCTCCCAGCGCCCACGCCCGCGCTGGATGTCAGCCACTTCACCCGCAGACTCGACACCGCCTGGACCCGCACCTCCTACAGCGGACTCACCGCCGACGCGCACCATGCCCCGGGGCACGTTCAGAGTCCCGGGGTCGGCAGCGAACCCAACGAGCCGGTCAAGGACGACGAGCACGACGAGGCCGCAGACGCTGCGCCAGAGCCGCCGCTCGAGGCCGTCCGCTCCCCGATGGCCGATCTCCCCGCCGGACCGGCGTTCGGCACCCTCGTCCACGACATCCTCGAAGACCCCGACCCGGACGCCCTCACCGAGCGCTGCCACGACGCCATAGCTCGGTACGGCGCCAGCCACATCGCCGCCGCCGACCTCGCCGCCGGACTCGAACCCGTCCTGCACACCACCCTGGGCACCCTCTGCGTGACCCTTGCCGACATCGACGCCACCGACCGTCTCGCCGAACTGGACTTCGAGCTGCCGCTCGCCGGCGGGGACACGGTTCTGCCGCACGCGACTTTGGTGGAGGTGGCTGCGCTCCTGCGCCAGCACGACCTCGGGACGCTCGCCGCTACCCCGAGCTGATTGCTCAACTCAGACCGGCCCGCCTGACAGGGTTCCTGACCGGCAGCATCGACGCCGTGCTTCGCCGACCCGGACCGCAGTACAGCGTCGTCGACTACAAGACCAACTGGCTCGGCACCGAAGACCTCACCGCCTGGCACTACCGGCCGGAGGCGATGACCGCCGAGATGCTCCGGACCCACTACGTCCTGCAGGCGCTGCTGTACTCCGTCGCGCTGCACCGTTACCTGCGCTGGCGTCAACCTGGCTACGACCCGTACCAGCACCTTGGCCCAGTGCTGTACCTGTTCGTGCGCGGGATGTGCGGACCGGAGAGCCCTGCCGGGGCTGGCGTGTTCGAGTGGCAGCCGCCCGCTGGGCTCATCGTGGAGCTGTCCGACCTGCTGGCCGGCCAGCTGTGATCGCCACCCGGGCCCAAGGACTGCTCCGCAGCTTCAACGCGGCCGGCGTGCTCACCGTCGCTGACATCGCTGTCGCGCTGCGGATGTCCCGACTGGGCGCAGAGCAGTCCGAGCAAGTGCTACTGGCTGTCGCGCTCGCCGTCCGCGGCGTCCGGACCGGATCGGTGTGCGTCGAGCTCGCCACAGTCGCCGACACCGTCGTCCCCGAGGAGGACGCGCCCGAGATCGAGCTCGACTGGCCGGCCAACTGGGATGCCCTCGACACCAGTCCGCTGATCGCCATTGGCGAGGATGCGCCGTGGCGGCCGCTAAGGCTCCTCGACGGGCTGCTCTACCTCGACAGGTACTGGCAGCAGGAACAGCTCGTCCGCCGCGAGCTGCAACAGCGCGCTGCGCATCCAGCGCCCCCCGTCGCACTGACCACGCTCGGGGAGCTGTTCGACGGCCCCGCGCCCGACCGGCAGCGGCTCGCCACCGCGCTCGCCGCAAGCCGCTGGGTCAGCGTGCTGACCGGCGGACCCGGCACCGGCAAGACGCACACCGTGGCCCGGCTGCTCAAGCTGCTACTCGACCAGCCCGGACCAGCGCCACGGATCGCGCTCGCCGCACCCACTGGCAAAGCTGCCGCCCGCCTGCAGGAGTCGGTCCAGGAACAGGCAGCGGTCATCGGCCTTCCCCCGGACCTGACCGCCTCCACCTTGCACCGCCTGCTCGGCTGGCGCCCAGACAGCAAGAGCCGCTTTAAGCACGACGCCAACAATCACCTGCCGTACGAAGTCATCGTCGTCGACGAGGCCTCGATGGTGTCGCTCACGATGATGGCCCGGCTGTTCGAAGCCCTCCGCCCCGACGCCCGACTCGTCCTCGTCGGCGACCCCGACCAGCTCACACCGGTCGACGCCGGGGCCGTCCTGAGCGACCTCGTCCGCCGGCCGGCAGCAGCCGACGCCGTCAGCGGACTCCCATCCGGCATCGTGGACGCCGACCTCGATCTCAACGAGGACGAGCAGCAGCATCTGCGCAACGGCGTCGTCCGCCTGCGCGTCCCGCACCGGTACGGCGAGAACATCGGTGCGTTGGCCGAAGCCGTACGGACCGGTGACGCCGACCTGGTGCTCACCCTGCTCCAGAACGGCGACGGGCTCACTTTCCACAGCGGCACCGATCAGTTGCGGAACGAGGTCGTCTCCGTCGGCGCATTGCTCACTGCCGCCGCGGAGTCCGGCGACGCCGAGCTCGCCGTTCAGCTGCTGGGCCGGCACCGCCTGCTGTGTGCACACCGGCAGGGCCCGTACGGCGTCTCCCACTGGAACGATCAGGTCGCGCGCTGGTCCGGGGCGATGTCGGGGGAGTGGCAGCCCGGCACCCCCCTGCTCGTGACCGCCAACGACTACGAGAACCTGCTCTACAACGGCGACACCGGTGTCATCGTTCACGCCCCCGAAGGGCTGCGCGCGGCCTTCGCCCGCAAGTCCGGCCCCGAGCTGCTGCCGCTGTCCCGGCTGTCCTCAGTGCAGACGGTGTATGCGATGACGGTGCACCGCAGCCAGGGCAGCCAGTACGACGCCGTAACGGTGCTGCTGCCGACCGCTTCCTCAGCGATCCTCAGCCGGGAGCTGCTCTATACCGCAGTCACGCGCGCCAGTGAGCGCGTCCGCGTCGTAGGGAGTGAGGAAGCGCTGCGGGCCGCAGTCAACCGGCAGGTCGTCCGGGCCAGCGGACTCAGGCGGCCCTCGGCCAGCTCCGCCTGAGTCTTGGCTTTGGCACCGACCGCAGGTCTCCGGGTCGTTGAGCCCTTACTGCGCCGGGCTCGTGGGCACCCGCCCTGCTACGTGGCGGGTCGTCCTTGGGGGTTGGCCGCTGCTCGATGGCACGTCCGTCATCGCAGACGCCCCAGTCCCCGAAACGCCGAGGGCCCACACCCTGACGGTGCCGACTCCGATAGCGTGCGAGCTGATCTGCTCCTGTTAGACGCCGATCTCGGTGAGGAGCGCCGTTTCGTAGAACCTCGGCTCGACCACGAGGTCCCAGCCGGCATCGCTGTCCTGGATCCGGATCACAGGGGGCTCGCCCGGGAGAGCGCGCTTAGTAATCCCACTCAGGATGCCGCCGAGCTGACGAGTCTCGAGGCGGAGGTCCTCGATCGTCATGTTGTAGTCGACCTTGCCGCCCTGGCCGACGACGTAGTGCATTAGTTCCCGGCCAGCGTCAGTGAGGTTGGCGATCGCAGCGTCGGCAACGACCTGGTCGGGGTCATTGCCCTTCTCGCGCTAGAGCCGGTCGAGAACGAGCATGGCCTGCTTCAGCGTCGCCCTAACCTCCCGGATCTCGTTTGAGGTGACAGGTGCCATGAGTGGTGCCTCTCTGCTCGATTGCCGCAACAGTCGGTGCCCGTGGCACAGTCGCAGCACTGTGACTGTGTGTCAACACATTGACAGTGTGTATGTGTACGTGCACAGCCCGGTAGCGTCGTCCGCCGTGCGGGCCAACCACACCGATTGAATGCGCTCCCGCTAGGTGCGCCCCAGGGCCGGCTCGGCCGGCCTCATCTGGCTGTCAGCCCGGTGCACACGCGTGCCTACTCGGCCAGGAGTTTCACGTCTGAGGCCTCTCTTCGCGGACCCCGCTTGCCGGGGTTCGTCTTGAACTCCAAGCGCTGTCCAGCGCGCAGCTCGCCGAGACCTGGTGCAGGGACCTCGCGGGCATGCAAGAACACGTGCTCGGACCCGTCGTCGGGGGCGATGAAGGCGAAGCTGCCTTTCACTGACGCGACCCGGCCTGATAGCCGTAAGGGGTCCTTGTTCCGGGCTTGCCGGCTTGTCGATGCCTGCGCCGCGCGGCGTCGCGGGCCCTGCCCGGCAAGGGATCGCTTCTCCAGGCCAAGCACCTGTTCGATGTCCTGCAACGCGCTTGTTCCGATGTCTGGCAGTCCGAGGACCTCGCTGCGGGTCAAGCGGACGAGTTGGTCCAGGTTGATGACTCCCGCTGCCTCGAGTGCTGATTGCGTTCGAGGTTTCAGGGCCAGGTCGGACAATCGTTTGCCTTGGTTGGTGTCGGCTTCTGTTTGAGCGAGCAACGCCAGGACGCTGTGATAGGGCCTTAGAGGGTCCGCTTCTGGCCCGGAACCGGCGGCCGGCGCGTGCCTGTCGGGAAGATTTATCCGTCGGGTCAGGCTCGAGGCAAGGTTCTCGTGGACCTGGCGGAGTCGGCGCAACGCGGACTGAATCGCCTCCTCCGCCTGTCCGACCGCTGATTCCAGTTCGCGAATGCCGAACGCGAGGTCCGGCGGCACATCGGGTCGAGGTTCCCGCCCTTGCTGCGCGGCGAACAGGAGTTGGTCCGCGTGCTGGAGTGCGTGTTCCCGCGAAGGCTGCTGCTCGGGCTCAGTGAGCTGCGCCAGGCTGTTGCTCATCTCTGCACCGGCGAGATCGCCCGCCGACGTCAGGTCAAGCTCCTCGACTTGCGCCAAACCCGCAGGGCTCATGGGCTCAGGGTCGCCTCCGGCGAGCAGAACGGACCACACGCGTCGTGCCTCATCGTCGACGATGAGGACTCGGCTGAGAGCGGCCGTGGCTTCGTCCCGAACCTCGACCGTGAAATGCGTCATCTGACTACGACCTGGTCGCACGCTTCGAAGAAGACCTCAAGATCGCCTTCGAGTGCCCGGCAACGTGCCTCCAGGGCTTGAAGCTCAGGGGAAAAGTCCTGCCAACCCGGGTCGCGCCGGATGCGAACGAGCACCGACAGAAGCTGTGCGAGGTATGAGGTAGCCACGCTCGAGGCTGTGTCGAGGTCACCGTCGAGGAGCTCTACGACAGGGCGGAGCATCTGATGAGGGTTGCCGAGGCTCCCTGTGACGATTTCCGCTGGACTCCCCACGATCGTGCGTCCTGGTACGCCCTGGTTGTTGAACACGCATCGGCCGTGGTCCACCGGCAACAGGTAGCCCACCGGCTGTCGGCGCACTTCCTCTATGCCGTAATGAACGTTCTCCCGATGGCGATCGGTATTGCCGGTCACGGCGTTCACCAGGAGGAAGCGCAACGCGTCCCACGGATCGCGCAGGCGTAGTTCACCCACAGACAGGCGTTTGAGAACAAATGATCGTTCGGCTCGAAGCGTCGACCTTGTTTCGTTCGGGTGGGCGGCGAAATGAGTCGCGAAGTTGCCAGCGTCTTGGATGCCTCCAGCGCCAAGCGCGGGAGTCTTCACCAGGAGATTCGACTCCTCACCGATGGCGCGTCCGGCTAGTCCGGGCCATCCCAGCCGGTGCCAGATGAGGGACACCAGCATCTCAGCGCGAACGGCCTCCGCGTTGCGTTCTGTCTTGACGTAGACAACCGTGCCTGACTCCGATACAACCCGGATGATCTCGTTGACGTTGTTGCTGCGGCCGAAGTCCGGATCGATCCGGAAACCTTGCTCTACAAGCGACGTTGGCAGCTGCCGCTTGCGAACGTGCTCGCGCCCTAGCCCCATAAGCGCAGACGGCGCGGTGCGGCCTCTTCCTTCATCGTTCAGAGTCGGCCGCCTCGGGCGCCAGTAGTGCATCTCCACCTGCCCGTGGGCCAGCCCAGTCCACTGCAGCTCCTGGAGATCGACGTCGAGGTTTCGGCCGTCGAGCTCCGCCGAGTACTCCTCTCGCAGCCAAGTCGCGCTTACCGTCCCGGCATGCACTTTGGTGAAAGGTCCGCTTCCTTTGCCGGCAGCGCGCACATGCCCGCGCGTGTCCAACCACAGGTCCCAATCTTGCTCTCGCTCGTAGAGGACCACGCCAAGCGGAACCAGCAACTCATTCGTGTTGGGTATCCGCCGCTCGTCGGCGTCAACAGACCACCACTCGCCGGGCGAGAGCCCGCGGTTGCGACGCTCCCCAAAGCGTGGCCCGCCGGCGCCTGACAAGGCCCCATCGAAGCGAACGTCGGGCGGTCGGCCGTTTCCGCCGGCGGTGATGTTGCGGACAACCAAGCCGCGGGCCCTCAGCCGCTGTATGTGTGCGCGCTCTGCCTGCTTCAAGTCCTCCCAGATGACGACGGACTCGGTGTTGATTCCCCGGGCCGGGATCAGTTCCACTTCGTCGCCAGCCTCAGGGTCGTACAGGCCAGTGCGCCGATGCGTCTGGAGCCGGACTCGAAGGTTGGAGGTGATGCCGACATACCAGGTGTCGTCCGCTGTGCGTCGAATCCTGTAGAGCCCCCAGACGGCAGGAATGGCCACCGTCTCGTCGCCCGAAATCTTGAGTGGCCGACCCGCTCGTAAGCCGCCCGAGCCGCGTCGGGCCGCTGCGATTCTTGCTTCGAGTACGGCTGGCGGCGCCTGCCACCACTCCGCCCGGGCCTCGCCGTGCGCCCCTCGCATGGCATCGCGAAGATCGCTGCGCATTCGTTGCAGCGCGCGGCGAAGGTTGCCGGTAACGATCTCGACGGTTTCCTCGCGGGCTGTGGTCTTGACGAGTCCCGGTAGTTCAGGAACGTCCCGGAGACTGTCGCCGCTGAAGTCGAATCTGCGCCATGAGGCAACTACCTGCCTGGCTGCCGCTTCGTGCGCTGAAGTCGCGGTGTTGGTCATATCCGTCCACGCCGATGCACGCGTTCAAAGTTGGGTCGAGGGACAGCCAATCCGTACCGGCTTCGGGCCGGCAGTCTAAGGAATCCCCATAGCGGCCACTTCTTCCCAGTCGCCGCTATGCGTTGAGGCAGCGCTGAATGAGGTGGGGGATGGCTCATCGGTCCGTGTGCTTTCGATGTGCGGTCGATTAGGTCCATGGGCAAAGCCTCGACGGGCGATAAGCCCGAAACTGGAAATCCACGGCCTCTGGGCAGCCCGCGCTCGTCGAGTGGCCCCCTCGGCGTCAACACGTTGGAAGCGGCCTGAGCCTGGCGTTGACCCCATGGCTGCGCATCTACACCCACCGCGCCCGTCTGGGCTCCGGACTTCGCGATAACGGCTCGTCAGCCACAGCGTGGCAGGTTCGCTGGGCTTGTGAAAGTCCGAGCTTGTTCTCTGCCGGGTTAACCCGCAGCGCGCCGCGCATGTTCAGCCACTAAAGCGATACCCGGCGCCGTCGTCGAAGTTACAATCGGCGGTCGGCGATCCGGCAGGCATCCCCGTCCCGTCCCGTCCCGGGCGGTAGGCCCCTAGTGCGCGGCGCTCCTTCTCGACAGGTGCGCACGGTGGCGGCGAAGCGCAGCGGTTCACGATCGTCGCGACGCGTTAGCGGCGCCGCCAGGGCCGTGCCGGACGAGGCCCCGCGCATGCGCCTTGCCGAGGAATCTGTGCACAGCGCCGTTGCCGTCACCGCTGGGCAGGCGGGCTAGTACCTATGCCGCAGGGGACGTCAGCGCCGAGTTCAGCCAGACCAGGGCGCGTTGGCCAGCAACGTGTGTTGGTTGCGCAGCTCCAAACGACGGGCGAACTCCTGCTGCTTGTACCGCTCGCCGTGCACGAGCATCAGGTCGCGAGCGCTGATCCGTGCGCTGATCTCGACCAGGCCGTCGGCGTCGGCGTGAGCCCCGAGCTGGTAGGTCCCAACGGCAGCGTTGACGTCGACCATCTCGTTGTATCGGTCGGTGATCAGCTCGAACTGACCGCCGCCAGCGCCGGCCAAGTCAGCGAGTCGACGGCCGGGCGACTCCGGGTCCTGATATCCGACGATCATCAGGCGGTTGCGCGGTTCGGGCAGGATCTTGCGGGCCCACTCGACTGACGGGCCGCCGTGCAGCATGCCCGAGGTCGCGACGACAACGCCGGGACGCATCCGCGCGATCTCGGCCGTCGTCTGCAGCCACGGAACCTCTCGAACCCTGCCGCCGAAAATGTTCATCGGCTCGCCGTCCGGCCCGGGTTGCGTGGAGTAAATTCTGCAGACGTCGCGGGCCAGGCCGTCGACCAGGACCGACACGTCGGGCAGGTTCTGCGCCAGGATCAGTGCGACCTCTTGGGCGCGGCCCAGGGCGAAGGCCGGAACCAGCACGGTTCCGCCGGCGGAGACAGTTGAGGTCACGTCGCGTAGAAAATCGGCCAGGACCGCGTCGCGAGGGGTCATCCGACCGGAGCCTGCGTAGGTGCTCTCGAGCAGCAGTAGGTCGGCGTTGCGTGCCGAGTCCGGGATCTTGATCCCGCCCACGGTTGCCTGTGGCACGAGGCTGACGTCACCGCTGATGACGGCGCGTTGGTTGCCGACGTGCACGACGACGCCGACCGCGCCGACAATGTGTCCGGCATTGAACAACTCCAGGTGCAGCTGGCCGATGCGGAAGACTTGTCCCGTCTGCTCGATCCGCAGGCGGCTGATCGCGCGGCGGACGTCGTCGTCGTTGTAGGGCGGGATTGGGGGCACGCCGTCGTCGTCGGCAGCGTCGCGGGCCTTGTTGCGCAGCACCTTGGCGCTGTCGACCCACATGGTGGCCAGCAGAGCCGCGGTCGCGTCGGTGACGTACACCGGCACGTCAGGCTGGGAGGCCACCACGGCCGGGACCCATCCGGCGTGGTCGTTGTGCGCGTGGGTGATGACGATGCCGTCGAGCCGTCCGGCGAGGGCGACGTCGATGCGGCGAGGTGCCAGCGAGCTGGCGTCGGTGCCGCCGGGGCGGCTGCCGGCGTCGACGAGCAAGCGTGTGTCACCGGCGGTCACCAGCACGCACGAGCCGCCGACTTCGGTGCCGCCGCCCAGGACCTGCACCGTCAGGTCGCGTACCTGCATGGCTTGGGCCAGTGCTGGCGGTGCAGCTAGGTGGCCAAGGAGCGCTGGCAGCCAGTCCTCGGTTCGTTCGGCCAGCTGGACGGGCAGGCCGGCGAGTTCGGCCGCGGTCCGCAGCGTGGTGACCGTCTGCTCAGCGGTCTGGACCTCGGTCGCGCGTGAGGAACGACTCGGTAGCGGGCCTGCCTCGCCGCTCTGCGTTGGCCGTTCGGGATCGGTCGCGTCTAGCTGAGGTGCCCTTGTCATGCGGCGCAGGACACCGGACAGGATCCCGGCCAGGTGCTCTGGGCTGTGCGCGTCGGCACGGGCGGTCTGCAGGCGCTGCTCGGCGGCCTGCAGCTGGCTGGTCAGGGCAGCGAGCTCACCGCTGAGCTCGGTGAGCTGGTCGCGGAGCTGGTGGGCGGACTCATCCGCGGCCTGTGCCTTTGCGGTGGCCCGGTCGCGCTGCTCCCGCAGTGCGGCGAGTTTGGCGCGTTCCCGTTCTGCGGCGCGCTCCTCCGGGCTGACGGTGGCGCGGCGCCGTTGCGCGCGCCGGGTCCGGCGCTGCTCGTCGATCTGCCCAACGAGGGCGTGTGCCGCAGCCGCGGACCGGGCCGGGTCGGGGTCAGTCAGAGCGCGGGCGAGCTCGACGTCGGTGCTGGCGGAAGTCACCGGACGTGCCGTGGTGCCGTTGACGCCTGCGCTCGTATCGGCATCGGTGAGGAGGCCGCTGTCGAGCATGGCCTGCCTTCCAGCCTTGCGCAGTAGCTTGCCGCCGGCGTCGCTGGCAAGCGTTGTGACCTGCTTGATCGCGCCGGAGCTGGTGAGCAGGCCGTTCAGGTCGACCGGTGCGCCGGAGACCTGCTCGAGCTTGCGCGCGATCCCTGTCAGGGCGGCGGCCATCGCCTGTCCGCACAGGCTGGGCTGTCCAGTCGCGATGGGCGCTGCGCCGACGGTCGGCGCGCTCACTGTGCGCCTGCGCCCACTGCCCAGGCGGTCTGCACCGCCGCGGCCAGCGTCGGCTCAGCCGACAGGCGGCCCTCGTCGTCGCTGACCAGACAGCTGAGCGCCCGCAGCGCGATGACGACGTCCGTCAGGTCGGTATACCCGGCTGCGACGGCCTGGGCGGGGTCCAGCCCATCTAGCTCAAGCAGCTCGGCCAGGCTGTCGAGGTCCTCGCCGCCGTTGGTGGTCAGGTTCGCCAATGAGGTGAACGCCGCCGCAAGGATCCCGTCGGTTAGCTCGGCGTGGGTGGCCAGGTCCTTGGCGCCGGCGGCGCCGGCCAGCCAGCGGCGCGCCTCGGTGAGGACCTGCTCGTCAGTTACGCCGTGTTTGTCGCTGAACCTCAGGCTCATCCGGGTGATGACCTGCGGCCATCCTCCGGTCACCGCGCGAAGTTGCGCGATCGCCTCGTCGTCGTGGAACGGCAGGTTGGCCTCATCGCTCCACAGCCGCAGGCCAGGGCTGTCGACGCGCAACAGTTCGAGCCGATGCGGCCAGTCAACCCAGGCCGGCGCGTTGTGCGTGCCCGCGATCACAATCACGGTCGCCCGGCGCACCGCGGCTTTCGCGGCGATCTCGTGCTCGGCCGCGTTGAGCAGTTCGCGCAGCATCGCGGGGCTGACCCTGAGCGCGTCGACGACCATCATGACGCGGGCGCCGGTCAGCTTGCCGAGAGTGCTGCGGATGCCATCGGCGGTCAGCGTTGAGCAGCGCTTGAAGCTGTCGATGCGGTTGCCGGCGGCGTCGCGAGCCTCCTCGAGGGCGGTCGCAGCGCGGTTGGCTCCCAGCGCGGCGCTGCCGGTGACGACCACGACGCGGTTGGCCGGGGTGAATAGCTGCCCGAGCTGACGTTCGGTGAACGGGCTGCGGGCATTGCCGCTCACCATCGGACGGCGGTAGGACGAGGCGTCGGTGGGCGACGGGACGCGAAGGTCGTCGGTTCGGTTGTACAGCACGTCGAGAACGTGCTCCTCGGTGCCCAGCAGGCGCAGCACTGTCGGGGTGCGGATTCGGAAGCGTCCGTCGTCCTCGGCCAGCACCGACAGGTCGGCGCACTCTGTGACCAACCCGCGGAAGTCGTCGGTGCTCATGCCCGCAAACCCGGCCGGCCAGGCGGCCCGGCAGGCGGCGAGCAACTCGGTCAAGCTCAGGCTGGTCGAGATGCCGTGGTCGTAGGCCCCTTCGGCCACGACATACGCGATCACCATGTAGCGATGGTCCAGCCGCAGTGTGAGTTGGTACTTGTCCTCGAACTGCTTGCGCAGGTCGGGCTTGGCAAAGACGGCGACGATGTCGTCGTCGGTGATCAGGGAGGGTGGCCCGTCCGGGTCGACCGGCCGAGCGACGAGGTGCTCGATGAGAGCACGGCCGAACAGCTGCAGAAGGGCGGGCATGTTGTTGGCCAGCGCCAGGACGCGGGCTGGGCCAGCGACCGCATCGGAAAAGCGGAAGCCCATGGCCGCCAGCGGCTCGGTGAGAAGGTCAAATGCGTGCTGCGGCTTGAGGGGGCCGATTGACACCGGCCGGCCCAGATGGCTCAGGGGCTGGTTGGGCAACGACTCGAAGCGGGCGGTGCGGTGCAGCCCAGCGAACACAAACTTGGCACGCCATTGACTGTCGGCGGTGATTCGCCGGCACCAATCGACGTGGGTAAATCGGTTGTTGGCGGCGTCGGCGTCCAGGAAGACGTCTGCCTCGTCGAGCAGGACGAGTAGAGCACGGTCGCTGTCGGGCTGCGCGGTCCAAGCAACGACGTGATCGTGAACGGCCTCGGCCAGGTCGACGTCGGTCGGGATGGTTTCGGGCACGATGCCTCGGGCGGCCAGACGCGGCCACAGCAGGTCCCACAGGCGGGACGGGTCGCGGTCGGTGTCCTCGGCGCCGACTGTGAAGATGCTCTCCAGGATCGCGACGCGTTCCGGTCCACGCTGTTCGAAGCGCTCGGCAGCTGAGCGCAGCAAGGCGCTCTTGCCGAGCTGCCGGCCTCCGTAGAGGATGCTCGGGCCCTGCAGGTCGAGGACCTCGGCCATCTCCTCGGTACGACCGTAGAACATCTCAACGGGCGCGGCGCCGGCCTTGTCTCGGAACGGGCTGACGGCGGTCAGAGGGAGGGCGGTCGCGGCGAACGTCGAGCGGCGCGGTTCCGTCTGACACACCAGGTAGCCCAGGGCCGCGGCGTCGAGCCACAGCACCGGCGGGGTCGGGCGTCCGCGGGCTGCGTCGGCAAGCTTGCGGCGCTCGGCAGCACTGAGGGGCTTGCCCAGCCAGAGCGCCAGCACCGTACGGTCGGATGGTTCGCTGCTCATCCACTCGAGGACGGTTGCCGGGCTCTGCGCCTGCCGGACGATCAGGACACGCAGACTGTTGCCGCTGGGGCTGATCGCGCTGCCGAGCACCGGCACCAAGGCGAGGCCGGTGCCGGTCACGCCGGTGAGGGTGATCCACTGCCTGCCACCGGCCGTGCGGCCGGAGGAGGGGTCCAGGTTGGCTTCTGTGAACTCCAGGCCGGCTTGGGTGAGGATCGGGCGCAGCAGCCCGCCAATGTCGACTTTCGTGCTGCGGCCGGCCTGCAACTGGTCCCATGAGCGCAGCGCGCGTCGGCCGGAGTCGATGCGCAACTCGCTCAGGCTGGTGAACTCGGTGCCAGCCAGCGCCGCGAGCGCGGTGACTGTCGGGCTGGGCTCTCCCGTGCTGAAAGCCTGCGTGAGCTGGGCGGGCAAGTCGGGGGTCGTGGCGTACAAGTCGGGCACGGCGGGGAAGAACTGCCGGAGGTGATCCACCGTGCCCTGGGCCGTCGGTAGCTGACGCTGGGCCAGGTACTCCTCCGCACTGGCGATGTACCCGTCATTGACCAGATTTGTGAGCTGGTCGGCGATCGCACCGACCGCCTGGTCGTCGCCGGCCCGCTCATTGATCCGGGCGATCACGTGCTCGCTCTTGCTCTTCTGGTGGGCCGCGAGACGGGCTCGAATCTCCTCCGCTTCGGCGCGGATCCGGCCGAAGTCGTTGCGCTGCGTCGGCCGGAGCGCTTCGGCGCGGGCACTCAGGGCGCTGTACGGCCCGTCGTCGAGTCCGCCCGCCATCCGCTGGGTGTCGATGCTGCTGATGAGTGTGTCGATCTCGTCGGTGGCGGCAGCCAGGTCCGTGGCCACGTCGGCCGTGCGTCGGCGGTCCAGCGCCTGTGCGGTGCGCGGGTCGGCGGCGCGAACACCCGTGATGAGCGCCTGGGTGAGGTCGTGGTCGCCCCGGCCGGCACGGTGGGCGTAGATGGTCTCGGGCTCGGCTGGCGCGGACTGGGCGAGGGTTAGCAGCGCCGGCAGCGTGTCCAGGGTCAACCCGTCGTCGGGCAGGAGGGTCTGCGGCGCCAGCGGAAGGTCACTGGCCAACAACTCGCCATGCGCGACGTAGGCGGCTGGCGGCTCGTCGCCGGTGGGGGCCTTGCCATCGCAGATGCTGAATGTCTCGGTAAGCAGGGCGGTCGCGACCTGCGTGGCGGCGCTGATCTCGCGGCTGGCGTGGTCATCGGATGCGACGGCGGTTTGGTGGTGCAGGCCGGCTAGGTCGGTCAGGGCGCGTTGGCGGACGGCAGTCAGACGCTGCCGGAGCTTATGGAGTGGCCCGGCCTGCCAGGCGCCGGCTTGGAGTTTGGAGCTGGTGTCGGTCGCGCGTTCCATCGCCTCGGCCCAGTTGCTGGCGAGCTGGACGGCGTCGTCATAGCGAATGATCAGAGTGCCGCGCACACCGGCGATAATCTTGTTTTCCTTGTGGTGCTTGCGGCGGACTTCGGCCCGTGTGTTGTCGATGGCTTTGTCGGCGCGACCGCGCATCTGTACAACCTGGTCCCGCACGTCGGCGACCGTGGCCGGGTCGCCGGCGGCGACAGTGCGCAGCGACCTGCCCAGGTCGCCATCGGGACCCATCCAGTTCTGGTAGACGGCATTGGCGGGCACGTACTTGATTGCACGGGTGTGGGCGCTGGCTACCAGGTCGCGCGCCTCGTCGGCGAAAGACTGCGCGGTCTGCTCGCTGGCCGCCAGGTGGCCTACGGCGTCGGCGGTTTCGGGCAGCACGACAATGCCGGAGCGGCTCGCTTCGGTCAGAGCCTGACCAACTTCGCTGAGGGCCTCGCTGCTCTCGATGACGGGGGCAAGGTTCGTCAGGATCGCGGCGGGGCCCGCAGACGGGGCCAGGACAGCCAGGCGAGCGGCGCACGCCCAGGCGAGGAGCTGGCCGGCGCGGTCGTCCGACAGCCCGTCGCGGGTCAGGTCGGTCGACACGCGGCTAAACGCGCTCGCGAGCTCACCCGTTGGGTGGCGCAGCGCTGTGGCGTAGGCGACACCTCGGCGGGCGGCGCCTGAGGCGGGGTTTCGACCGCAGGCGTCCAGCAGGTCCGCGCTCAGTCCGAAGCGGCCGGTGCTGAGCAGATCGGCGTGGGCGGCCTGCGCGCGACGGCGCGCCTGCTCGTAGTCCTGCCCGCCGGATGGGCTGTCCAGGTCAGCTTCAGCCGCCTGATGCATCAGTGTTGATTCGGCAGCCTTCGGTGTGCTGCTCGAACCGCCGCTCGGCCGGCTGGTTTGCTTCGCCACCGTTGCTGCCGTTCCCGGTCCCGATGCAGCCGCGGCGATGCGGGGCTTGGCGCCCGTGAGGGCCGACAGGTTGCGGGCGGCCCCGCCGGACAGGAGGGCCGCGAGCTGGGCCTCCTCGTCCTCCTCGTCCTCCTCGTCCTGGTCGTCGTCTTGCCCGCGCGTCTGCTGATCGGACTGCTCGGCGGGGGTGCTCCGAGCATCGCTCTCACGGGCGGGCTCCGGCGCCTCGCCGGTGAGCGAGTGAGCGGCGTCGTCTGGCTCGACCGGGCTGCCGGCATCGCTGTGCGTGTCCGCGACCGTTGCCACCTCCGAGCCCGTGTTCGTCAATGCTGGTCGGGCGGTGTCGGCGCGCACGGTGGATGCAGCGATGCCGGCAGAGGTCGGGTCGGAGGACGCATCAGCCGTCGGCTCACTCGACGTGCTGTCGATCTTCCCCCAGCTGTCGTCGGCGTCCGCGCCGGATTGGTCGTCTTGCTCCTCCCCGTGGGCGGCGAGTGCGTTGACCGCGGCAGCGACAGCTGCTGTGCCAGGCCGTGCGGCGACGTCCTGTCCGGTCGCCTGTGCCGTGGCCTGCGCGGGGGCGGGCACTGCGCTGTCGGAGGCAGGTTCGGCAGACACGTCGTCCGGGACAGTGACCGCTCCGTACCCGGCGGGCACGAGCAGCGGAACGACCATCGGGATCAGGTCACGCACGAGCTCATCGGCCACGGCGATCTCTGCGTAGTCATCGGTGTCGTCCCCGGCGCGGCGCCTCATCCCCGCCGTCACGATCGTGTGCAGTGCCTGCAGCGCCTCCAGGGGGACGTCGTATGCTGACTGGCTGGCTGGACTGCTGGTGGGCTCCAGCGCGCGGGCGGCGAGGTCTCGAGCGGCCTGCGCGGCGACCGCGACGGCGACCGGGGCCTGCAGCTGGGTCAGGGACCGCAGCCATGCCTGGTCGGTCACGTTGGCGGCGGCTGTCAGGATCGCCGCAGCCGAGGCCAACCCGTCGACCGTGGGTTCGACCACGTGGTCGAGCAACGTGCTGGCGCTCCGTGCGGCGACGCGCACCGCGGTGTCGAAGCCGGCAAGGACCTCAAGCTGGTCCCCGTCCCACAGCTTGCCCTGCTGCAGCGCCTGGCTGATCGTCTCGGCCGTCACAACGAGATCCGGCCAGTCCTCTAGTGCTGCGTCGAGTGCATGCAGGACCAGGCCGGTGACGTGCCGACGGGCCTCAGGCGTGCCCAGCAACGGCTTATCGGAGGGATCGGCGTCGTGGTCGGCGTGGTTGGCCAGCAGCAGCTCATCGAGTTCCGCGTCGGTCAGGTTGACCCAGAACGGCTCGCCTGCGTCCATGACCGCAGCCGTGGCGGCCTCGTCGAAGGTGAGGTTGTCAGCGTTGACGTCGACGTCGTCAGGGTCGACGTCGTCAAGGTCGACGTCGTCGCCGCTGGCGTCCGCCGCGCGGGTCGGCAGAAGCTCATCTAGGAACTCTCGGTGCTCGATCAGCACTGCGTACAGGGAGTCGGTGTCGTCCCGGTCGATCTTGTCGAGCTGGTCCATCAGTTCGGGAGGAGCAGCAGCGCGGAAGCGAGACAGCGGCGTGATGTCCTCTAGCGGCATGGTGCAGATCGCAGGCATCCGCGGGAACTGTTCACGCAGCTGCGCGTGTGCGCGCGCGCACCCTGGGTCGGTCCCGGCCAGCAGCGACAGCGCGACCGCGGCGGCCGGCGAGTTGTCCGCGATGGCGGACGCCAGCCCCGCGATGCGCAGCAGTGGGTTCGTCCTGGCCAGCGCGATCATGGCTAGCTCGAGGACGTCCGGGTGGTCGAACAGCACGCGGGTCGCCGCGGCCGGGTCGTCCCCGATGATCGCGGTCCACTCGCCGACGGTGAAGTCCACGTCGAGCAGGTTGGTGATGGGCTGGGTGATCATGTTCAACAAGGTTGAACCAGCCGGGTCCGCATCGTTGCGGATGCGCGCCAGCACCTGCCCGGCCATGCCGCGGTTAACGCGGCTGACGCTCATCAGGCCAATCTGGCGCAGGATCAGCGGCCGGAAGTGGGGGGGCATGCCTTGCATCAGCTCGAGCACGTCGTCGGCGCTCAGCCCCGCTAGCGCCCCCGTCGCAACTGGCCCGAGATCGACGACGTCGGCGATCTGCCCGCCGCTGGGCCAGCAGTCGGGGCACTGAGGAGTCCGAGCGCAGGTGCAGGTCGACGAGTGCTGGTGCGACTTGCCACGCGCGGGGGTCGGCTTGCGTCGGCGGCTCACGAACGTCCTCCTGCAGGGTGCCCAGTCAGGTCTGTGACATGCGTGGCGGCACGGTATCTCGCCCTTGCGACACTTTTGGCCGGTTCGTAAACCCTGGCGAACTCGTCAGGTGCAGGGGTGGGGTGGCCGAGCGGCACAAAGCGAGCTGGCAGGTTCACGCGCGGGGCTGCCGTCGCTCGTCGAGCGCGTCAGCGACCGCGCGCAGCCATCCGTCCAGGACGTTGACGCGGGAGCTGTCGAGCAGCACCCCCCCCTCGGCGTGGCCGATGGCCCCGCCGACGGTGACGTTGCTCGAGCCAAGGTAGGCGCGGCGCCGATCAGCCACAACGGCCTTGAAGTGCAGGCCTAGGCCCCGTTCCTCCCAGGAACAGACGCGCAATTGCCCGGGTGGTGAGCCGGCGGCTGAGCCGGCGCTCTGGTGTGCGTCGCGCAGCATCTCGACCGCTTCGACGTTGGCGGAGCTGGTCTGGGGGGCGCGCAGCGACAGAGCGCGGGTGATGACGAGCACCTGGCCGCCCGAGCGCAGCAGGGTCGTGATCGGCTCGGTCAAGTAGCGCACAAACCCGGTGTGCAGGTACGGCGCGGCGATGATCAGGTCGTTGCGGGCGCCGGCGGCCAGCTCGGTCAGCACGGTCGCGGTCTGCCGCGGACGACCCTGTCCCGATTGCGCGCCCGCCAGCGTGTCGAGCGCCTCGCGCAGGAACCCAGGGACGGTCAGTACCAGTTGCCAACTGTCAGCACGTCGCTGTGCCAGCAGCGCCTGGGCCGCAGCGGCGCGCAGCGGCGCCTGGTCGGTGAGAAGCGCGATGCGGGCCGCGCCGGTCAGGATTTGGGCGTGGCTGAGAGTGGGTCCGATGAGAGCGGGCTCGTCAGTGGCGGAGTCAAGCACGCGCCAGACGGCGGCGACGTCGCGGCCGGTCGCATCGAGCAGCTGCTGGGCGGTCGCGGTCGGGTCTGCGGTGTGTTCGAGCAGGTCGACCAGCGGGTTCAGGGTGTCCAGAACGCTGTCCATACCGGTCCTGACGTCGTCGTCACTGGCCCCGCCGTTGCGGCAGCAGCTGTGGCTGCAGTCCAGCCTGCCGTGTTGCACGCGGTGCTGCTGGAGGTGCTGCTGGTCGGCAGGGTGGAGGTGGGCAGCGCGCCGAACAGCAGGTTGCGGTCCAGGACGGTATTGAAGCGTTGGCAAGCGATCTCCGACACGTGGAGGCACGCCACGCACGCGCCTCCGAAAGACCGACGGCACGGTGGATCGAACATGCAGCGGGTCTCGGCGTCAAGCTCGGTCAATGCGTCGGCCAGGTCGTAGCGGAACACGTGCTCGATCCCGCCGAGGGTGAACTGGCTGCGCGTGTTTGCGTAGATCAGAAACGCGCCGGCCGAGGGGAACAGGTATTCGGCCAGGCTGTCGACGTTGAGTCCGGACCGGGCGGCCAGCGCCTTCATCATGCGGTGGCTCATCGAGTGGACCAGGCCCAGGACGGCTTTGCTGATCTGGTTTTCCGGGGCCCTGAAAATGTCACTGACTGGGTCCATCACCTTCAGAAGCCACTTCTGCGCCTCGTCGGCCGTGCTGACGCCGGGGTCGGCCACGACACCGGAGGCGACCAGCCAGCGCACGATCGCCAACTGGTCGATGCGGAACAGCAGCCCTTCGGTCTCGCTGCGCAACCCGTACATAGGAAACTTGCCACCCCGCTGGTCGGGGAAGAAGTTGAACTTGACCGCGGTCGAGGCGCCCGCGCGGCCGGCGCGGGTCGCGGCGGAGGACTGGCGGGTGAAGCCGGCGACGATGAAGGCGATCGGCAGCTCGCGCAGCAGGGTCACGTCGGCCAGGTGGTAGCGGTTGAGCAACGGCCGGTAGGTGGCGTACAGCGGCGCCATGGAGGTGCCGGCGGCTTCGGCTGCGAGCTCGTCGAGCGTCAGCGGCTGCGCGCCGGCCGTCAGGGCGAGCTGGAGCATCTCGTCGCCGATGACTTCCAGGTGCTCGTCGCTGAGGCCTAGCGCGTCGACGTCGGCCTGCCAGGTGCTCGGGGTGCCTTCCTTGGCCTTGGCCAGGTCCATCAGCTGCTTCCACATGTCGCTGCCTTCGGCCACGCCGAGGTTCGCCAGGGTCGCGAGGGTGGTGTCCTCGGCGCTCTGCGAGCCGGTGCTGATTGCCTGCAGTAGTTCGCTGTGGCCGACTGGCAGCGCCCCGATGACTTGGGCGATCGCGGCGGGGCGGGCCAGCGCGCCGGCCAGGCTGCCGTGTCCAGAGCGGGTCGGCGGGTTCAGCACGGTGATCTGCTGCGGGTAGTAGGCGCTGGACTGGGTGGCGCGGCTGATCGAGACCCGGCCGTCGCGGCAGCTGCACCAGCGGGAGACGTCGGCGTTGGTACGGCACCGGGTGCACTGCCAGTTCCACAGGGCGGTGTTGAGCGAACGGGTGTTGCGTAGTGCCATTGGCCGGTCACAGTTGTTGCGGCAGCGGGGGCTGCGCAGTGGTGACAGGTGCCCGCAGGTGTGGATTTCCACGAAGGTGAACTGGTTCATCGTGCCGTGCCCGGACGGGCATGTCGGGGCGCCGCCGATGGTGCGTGGAGTGGTGAAGATTCCGCACTGTTCGCACCGGTAGGTGTTGGGGAATCGTTCGGCGCGCAGGTCCTCGGCCTGCACCAGGCGGTACTGGGTGCGGTCGATGATGTCGAGCTCCGGACCGCCGTTGGGAACGCCGCTGCGTGCTTCGGCGAACGGGCGGATCAGGCGGCGCAGCTGGGCGCGGACCCAGTCCTCGGCGATGTCGAGCTCGGTGACTTGCCTGGGGGTGGCGCCCAGGACCGCGGCGCTCGTCTCCCAGTTGTACGGCTGGCCGGGCAGGTGATTCCAAAGAGCCTGCATGCGGCTGCGGTTCAGTTCGGCGAGAGCCATCAGCGGTCCGTTCTTCGCGGTGGTGTCGCGGGGCCGCGGACTAGGGCGGCGGGAACAGGGGAGGTGGACGCAGGGCCTGGGATGCGCACGTCTCAGATGTCTCCGTACATGCGGATCGGCTCCTCGACGTCGCGCAGGGAGCGCGGCACGGGCGGCTCGAGCAGCGCAGCGGTGCGCTTGCCGCCCTCGGCGCTGACGTTGAGCACCGCCAGCGTGTCGTCGACGTAGCGCTCGACGGCTTCGCGGTGCAGCCGGTGGTAGACCCGCGTTGGGCGCAGGCCAAGCCCGGCCTGCAGCTGCGCGATGAGCGTCGTGCGGTCTAGGTGCCCGTTGATCAGGGCGTCCCTGAACGAGTCGGAGTTGCTAAGGCTGCGCCGGCGCGGCGCGCCGGTCAGCCAGGTGCGGTCGTGCACGTTGAGCAGCCAGGCCATCAGAGCGCCAGACAGCACACGGCGCAGAACCGGCAGCGACTCCCGGTTGACCGGCACCTTGTGGACCAGGCGGTCCAGGTAACGGATCCAGGACGTGTAGTAGCGGAACACGCCGGTGTCCCGGTCGCGGCTGGGGTTGAAGATGTGCACGACCAGGCCCGGGTGGATGCGTCCGACGCGTGCGGTCGCCTGGATCACTTCAGCAGCTTGGGTGGGGGTGCCCATCAAGACCATCACGCCCAGGCGGGGGCTGTCGAAGCCGTGTCCGATGGCCTTGGTCGCGGCGATGATGCGTACCTGCTCGTCGGGGTCGGCCGGCGGTGCAGCCAGGCGTGCGACGGCATCGCGGATGTCGGCTGGGGCGACATCACCGCCGATGGTGGCCAGGTTGCGTCCGGTGCGCAGCAGC
>JAABUV010002561.1_pt1 | contig 24421 bp, 27 predicted proteins | sample 5559971 | NCBI WGS metagenome assembly JAABUV01 (sample SAMN10711881, study PRJNA513362) | rock metagenome | isolation source: Antarctica rocks | place: Antarctica: Victoria Land, Knobhead nord | collected 2015-12-19
GGCGCCCCCCCATAAAAACAAAAAAAAACACAACCACCCCCCCCCGGCCCCCCCCCACCCCCCCCCCCCCCCCCCCCCCCCCCCCCCGACAGGCGCTCGCTGTCGCGCACGACTTCACGCGGTGCTCCACTGCGTCCGCATCATTTTACGACCAGCACGGGTACCTTGCAGTGGTGCCTGCGCACGACGTTCGTTCGGTGCATGGAGGCAGCATGCAGGCCTGCATGACATGCGTGCAGACGACAGCAGGCGCCGGCAGCCTCCCGGCCAGACAGGCACCTAAAAGGCAGCTTTCGACATGCCTGCCGCATGCGGTGTGGCGTTGCAGCCTCCCACACATCCAACTTGAAGCGCCTAGGTACATATATCCCACCCTCTTTGGCTGGACACACACAATATTACACACTGACACTCCCAGACGCGCAGCGCGCAACCACGACCGCAAGCTGTCTCGATGCTGAACATGGGCCCGATGCAGGAGCGCCATGGGCCGGGCAGCGCGGGCGCGCGCGTGCAGTAGTTGGTCACGGAGCCCAGGAAGAACTCGGGGAGCTTGCTGCGCGTGTGCGAGGCCATGACGACCGCGGCCGCGTCCACCTCGCGCGCCTTGCGGCAGATCACGTTGCCGATGCTGTCCGTGTCCACCTCGCCCTGCGCGCCGGGACAAAATGCGGGTGCAGCGCGTCGGCTGTCGCGCCCGTGCGCCTGCCTTCTCAGCGGGCTCTGACGCTGCTGCGCACGCAGGGGCGGACTGCGGGAGCGAACGGGGCTGCGGGACACGCCGTGCAGCGCACACCTCTTGTAACAGCATTCCAGTGGCGGAGCGCTCCGCCAGCGCAAGGCATGCTGCCAGCAGATACTGCATCGCGTCGGTCACAAAACGGGCTGGCAGCTGCCACCCGTGGCCTGGCGCACTGTTGCGGCGGGCCCCCACGGCAAAGTGTCGGCCACTTGGCTGAGCCCCGCCGCGCGAGTACGACCCGACCCATCCCAGCTCACAAGCAGCTGGAGGACGTTTGACGGTTGCCCACATGCTTCAACAATGCAGTGCACATGTGCGGCGCGCGTGAGCGGCTTCCAACAAAGCGGGCGCGCCCCGCCCGGCCGCGCGGCGCGGGCGGCGCGGGCCGGGCGCGCGCCTTGACGATGTGGACGACCGGGTCGGGCTGCATGCTGCCGAGCTTGGGCAGGAAGCGGTCGGTGATGAAGTGCTCCGCGTTCTGGAGCAGCTGCTCGTACGCGACCGGGTCCTGGCGCGGCAGGAAGTCGACCGGCGGCGCGCCGAACATCGCGGCCACCTGCGCCTTGGGCAGCACGTGCACCAGGTGCAGGCGGTCGCCGGGCCTGCGCGCCGCGCGCGGCGCGCTCGGCGGCCCGGCTGGTGCTGGGTCGCGTGCAGCACCTCTCGGCGGCCCGGCCGGCGCCATGCGTGCTGGGCCGACACAGTCAGACTGCTCCTGCGCCTGCACCTGGGGTAGAAAAACATGGCTGGCAACTGCTCCCACACACCAAGCTGGCTTTTTCACACCAAATTGGCTCACACAGAGCGCCGGCTGCACTGCGCAGACTCCTTGTAGCGCGATTCTTTGTAGCGCAAAGTGTATGCGCAAAAGGCGCCAAGCAGTGCGGTCTGTACAGCACGCTACGCACGTCACGCTTCGTCTTTCACAGCTGCTGTACTCGGTAGTGTTGTTAATAGCATCATGTGCAGGCGCCGGCGGAGCAGCGGAGGGTTGCACACCTATACAGCTCGCGCAGGGCCCATGCCAGCGCGCTCTCGCACTCTGCGCTGTCGTCCACGGCAATCAGCAGCTTCCTGCCAGAGCTGCTGGGTGCCGAGCTGTAAGGCTCGTCCGGCATGCCGGACAAGCAAGCTTACTCAGCGCTCCTCAGGTATGAGCTGGTTGGGACTTGTGCACAGGCTCTTAACACAGTATACTTGAACAGAGGCGGAAAGGGCTTGCAAGTGAGGGCCAGGCAATCTCTACACAGTCTGGCAAGCAATTACCCAGCTTATACAGTGGGCAGTGGGCTAACCGACTTCAGGTTAGACTTTCAGGTGCGTGGGTTGGGAGAGCCTCGAGCTGAACAACAACATCAGCAGCTTGCCTCACGTGCGGGACCCTCCCTCAGGTCACTGCCCAGTTTGCCTTGCGCAGCCAGGCACAGGGACTCAAGGGAAGGGGGTACGAAGGCAACACGCAAACGCAGGACTGCCAGCAATGGACGAGAGCAGTTCAGAGGACATTGGCTCACCCGGGCCCGAGGTGAGTACTTCTGTCCTTGCACTTGAGCGTCTGCTTTGTGCTGCAGTGAGCAGCGACCAAGAACCAACCGCAGCTTTTTACAGTACTGCACACCCATACACAGTTTGCAGCTCCGTCTCTTGTCGAGCTCCCAGCCATGCTGCGCTGGCGGGCCAGGCGCAGCTCGGGCCGTCTGTGAATGGCAGGGGACAGGCAGGCGTGGAGGAAGGAGCCTTGCCGGGCGCCTATGCACTGGTGCGGCACGTCAGCGAGCGTACCTGTTTTGCCGCAGGCCAGTGAGCAGGCTCTTATGGGCAGCTGCCTTGCTGGATGTTAGGAGGGTCTTGAACGTTGCCCTGTGTCTCTCTTGGGTGGGACTGTGGCGGCTGTGACAGTCTTGCGTTTACTTACGCCCACACTGGAAGAGCTGCCGCCTTCTGCCTTGCCGCCTGGGCCGCAGGACACCGTCTGCAAAATCGTTTGCTTGCCACTGCCCAAAAGGCACAGCGTCCTGCTTGCCAGCGGCACTGCTGGCCTGACGCGCGCGGAGGCAAGCAGGCTTTGCGCAAGGTACGGCGCACGGCAGCTTTAAGGAGCGGCTGCTCGGGTGGGGAGGGGCTGCCGGCGGGCTGCAGGCGCAGGCCTGAGCCGGGGAGGTCGGGCTTGCCGGGAGGCCTTCTCCTTGGCGGGCAGCAGCAGCTGAGCCGCGCCGGGGCGCAGGACCTGCGCGGGGCCGCCGACGGCAACTCGACCGACGAGGAGTCGTCCGACGATGCCGGCGACTCCGGCGAGGAGGCCGAGGCGCTGGCGGCGGCGCAGGCGCGCGCGTCGGCCGCGCCCGGCGCCGGTCGGCCCGCCATTTACAACACGGACGCGCTGCACAGCGCGCTGGAGGACATCGCCTGGCCGGACGCGGCGGCCTGGGAGGAGTCGTTGGCGGTGACCGGGGACGATGCGGAGCAGGCACGACGCGCCTGGACCCCTCAGCACTAGGGTTGGCAAAACCCCTAATCCTAGGGTAGGCCTGAACGATGGTGCGCTGACGGGTGCTTGTTTGCGGCGCCCGCGTTGACAGGCGCGCTTGGTCAACCACCCCCATGCTTGCCTTGGCGGCACGCATCGAGCATGTGCTGCGCGGCTGGCGGAGCGGCTGCGCTGTGGCTCATGCACGCTCGCTCGCTGCGCGGCAGGTGGCGGACGTGGACGACGACCTCACCCGCGAGCTGGCCTTTTACAACCAGGCAATGCCCCCCTCCATCCATGCCTGACGATTACCCAGCGTCGCCATGGACGCAGCAGACGCCCCGGCATGCACTCACCCTGCTAGCACCCGACACAGCAACGTTCCGATGCAAGAGAATGCCTGCCCCTTTCGCTCTGCAGCACCCGTTCGCTGTGGAAGGCACTCGGCAGAGAAGATGCAGGCTCGGCACATCCTGCATGGCATCTGAGCGATGCTTGGAACGGGTGCATGCGACTGGCGCTGGTTCCCAGCAGGACCGGCGTGACACACTGCGCGCTCTGCTTGCGCCATAGCGAAGCGGCACTCCCGCGAGGCGGCGCGCGCGCACAGGCGCTGGCGGCGGCGAAGGCGGCGCTGGAGCGCCTAGACGCGGCGGGGGTGCCCTGGCGGCGCCCGGCCGACTACTATGCGGAGATGGTGAAGAGTGACGCGCACATGGCGCGTGTCAAGGCGCAGCTCATGCACGAACAGGCGCAGATCGAGGCGGCCGACGAGCGGTGCGTGCCGCGGGCGCCCGGCGCCGCCGCCGGGGACGCCCCCCGCGTCGGGGCGCCCTGATGCGGCTGCTTTTTGCCGCTGCTTGCGGTCTCCTCTATGAGCCGCTTGCTGCCGCGTGCTTGCGTGCTTGTCCGCGTGCCCGCGTCGAGTCTTTGGCATGTCTGGACGAGGCAACTTGCGGCGAACGAGCATGCTATTGCATGCGTAAGCACGGCAAGGCGCTCTGCGCATGCGCCCTTGCTTGAGCTGGGCGTGCCCACATCCATGACTCGAAATTACAAACGGTGCCGTGCATGCGAGCGGTGAGCACGCCGACTGACGGGCACGCGTCCGCGCGCGCGCGCAGGCGCAAGCAGCGCGACAGCAAGAAGTTCTCCAAGCAGGTGATGGCGGAGAAGAAGAAGGAGAAGGCGCAGAGCCGCAAGGCGGCCGTCGCGGACGTCTCGCGCCTGCGCCGGCAGCGCGCGCGCCAGGGCTACGCGGGCGAGCTGGACGTGGACAAGGAGCTGGCGGCCATGGCGCGCGCGCCGCACGCGCCCGGCCAGCGCTTCCGGCCCGGTGCGCGCCCCCGCGCGCTCCCGCGCCGCACGGCCGGCCGGGCGGATGCCGGCGCCTTGTCTGTGCCGCCGGGGCTCTGGCGGTGGAGGCGCGGCCGCAGCAACACGCGATGCAAGCCGGGGCTGAGTCAGCATGATCATCAAGAGCACTTCAGTGCTGCTCCTCCGCACAGTCTGTCCAGCAACGCACCGCGCAAAGCCCGACTGCATACCAAACGCATCCGAGGCGCACCTCCGCCCGCGCGCACCACGCCTGGCTGCTTCCGCAGCAGACCAGCCGCGCACAGGACGGATGCGATGCCATGGTGCTGCCAGAGTATGTCGGTCACAGGCATGTGAGTGAAACTGCTGAGTGCCTGGGCGCGCGGGGCCAGATGAGAGCAAGGTGAGCAAGCGGCGCGAGTACAAGGACGCCAAGTTTGGCTTTGGCGGCCCCAAGCGCCGCCTGAAGCAGAACGACGCGGCCAGCGCGGCCGACATGGAGGGCTACCAGCCGGGCCGCTTCAGCGACGGCTTTGGCGGGGGGGCTCGCGGGCGGGGCGGCGGGTCGCGCGGGCGCGGCGGCAGATCGCGCGGGCGCAGCGGCGGGCGAGGCGGCGGGCGCGACGGCGGATTCGGTGGCGGGCGCGGCGGCGGGCGCGGCGGCGGGCGGGGCGGCGGCCCTGGCCGGGGCATGGGGCCGCGGGGCGGCGGCGTGCGGAAGCCGGCCGGCGCGCAGCGGCCGGGCAAGGCGCGGCGCGCGGCCGCGGGGCGCGGCGGCAGGTAGCCGGCGCTGCGTGCGCATTGGGAGGCATTTGGCAGACAGTCGGCTGGAGACGTGGTGCACATTGGGGCGCGGCGCCAGAGAGTTGGACCTGCATGCACATTTTAGAGCTGCATAGGAGTCCACTTTGGCTGGTGACGCGCGCGCTGATGGGCATCGACGCTTGCACCTGTTTCATGCGTGCACGTGGCCTATGTGCAGCATTATTCATGCTGACGGCTCTGCTTGCATCTGCTGCTGCTGCTTGTGCCGTCTGAACAGATTGTGGCATCATCAGTGTCGGTGCACAGGGTGCACACCGGATGCGTGGAGACACGTTGCAACATTCACCATGCGCTTGCCAGCTACCTGTACACATAACTCAATGGACATTCGTTCTGACACACAGCACAGGTGCCATGTGCTCTGTGGTACCACAGGCTTCAACACTCTGAACAGGAGGGGATCTGAACAACGGGCAGACGCTTTGTTATGGTGCAACCAAAACAGAGTTGGTGCAACCCAAACAGAGTCTTCTGTTATACACCTAGGGGGGCGCCGCGCGAGCAAACATGGACGCAATGGTGAGCTGCCGCGCGTCGCTGGCAGCGCCACGCCCGCGCCCGCGCCCGCGCTTGCCACCGCTGCCCCCGCCGCCGCCGCCGCCGAGAGCGTCCCCGCCGCGCTTGGGGTTGCCGCCGTCGCCGCGCGCGCCGCCGCGCGCCTGGATGTCGCGCAGGATCCGCTCCTGCTGCGCCAGGTCCACGCCCCCGAGGTCCACGACATCGCCGCCCGCAGGCGGCTCTGGCGGCGCCCCGCTGCGGCCTGGGCCCGGCGCTGCCGCCGCGGACAGGCCGTCCGGCGCGCTGCCGGCCGCCCGGCCGTCCGGCCCGCTGCCTTGTGCCGCCGTCGCGCAGGCGCCGCCGGGGCTCGCAGGCGCGGCCGGAGCAGCGGGCGACCCATCCGCAGGGCTGTTCGGCGGCCGGCCGCTCCCGCAGGCCGGCGTCCCGCCGCCGTCGCCGGCCGCCACGCCTGAGGCGGCGCCGTCTGCTTCCGGCGCGCTGCGCGCGTCACGTTCGCGCGCATCACGCGCGCGCGCCGCCCCTGAGCGCGCTGCGTGTGCTGGCCCAGCCGGCGCGCGTGCGGGCGCCGGCTCACTTGCGGGGCGGTCGCCGGGACCCTGTCGCGCCCCAGCATGCGCTGCCCGCCACGGCAGCTCGCCGATGCCGCTGGCCGCGCCGGAGCCGCTTGCAGGCGCGCTGGCCGCTGCGGGCGCCGCTGCACTACTCGGGCCACCGCTAGCCCCTGTATGCGCAGCCTCGAGCTGCGCCTGCGCATCGGCAGGGCGGCCGCGGTCTGCCTGTCCGCAGGGCCTGGGGCTCGCATGCGCAGCTGCGACCTCCCCCTGCGCAGCGGAGGCCCAGCCTGGCGCGCCGCTCGGCGGGCGCTCGTCTGCCGCGCCGCCGGGCGCGTCTCGCGGAGCGGACGGCTCCGAGGCTGGGTCGGCAGGAGCGCCAGCACTGGCGCGGCCGCCTTCGCCGCGCGGGGTCGCGCGCCTGAACAGGCTCTCAATGCTGCCGCGGGTGCGTGCCGGCGGCGGCGATGCGGCCGGCGGCGACGCGCCGGCCGCCCCTGCCGCTGCCGCACAGCATGCTGCTGGGAGCAGAGTCGCTCTGGAATGCGCGGAGGTGCCCAGGGGCAGCCCGTCAGTGCTGTCAGGCATTGAGCAGAGCCAGCTGCAGCTGCCAGCGCTGTACGCAGACTGTACTGGTATGCAGCCCTGCTCTGCTTGCAAGGTGCATGGCGCGTCGCGCACCTCTGCCGCCGCCGCCGCCGCCGTCGCAGGCGCCGGCGCTGGCGCTGCCGCAGGCGCTGCCGGCGCCGCCAGCGCCGCCGTGGCCGGGCGCCGCGGCCGGGAAGAAGCGCGCGATGCTGCCCTGCTCGACGCTAAGCGCGGCGGGCGTGAAGTCGCCGACGGTGACCGCCAGCCGCGCGCACGGCAGCGCGTCGGGCGCGCGCCGCAGCAGCGCCGCCGCCGCGTCCGCCAGCACCTCGGCGCTGTACAGCCCGCCGCGGCCCGCGCGCGGCATCGGGCCCGACTTGCTGCGGTCGCCCGGCGCGTACGCGCCGTCGATGGTGCCCCTGCGCGCACGGGTATAGGGTTGGCTATACCGCGGGCGGTTCGGCCGCAGGCCCACCGCCCAGCAGAGGCCCGCGCTCCCCAGCTCGGACGCATGCATGCGCCCGGCCCCGCCGGCCTGCACCGCTTTCCATCAATGTCAATGTACGAGCGCGGCCTTGCGCGCCTCCCCGCTATGCACCCATGCGCCATGCAGCGCGGCTCAAGCGGCGGAGGGCAAGCGCTGGCGGGGCAACGGCAGGTGCAGTCGCCCCGAACACGCTAGTGTCAAGTGTGCACAGCAGCGTGACCAGGTCCATCTGTTCTCCGCCGCGCAGCTCCGCGCGCGCCCTCGACCTGGGCCAAGCCAGCTCCAGCGCGGCGCCGCGCGCCCCGGCCGCGCGCCTGTAGGTGACGGAGAGCGAGCGCGGGCGGCGCGCGTGCTCGGCGCCGTCGACCGCCAGGCGCTCGGCGAGCTCCTCGGCGAGGATGCGCAGCCAGCGCGCGATGGCCGCCGGGCTGCCCGTGCGCTCGAACGACTTGGCCGCCAGCATCGTCTTGGGCAGCTCGCGCACCTGCGCACCCGCGGCAGCGTCGGCAGCGTCGCGGAGCACGCACGGCGGACGGCCTGGTCCCTGACGCGCTCGACGCGCTGCCATGCAATCGTTGCAGCGAGCAGGTGGAGTGCAGCAGAGCGCGCTGCGGCCCATCACGCCGCAGCGAGGGAGCTCTTGCCTCGCCCGTGCAAACGACACCGCGTCGCTGGACTGCAAGCCGTGTCAGTGCCCCTGGAAGGCGCACCCTTGCTGCACGCCCTCGCGCTCGGCACGGCTTATGCGCAGGTCAGGATGCATGCATTGCAGACGATCGGCCGCTCATGCACCGGCTGCGGGGGCCAGGGGCCGCACGGTGACGGGCTCGTCGCTGCAGCCGCGCATGGCGGCCGCGATGAGCCCGGCGCGCTGCGGCCCAAAGCGCTTCTCCAGCACGCCGGCCGGCAGCGCGGCCACCTGCCCGGCTGTGCCGCAGCCCAGCTCAGCCAGCTCCGCGCCCAGCTTGCCGCCGAAGTTGCGCAGCTTCTTCAGCGGCAGGTCCGCCATCAGGCCCGCGACCGCCCTGCGCGGCAGCGGCCGCTTGCAGTGAGTGTCTGGCAGCGAGCGCCTGCAGTGGCGGTGCGGCGGCGGCGCAGATGCGTGGACAGGGTCCGGGCCCTGGGGTCCAGGGGCGCGCGGGCTCCCGGCACAGGCAGGGCTCTGTCGTCGGACACAACACGTGGGAGTCGGCGTGTCCGCGCGGAGGCTGGCGCCCCGCCTCGAGCAGACGAGCCTCTGCTGTGCGCTCACGAGACACACAGGCCGCCTGCAGGCAAGCGAGCGGCACAGGCTGCAGCACAGCTCTCTTCATACGCACGCTGTCCCAAAAGCAGCTTGCCCAAACAATTTTATCACACACCTAGATTCTAAGCAGACGAGCCTGCTGCAGGGTGGCAAGCCCCTCGGTGACCAGGTCTGCGGGGGCACCGGTGCCGGGGCGCGCGCCGCGGCGGCACCACGGTCTGCTGGTTGGGCTTGTTCAGCGCAGAGGCCACCTTGGCCAGCAGCTTGTTGCACGCCACGCCCGCCGAGCATGTGAAGCCTGCGTGTGTGCGCGCCCTCGTTATCGGGAGCAAACGGCCCCAGCAGGAGCACACGGCGCACTTACAGGCCTCAATCATCCTCCAGCTTCTGCAGTGCAAGTGGCGAATTCAAACAGGCAAGCGACCTCCCTGCGTCATGATCATAGCGTATGTGAAATTTGCAAGACATCCTGTGATGCGAGGTGGCTGTATGGCTAGCAGGCCGCATGTGCTTTGCCCCGGCACCAAGCAAACGGTCCTGGCATTCGGGAAAAAACTACACGCCGGCACTCCTTCAATCCATGTTCCCAGCTTTTCATGCCGGCCAAGGGCGCACCCAGCTGCTGACGCACGGCGCCGCGCAGGCGGCACGCGATCTGCGCGCCGACCGCCAGACGCCGCTCCCACTCGTCGCCCGGGTCCAGCGGCCCGCCCAGCACGATGCTGCCCCAGCCGAACGCGTCGAGCTCGCCCGCGCCGCCGCGCCCGCCCTCGTCCGCCTCGGCGCGCTCCTGCGCAGCGGCCGGGGCTGCGTGGTCAGCACGCCTGCAAGCGTCCTCAACTGTCTTTGAACCTGATAGGTTCAAAGGGATGCACACGAGATGCACAACCTGCGCTCAGGGAGTGCGTGCTGTCAGGGAACAGCTTTCTCGCCTGCCACCTTCTTGAGAACCAACCGGCCCCGCGGAGCTCGTGTGCACTGCTAGCATGTCAGACAGCCGGGCACGCGAGCTACGGGGCTGCGGACTGCCCCGGACGTCTGGCCAGGGCGCGACGGGTCCTTGTGACGACAAAGGCGGCGCGCGAGCGATGGGAGCTCGCCTGCAGCTCGTTGTCGACAAGCGCCGTGACGTCCATGTAGACCTCGTCGATGCTCGCCTTCTCCAGCACCGCGGCCGGCGCGGTCTTGTGCAGCACCGCGATGATCTCGCGCGAGGCGCTCCGGTACCGCTCCAGGCATGCTTTCTGAGCACCTCTCCCAAATGGCTCAGCAGCAGCTCTATTTCGCACAATTGCTTATTTGGCGGCAGGAACATTGACCCGACGTAGAGATGCCCCGGTCATGGGCGTCAATGCGCCGCATGCACATGCAATGGGGTCACCGTCTACTCGAGGGCCGCTTCCATAGGCCTGAGGCGCATGAGGACGCGCCTGGCTGAGCCGGTCCCGTACCCCAGCAGAACCTGTGTTGCCTTCGGAGCGCGTGTTGCCACCCTCCAGGCCGTCTTCTGCGCCGATCACCTCCACGTGCACCTGCGCGTGCGCAGGTCAGCTGTCCGGAGCTTGCGTACTGGAGCCGCGCATGGATCATGGTGGCGGCTCCTAGCGCAGCCTGCAGCAGCTCAGGAAACGCGCCCAAGCACCCCTTGGCCATGCGCCTGATTGAGGAGCAGGGGGCGCCTGCTCCGCACCAGCTTGAGCTCAGGGCAGTGCTTCTTGGCCTCATGGACGCGCATGTGCCGCGTGATGCCGGCCGCTCGCGCCGCATAGTTAACCGCGATCAAGCCCTCCCTGGTCATCGGTCGCCTCTCTCACATGGTGCAATCCAACAAAGTCCAAAAGGGATGCAGTCCAGCCAACGTTAACGCACGCCAGCGTCAAATCATCACACGGTTTGCCCGGTGCCCTCACGGCCTTGCAAGCCCTACAGCGAGCATGCCGCGGTGGGCTCCCCCTGACTATAATGTGAGCACACTGCCGCATATACATGTGAGGCAGATGCATCTGTGTGAATGGCAGATGCATCTGTCTGAAGCAAGCACTGCCTGAAGCCCGGAGTCTGATGGCTCTGCTCCCTTGTAGTGCGAAACACGGGCCTTGGACCCACTGCATGACTGCAGGAGGGCAGCGCGGACCGCACCACTGCTGCACCGCGCACGGCGTGTCCGCCGGGATGTTGCAGCGCTTCTGCTCCACCTGACCTGCGCACCTCCCGTACGACGTCAGTGCCAATACTCCTGGGACCCTGATGCGCGGGCACTATATAGGACTCAGGCCCTGGACTGCCATGATGCATCTGCTTGTGCAGGCTTGCAAGCAAGCTGGCGTCCTCCTCATCTGCCGCGTACTTGCGCGCGCGGCTCACGGCAACCCTTAGCCACATGCGACACAGGCGGCGGCAGTGCAGGGTATGCTCATGCGTGGAGAGCGGGACGCACAGTAGTAGCAGTCAAGGTCCAGGTGCAGAATGCAACGCGTGTCGCCAGGTGCCCCGCGCTGCATTCCCGCTCAGCGCGCGGCCCTGCAGACCTGCACACACAGTTTACCAGCCTGGTGGCGTTGACAGTGTGCCTGCGGTCACGGACAGCAACACCAATACTGGCCCTCGATGCAGGAGGCTTCTCTCGTCTGTTACTAGTGGAGACACACACACCCCAAGGTGCAAGGAAAGCACTACCTGAGAAAACACGCTGCTCACCTTATATACGCGAGTGAGCTGACAGGCCACTGCAGAAGCAAACAGTGAAAGGCACGCAGCGCGCACGCCTAGGCAGCTGCTCGCTTGCCTGCTCACTTGCTCGCTGCGGCGCAGAGCGCTCAGCATGCGGCTTGCAGCCTCCCTCTGGCTTGAAGGCAGTCAAGTCGAGCCCTGCTGCATGCTGCAGGTCGCCAGTGGCTCTGCCTGCTCCAGCTCGTCATAAGAGGCTTGCTGTCAGCAGGGCCGCGGAAGTGTTGCAACGCACACGACCATGGGCGCCTCCTCCCTCCGCAGCGCTTCCCGGTTTCCTGGTGTCCTGTCGCCAGCAGGGACGCAGTATGTTACTGACAGGCACAGGCATGAATCCCTCAACTCGCACAAGTGACACGCGCACATGCTTGCTGTCGCTGGACTTAATTGCAGCCGGCAGCAAAGCAGGAGGCAGGAGCTGCACTTGTCGCGCAAGTTGCAGACCGCACACAGCAATACTGACACTCGTGGGTAAACAATGTGCGCTCGAAAGAAGTTTGGGAAGCCTGCAGCCGGCCTACTTGCCTGCTTGTCAGTCCTCTTCTTGATCCTTGGTGCCATCACCCAGCTGCGCCTCTTAAAAACAGCTGTTTTTGGAGCCTCTTGCCATGCAGCTGCTTCAGGGCAAGCCATATTAAACTTCTTTAAATTTCCAATTACTGTGCGTCTGCAATGCATGCAAACCGTCACCGACAATTTAAAGTCAGCAATGAGCCCGTGAGCAAGCGCAATGCCGAGCATAAGGCACGGGCTTGCAAATTCACACGTGACTGGACAAGAACCCATGTGCATCTCGCCCGCATCGCCATGCTAGGCACATGCGAGTTCAACTCAGCTGGGCCTGCACTGCTGGCGCATGCAATGCAGGCACTGCGCATTTTTGTAGGCGTGAAACTAATGATAGTCAAGCAATACTCCCCAGACAGGATACAAGCATTACACGCAAGAAAAAATATATGCAGGTAGTAGAAAATCTAGGCGCGGCCCTCGCTTTTCTTGCAGGAAAAGGAGCAAGTGCGTCGGGCAGTGCAAGTGGTTGGGCTGGTCAGGTTGGCGCTCACCACATGTGGGCAACCCAGGCAAACGTGCCTCGACACACAGCGGGCACGTCAGGCTCCTTGCGCGCCCAGGTGCAGGCGGGCAACAGCGACAGTGCCCAAAACTGCAGGAAGCGCATGCACACCGCGGCCTGGCGGGGGCCAGGTCGGCGCACGCGCCCCGAACATGGGCCCCGGCAGTACACAGAGCAGCAGGCCTCAGGTCACTTCAGCAAACCTGTGGGGCATTCATCAACTGCCCAACAGGCTTGGTGATCCCTTCTCGCGGCAGACACAGCATCACAAGACATGTGGCAACAGAGATCGCTCGACACCGAAGGCCTCAGGACTGCACGCCGACCCAGACGGGCGGTCCCTGAGCGGGCTGGCTGGGCATGGTTTCCTGGGCCTGCCGGGCGGCCTGCGCCGCGTGACCCAGCGCAGCCAGTTCATGCAGATGCATGGCGGGGTGCGGCGCCCGGGTCGCCTGGCCGGGGGCGGCCTCGCTGTGCACGAGCCCGGCGGGCTGCCCTGCCTGGGCCACCTGGCCGGGGGCGGCCTCACTGTGCACGAGCGCGGCGGCCCCCCCTGCCTGACTAACTTGGCCGGGGGCGGCCTCGCTGTGCACAAGCCCGGCGGGCTGCCCTGTCTCGGCCACCTGGCCATGGGCGGCCTCGCTGTATACGAGCGCGGCATGCCGCCCGGCCAGGGCGGCGTGGCCGGGGGCGGCCTCGCGGCTCACAGGCACGGCGGGCCGCCCTGCCTGGGCCGTCTGGCCGGGCGCAGCCTCGCTGTGGATGAGCGCGGCCAGCCCCGCCTGGGCGCCCAGGTTGGTGGTGGGCACCAGGTCCATGGGCACGGCGGGCCGCCCTGCCTGGGCGGCCTGGCCGGGCGCGGCCTCGCTGCGCACGAGCGCGGCCGGCCCTGCCTGGGCCGCCGGGTCGGCGGTGGCGACCAGGTCCGCGGGCACGGCGGGCCGCCCTGCCTGGGCGGCCGGGCCGGGCCCGGCCTCGTGGCGCGCGAGCGCGGCCAGGCCCGCCTTGGCCGCCCTGCCGAGCGCCGCCTCGGCGCGACCGGGCGGCCGCTGCGCGGCCTGTGGCTGCGCGGGCGCGGCGGGCGCGCGCCCTGCGCCCAGCGCGGCTTCCGCCAGGCCGGGCGTGGCCGTCTGGCGCAGGTGCAGGGCCGCGTGCGCTCGGGGCGCGCCGCGCCGGGGCGCGCTGTGCCGCGTGACGACCTCCCCGTCCTTGTCGACCTGCGGGGCGGGGGGCATCAGGCGGGGCCTTGCGGCGGCGCGCCAGGGGTGTGCAAACGTATGTCAGGCTTGGGTGCCCACAGCCTGGTCCCGCTGGCATGCATCGCACATGCATGGGCCGGCTGCCATGCAGCGGCCCAGCCAGCGGGTGCCACATACCACCCTGACACCTGACGTGGCCTCGGCTGCCCATGCTCATGGGGAGGCACCGGCGAGGCGCATGTGCGCACGCAGACACCTACCCAGCCAACACACATCTGCGGGGTGCAGCGTGGGCGTGCCTGGACGTATGCATACTCCAAACAGTCGTGCCCATTGTTGCCCCACCACACCTGATGCGCAGCACACGGAACAGTCAGCCCTCCTGCGTCCAGGCTGGTTTAATCTGGCTGCCAATGCTACCGGAGCCGCCTGGAAGACGTAATCGTCAAGCTCTGCAGGCACTCGATGCCTTTTGCCAGTCTGGGGCCCTGCCGCGCCGGCAGCTACACTGGCCGAGCGAGCAACAGCTGTGCACAGCTTTCTGGCACGCCCCTCGCCAGCGGCGCGGCGCGCGGGCGCACGTTCGGCTCGACGGAGAAGACGCGCAGGCCGCGCTGGCGCAGCCCGCGCAGCACGCCCAGCATGGTCGGCGGGTGCGTGCGGCTGTCGTTGGGCCAGAAGTGGTACTCCACCTGGGCGCCGGGCGCAGCCGCCGGTCACCCGCTCGACAGCCTGGCGGGCTGGCAGCGGGGGGGGCAGCGCGGGCCCCGCAGCCCGTGCAGAACAGTAGCAGGCATGCGGCGGCCATGCGCACTGGCGGCGCCTGGGCGCTAAGCCTGGCATGCGGCGGGCTTGCTGAGCTCGGGCCGGCACAGCGCGCGGGTTCTACAGTTCTACAATGTGAGCGACCTTGGTGGCATGCCCCGCGCGGCGCGCCTGCATCTGCGTGAAGGGCAGCGGCGCGTGCGGCGCCTCGGCCAGCAGGCCGGCGAGCGCGGCCCACTCGGCGCCCTCCACGTCCACCTTGAGCAGGTCCACCCAGTCGTGGCCCAGCTCGCGCATGACGCTCGTCAGGCGCCGCACGGCCAGGCTGGCCTTGTTGTGCCGGCCCATGGTCGCGTGGCCCGGCACCACGGGCACCTGCGCGCGCTGCCCGTGAGAAGCCTCCCTGAGGGGTGCTGAAGCCCGGCGTGTGGAAAGCAGCCGAGCATGCGGAGAGCAGCCAGCACGACCGCACCAACCAGCGGGCAAGCAGGCACGCAGGGCCAGGCGCCCCCCGGGCTCTGCGCCCAGCGGCAGCCAGCAGCGGGCGCACGCCGCCTCCCCAGCTGTGGCACCAAGTCGCCGCATGCGCTGGGTGCCACCAGGGAGCGCTGGCTGCGAAACCGCGAGTCACAGCGCAGCACACGCGGCAAGGGCCGCGCGCCTCGCCGTCAGACACGCCGATGCCGTACTCGTGGAAGGTGATGCCCGGCAGCGACCGCATGAACAGGGTCTGCTGGGGCGTCAGGGTCGGGTCAAACACATGCATCTCGCACCTGCGCGCCGGGCGGCGCGGCGCGCCCGTCAGCGACGCGGCGCGGCGCGGGCGCGCGCTGCAAGCTCCCCCGCCTGACCCGCCTGGTCCGGTGTGGCCGGTGACGGCGAGTGCCGAGCGGCTGACAGGGCCGCCGCGGCAGCGCGAGGTTGCAGGGCTGCTGCTCTGAAACCTCTTTGGCACCGGCCAAGCACGCTGCAAGGCGCACCCCGTGGCCGCCACCAGGTTGAGCTCAAAGTTGGCCTCGCCGTTGGAGCCGAAGGAGTACACCACGCAGGGCTTCTGCTGCAGCAGCGTGCGCACGCCGCAGACCCACTTCCCTCCGTCGCCCAGCCCGCCCTGCAGCCCCCGCTCTGGGTGTTCCCTCTCGTGTCGACACGTGGACGCCACGAGTGCTGCGCAACTGGTTGCCAGACGTTGCACAGGCGCTGGCAAACGTGCGAGTGGTGGCGGCTGTGCCAGCGGCAGCACCGCCAGCCAGGTATGTGCCGTGCCTCGCACTCTCAACCTTCTTTGCTTGCACATACAGGCTGAGTGCTCTTTGTAATAACGTGGATGTTACGCAGCGCTGGTCACCACACCACATACGCAAGTGCTGGCCAGTGCGAGGCTGCCAGCAGCGTGCCAGCGGGGCCAAAGACGCTCACCAGGAGGCCAACCTTCTCGCGCAGCGGGCAGGTATAGCTGGGCGGGAAGAAGTCCCACAGGTACTTGACAGCCTGAGTTGGAAAGTCGTTTGGCCGGATGGCAATGCCGTCCGTGAAGGTGCCGGGGGGCTGCCGCGCCAGGTCCTCCTCCTGCTGGCGCTCAGCGTCCTGCACGGCGCTGCTCCTCACAGTGCGGCACTGTGTTGCAGCGTGAGTATAAGCCTGACCAGAGCGCAAGCACATATATTCTTGGACCCTGCCAAGCGAGGTGCACGCGCCGCGTGTATTGCTTCCATCAGCCGCCGCTGCTCCTGATCAACGCAGACATCTGCTGCTCGCACGCTGCGTATGCCTGCGCATGCGAAGCACAGCACTGCGATGGCTCCGGCAAGCATCCGCATCGAGCAAGAGCCAGGCAGTTGACTCTGCAGTTGTGCATATAGAGCAGCGGGGCAAATTCTCTGGCAAGAGGGTGATGTCTTCCTGCGTGCGCTAAAGCTCTTGCTGCACATATATCCAGTTGCCTTGCCTGTTTGAATTCAGGCACAACTAGCTTGATTAGGCGTCCAGACTGTGACAGTCGTTCTCATCCATGCATGGATTTGGTCCCCTTGCACGCCGGTGAGCTGAGCTAGACGCCCTATCCCAGGCAGTGCATGTCAGCATGGCATGTACTGTAGCCACGGCTCCGTGAGAAGTGTGACAGCAGCCTTGCCAGGCGGCTGGGCTCCCGCCGGGGTTCACCCCTCACCTTCTGGTGTGCCGAAGGGTACAGGCTGACGTAAAAATCACAGATATGCGATCATGGAGTCTTGAGCCTACATGACGTCGCTTAGCAGCTCCTGCAGCCCGGACAAGTGCACACATGACATACCAGCCTGACCTCCCACTGTGTTCTCAACCTGCTCTATTGATAGCCAGCCAGGAGTGGTACGTTACATTTAGCTGGCGCGCACTGCGACTTGCCAGAGCAGGGCACTCCTGGTTCTGTCTGCCTGTTCAGATGCTTGCAGGAACCAGCTCATCCAGAGAAGCACGACCCACGCCCAGCCCACTCCCCCCCAACCGCGCGGCTAGGCCTCGCTCTCCTTCTCCTTCTGCGTCTCGGCGTTCACCGCGTCCAGCAGCGGCTTCAGCTCCTCCGCCTCAAAGATGCGGTGCTCCACCTGCGCGCCCAGCGCCGGCCTGCCGCGTCACTGCCGCCCGCTGCCCACCCGCGCACAGCTGCACAGCCGCACGGCTCGCAGTTGCAGAGAGGCTGTCCATGCATGCGGCCCCGCAGGCACTGAGCCGCACGCCCCCGCAAGAGCGCAACCACTAACAAAAACAGACACTTTATGTACAGCGGGTCGACATTTGGATGAGCCCAGAGGCCCAGAAAGGGCCCGCACCAGGCCGGTCTCCGCGTTGACCGCGAGCGAGGACAGCTCGACCTTGTCAGGCGTCAGCGTCGTGCTGTCCATGGTCTTGCTGAGGATCTGCCGCGCAAGCATGCCATAAGATGACCGGCCAGGTGCGGCTCGGCAGCGTGCTGTGATAGCAGCCTCTCTGGCACCAGGTGCTGGTGTGGTGAGGTCCACCCTGTCTGGCTCCCAAGCCGTGGCCGTCCTCCGGCCGCCCTCCAGCCAGCTAGATAGGTTGATGGTTCAAGATATACATTGCCTGCTAGGCAGCAAAAATCTTTCTCTGCCTGCCACTCGCGAGCTGCAAGGATGGGTGCAGGCATGCAGCCACAGCTGCACGGCAGGAGGGACTTGCAGTCATAGGCAACCGTGCAATCATCCCGCCCACTGCACAGGGGCCGTGCCTGGATGACCAGCTTGACCGCCGCGTCGAGCTTGATGTCGTCCTTGTAGTCCTGCTTGAGCAGGTTGGTCGCGCCCTGGTGCCCCGCGCCGATCGCGGTGGCCTTCCAGCCGCCGTAGTTGCCGCTGGGGTCGCTCTCGTACAGCTGGAACTGCCGCTCCTCGTCCCTGCCGCGCGCCCCGCGCTCTCCGTCCGTCAGGGCATGTGCGTCCAGTCTCAAGGGGAACTGCATGTCTCCGCTTGCGCTTGCGCCTGCGTGACGCCATGTCTGGTCGCTGTTGGATAGTACCTGCGCTTTTGCAGCTCACGCACGCAGCGCTGCGTCATATGACTTGGCGGTTAGCACAGACCATGCGTACAAGACTTTCTTGATACTAGGTTGCAGACTCAGACACACAGCACGCCGAGCAGGAGTGACACGCAAGCCCTGCGGGCGCAGCAAGCGCCCTGCCGCGGGCGCCGCACCAGCCCGCGTACAGCAGCGACACGCCGAATGGGCGCAGCCCGCCGAACTGCGTGTAGCCCTGCTTGCTGTCGCACACGGCGCGCACGAGCTGCTCCACAGGGATGGGCTCCTGGTACTGGAAGCGGTACTGCTGCGCTGCCAGGCGGCAGCGGTTGATCAGGATGTTGGCGTCCGCTGCGCCGCCGGGCGCCGCGCCGTCAGTGCGCACTCTTATTGGTGCTGCAGGCTCTGCAGACCGCGTCAAGCCTCCCACATCCGCTTGCCTGTGAGCTTGCCTGTGTGCTGCCACAAACGAGGCAGTGTTTCCAAGCAGACTGAGCACCAGCACGCCAGAGCGCTGCTTCCAAGAGCTGCTTCTACGCAGTGCAAGCAGACGTCTTTGCGCTTGTGCGGCAGGACAGCGCAACAGAGGCGCAGCAGCGTGCGCACCGGTGATGCCCGCCACCGCGCACGCCACGTGCTCGTCCAGTTTGTACATCTTTTCTCGCCTTACGCCCACCGCGTTTGTGTCCAGCAGCTGCGGGTGCTTGCCGAGGTCAGCGACGCGCTCCTGTTGTCTGCACGCGCACCTGAGCTAAGCAAAAGACACCACCAGGCACACCTTTGAGGTGATCCGCTTCTCCGCGCCCAGCACAACGCCGTCTGTGGCGAGCACGCCTATGGCCGCGCCGGCGTTGGATATGGCCTCCATCGCATACTCCACCTGGTAGAGCCTGCCCTCTGGACTGAAGATGGTGGTCCTGCTGTCATAGCGGCGCGCCATGGCGGTCCAGCGCCCGCAGGTGCCAGAGCGGGGACCTCAGAGCAGGCCAGCCACAGGACACAGATCGTACAGACGGTAACTGTGAGTGTAACAGATAGTCACAGGCTCCTGAGACTACGTCTGATTGGGGACCAAGCCTGCTTCTACAGGCAAGGCCCGACACCAGCCTTCCCTGTCGAGGCTGAAGAGCTTAGGTCACGTGTAGGTCAAGGGCTGTGAAACCGCTCCCAAGGTGTCCAAAGATACATTAAACTCGGACGTCCCGCGCAGGCTGGTCGCCTGACCAGACTGGCAGGCGCCAGCAGCGGTGCGCGCCAGCGTGCCGGCTTTGCGCCTGGCTTGAGCGACCACGCGGCAGGTTGATACGGCACTGGTGCTCGAGGCGGCGTGTGAGCGCATCGAATGACAAACATGCACGCTGCAAGTTGGGGCGTGTTTGGACATGGCTATTGCTGCTAGGCTTTGCGCAGCTCTGCCACCCAGCTTCGCCTTGCACAGCACATCACAGTCCTCCTAAGCGCACAGGACGCTCGACTCGGGAGATGCACGTGCTTCGACACAGCACGTCACAGTACCCCTGACCGTGCTGGCCACTCGCCTCAGAACATGCACATGCTTTGGCACAGTCATCACAAAGAACCAAACAGCCCCATTATCTGCGGCCTCAGCCTGCGGGCGCCGCAGGCTGGTAGTGATCACGCACGGTCAGCTCGGCAAACTCGCCAAAGGTGAGGCCGGGCCGCCAGCGCGGCACGCCCACGTGCGCGGTCGCGGCGCCCAGCGGCGCATCAAGCGGCTCGTCCCACCTGCGGGCGCCGGGAGAGCGTCAGGACAGGGCTTTCAGCAGGCCCTGTCAGCCGTGGCACGCCGACCGCCGTCGCCGTGCTGCCCGCCGTTGCCGCGCCGCCCGGCGCGGTTTGGCGCGCCGTGCACGTCGCGCGCAGCCGAGCAGGCGGCCGCATGCGCCGGGGATCCTCGCGCCGCGCACCGCGGCTGCATGAAGACGGCAAACGCGTTGCGCGCGACGCCCGCCGCGGCCGTCCCTGTGGCCGCGCGCACGCAGTGCGGCGTCGCCTGCAGCGCGCCGCCCGACTGCACCTGCGCGCCCGCCGCACCACGCTGGTGCCAAGCGCCCCTGACACGCCTTGTTGCACTTTTTTTAACCCATAACTGGCTCATGAGCAGCCAGCAGGCAGCAGCGGAGCGCATTGGGTGCCAGGCGGCCAGCAGCAGCCCTTCCTGCTCAGGTCCCAGGCGCCACCGCGCGCGCCAAGGCAGCGAGGGAGGCAGCATCAGAGGCGGAGCACGCGTGCGCCGATGCATGCTGGCGCGGCAGCGGCGGGCGCGCCGCCGCGCCCGCGCCTGCATGGCCTCGCCCAGCTGGAAGGCCAGGTGCTCGGGCGGCAGGGCCACGCGGACGACGCGCCCGCAGCGGCCGCGGATGTACAGCCCGGCGGCCGCGTCGGGCGCGGCCGCCGGCGCGCCGCCGCGCGTGTACAGCGCGCTCGTCAGGCCTGCACGGGGTGCAGTGTCGCTGCGGCTGCGCGAGCGCGTGCGCTCCGGCGTGCGCTCGCTGGCGTGCGCTCATGCACTCTGCGCCGGCGTGCCCGGATGCGAGCCCCCTTGCGCTCGCGGCAGCGAGTAGCACATGCTCATGCACTCATGCACGGGCGTGTGCAAATGCCAGCCCTCTCGAGCTCGTGGTAACACTGGAACCATGTGCCCCCCCCCCACCTTCAGGACGTGATCGACAGGGTCCTGGCCACCCCGCACGTGGAGTCTGCGCAGCGACGCAGGTGGCGTTGCATGTCTAGGAAGAGCATGAAAGCGGCACGCGCGGGTTCCTGCGTGACTGCACAGGATGGCCACCTGCAGCGCTGGAATAGGGACCTCCGTGCGCGGCGCCGGGCCGCGCCTGTGAGCGAGCCGTGGTCGCGGTGCCAGCCGCACCAGTCGTCCGCGGCCGCCTCCGGCGCGCCGGCCTCGCCGCCCGCGCCCGCCTCCCCACAGGCCTCGCTCCCGAGCGCGCCCTCGCCGTCCCCCGCACACGTGCGGCCCCCAATGTCCGCGCCGCCGGCCCCGCCGCCGCCGCCGCGAGCGCCGCGGTCGGGCGCGTCGGCCGGGCGGGCGCCTGGCGCGGGTGGCAGTGGGTAGTAGTGCAGCAGGCGGCCCTTGTGGCAGGGCGAGCGCGCCAGCACGTCGTGCAAGCCCAGGCACGGCCGCGCCGCAGCGCCCGGCCCGGCGCACGGCGGCGCCGCCTGCCGCGCAGCCGTACAGCTTGTCGCGCCCGCCCGAACGCACATGCATGTGTTCGACGCGTGCCGAGGAGGCTGCTGGCGGACACGGCGGGCTGCGGCTGAGCGCCGTCCGCGGGCCAAGCGGCGCGGACGCGTGCTCGTCCAAACCAACAGCCGCTGCACGGCGCAGCACGGGACAGCGCGGCCGGCCGCACGCGCCCTGGCTCTCATAGGTGCAAAGCAAAGCGATGAGGCAAGGGTGGGCACCGCGCTGGCGCGGCCGGCGGCGTAGGCGTCGCAGCGCCGCGCGAGCAGCAGCCCGGCCGCGACGACCAGGCGGCCCAGCGCCTGGAACGCCGGCCGCAGCTCCGGCAGCTCCGCGTCCGGCCACAGGTTGGGCCTGCCGGGCGCGGGGCCGGGCGCGGTCGCCGCACCAAGTGACGGCTGGCGTAGCGCATGGCGGCTGCGCACAGCGGCCGGCTCGTCCTAGTGGATGCAGACCTGGCTGGGTGCATAACAGGTTGTTGATGTGCGGTCTGCAGGGCTTTGCCAGAGGTTACGCCTGGGCATCCACCGTGTGGACTCTGCATGCATCTCACACATCAGGCTGTGATATGATCAGCTTGCAGTCTCACACTCGGGTTTCGCAGCTGGAGCCAGCCCTGGGTCCGGCCGCATGTTCGGTCTGCCCACGTGATCGGGCGCAAGCAAGGTGCAGGCCAACACAGGGCACGTCCGCACAGGAGTGTTTCCCTCGTGGGTCGCCCGCTTGGCGCCGCTCGCGGCCGCCCACGCGCGCTCTTATCAGGCTCCTGCAATGCACGCCCAGCTGTGCCACCACGCCCCGGGCGCCGCGCCGCGCGCCGCACCGGCAGTAGCTGGGGTAGCGCGCGGCCGCGTCGGCGTCGGGGCGGTCGAGGCAGGGGTTGGCATAGAAGGAGGCCTTGTGCGCGTCGGGGCGGCCGTCCGCGAGCGCCTCGCGCCCGCGGCTCCACCCGACATTCCACAGGCTGGCCGGGTCCTCCAGGCGCGCCGCGGCCTCCGGCGGCAGCGCCTGCGCGCCCCGGCGCCGGCGGGGCTTGCCTCGGGGGGGCTGGTGCGCCCGCTGGCGCAGACGCTTGGGACAAGCGTCGGTGCCAGTCCAATGTCTCCAGCGGCGCTGCGCAGCTCTGCCGCAGCATGGACTGCAGGACTTTGTGCCCTGCGCGGCACGCCCGGCGCGGCAGGCACGCGCTGGCCTGGCCAGCAGGAGTGGCGCCTGCGCTCCGTATCCGGCAGCCTCGCCGCCACGTGTGCCCGGGCTACCTGCGCATGGCTGCGCTGCGCCGAGTAGGGACCCCGCGCAATGCCCGGGCCGGACCGCGCGCGCCCTGCAACAGCCGATGCTGTGCGCTCAGCGGCGGGGCGGCGCCACGCACCACCAGGCGCTCGGCGAGCAGCAGCAGGCGCTCGCGCAGCGCCGGGTACCCCGGCACGCCCTCCACGGCTATGATGCCCAGGCCATCCGGCCCGAACGCCTGCGTCGCCGCGGAGCCGGTCCCGATACATGTGCACCGGGCAGGCTGGATGTGCCCAACATATGCGTGTTTGCGCTGTCATCACGTGCCGCACAGAGAGCGCGCACCCGCTCTATGTCCTGGGACAAGTCGCCTCGGGAAGAGTCATCCAGGTCGCTGTAGCGCACGGTGACAACGCGTTCGCTTGCGCCCGCGCCTGTCGCCCCCGCGCCTCCCATCGCGCACGCTTTACAAAGTGCTTGCCTTTCAGTTCAAGTCCCAGAAAGCCTGTGGGGTTTTCGTACAGGCTCCACCTGTCCCGAGAACAAGCTGTCGACAGCTTGGCTGGGGAAGCAGGAGAGCTCTGCCGCACAGTTCATTCATTATTTCATTCCATCCGCGAGCTTTTGTGCCAGGCGGTATCCATACCAGAGCACTGCGCGAGCCTGCACTCGCCGTGCTGCAACCAGATCAGCCCGACACATCGGAGCGTTGTGCAAGCACAGCACTGTGACCAGGCGAGCCTGTTCGCCGTACCTCGTACCTTGCTTGTGTATGAGTGTGCTTGCACGCCGACGCAGTGGTGCTTCCGCACGCGCTGCATCGGCAGCGTTGATGTATTGTGATCTGCCTCCGTTGCGGAAGAGCCGCCTTGTCGAAGATCTGCTTTCAGCTGCCACTGTTGACCGCTGCCGACGGTGCACGACATATGGGCAGCGCCTCACGATCCACCACCTCCCAACCAACTCGACATTGACGCAGCTGCGGAGTGACAGTTTCTGGCACTGACGCCGCCTCCACCTGTCCGCGCGCAGGCAGGCAGGCAGCGCCTCAACGCCAGCTACTCCCCGCAGCATGAGGGGCCGCCGCGCAGCAGCGGCGCTGGCATGCGCCTGCCTCGTCGCGCTCGCGCCGGCCGCAGCGGGCGCGCGGGCGCTTGCGCCCGCACCGGCGCAGGCGCTGGCGGCGGTGGTGGACTCCACGCACCCGCTGGACGCGCCCGTGGGCCTGCCCGGCCTGCCAGACATGAAGGACATCTTCCACCTGCCGCCGCTCCCCGACTTTCTCGGCCTGCACAAGAACAAGGACCAGGACCAGGGCGTCGTCGTGGAGAGCGCGCCGACAACGAGCGGCAACGGCGGCTCGGTCAACATCAACGGTGCGCCCGGGCCCACTAGCGCACTGCGCGAGGGCGAGCCCTATGCAGGGTAGCACCAGCAGGATGAGAATGCCTGCTGGTCTCCATCATGCACGTGGTGCTGGTCGAGGATGGCTTGCTAAACGCAGCTCCTAAGCGCAGCCTGCACTGTTCGCTTCCTGAAGTCAATCATAGCTTTGGCTAGCTTTCAAGCATGATGTGCCCTGAACCTGCTAAACAGGGCACTGCGCCCTGCGAGCGCTGCAGTCTGATCACCTGCACGCCCCGTCCGGCAGCGCCCTCCCCTCTGTGCCCTGCAGGGTGTCGGGGTGGCTGGCAGCCGCCAGCCAGGCGCACAGCCCTCGCTGACCCTCGCGTGCGCGCGTGCGCCAGGGAAAGACAACTGCAACGGAAAATCGAGCTGTAATGGGCTGGCTCAGGGCGGCTCCGGTGATGGGGATTCGAACTCGGGCCCCGGCGGCGGCCCGGGCGGGTTCAAAAACAACGGAGGCAGCGCAAACATTAACGGTGCGACCCGCGCCTCTGGCTCGGCTTGCATGCTGCATGTCCCTTGGGGCTCTGCGGGACTAC
>JAABUV010002562.1_pt1 | contig 24419 bp, 26 predicted proteins | sample 5559971 | NCBI WGS metagenome assembly JAABUV01 (sample SAMN10711881, study PRJNA513362) | rock metagenome | isolation source: Antarctica rocks | place: Antarctica: Victoria Land, Knobhead nord | collected 2015-12-19
ATTAGATTCTCACTTTCAATGCTCATGTGAAGCTTATTGAACATGACGATAATGTTGAGTTGAATCAGTGTCACGAACTGAGAGCTGAATGAAATCAGAATGAAATTCTAATAACTAGATTTTAAATACAAGACGTTGCACGAAGAAGAAAGAAAAGAAAGAGATCATTCAGAGATTCTTATATTTCATGAACGCTGAGTATCATTCGTATCGAGAAACTCTCATAACATCACTGATAATCTCACGTCTATCATCATCTATAATATTGTTCAACATCATCTAAGTGATCTAACATCTCTTTTCCCAACATCTTTCAAATAACACATGCTAAAATCGTGACACGCATCACAGAAGATGAAGTGAAGCAGACAATCAGACGAGTAAAAGCAGACAAAGCGTCAGACGCTTCAGATATTTCAAACAGAGCGCTTCAAGCGAAACTTGCAGAACTGATCTCAGTACTGACGAGTTTATTCAACGCATGCGTAACACACAAGTATCATTCAAAGCAGTTCAAAAAGACTCAGACAATAGTACTACGCAAATCAAAGAAAAGCGACTATATCAATTCGAAGACGTATCGACTCATTGCTTTGCTCGATATCATGAGCAAAGCGCTGAAGTCGATCATGATCAAAAGACTGAGTGACATAGTCGAGACTCATCGCATGCTATCAAATGCTCAAATGAAAGCGAGGCGCAAGCGATTCGTGATCTCGACGTTAGATCTACTAATAGATCAAGTTCACACAGTGTGAGACTGTGAAATCAAATATGTGATCTTCATGCTAAGCTTAGACGTCGTCGAAGCGTTCAATCGAGTCTCACACGTCAGACTTCTGCACACGCTGAAAATGAAAAGAACATCGAGCTACATAATCAAATGAACACGCAGCTTTCTAGAGAATCGAGAGACATCGCTAATATTCGACGAACAAACGAGCGACATACGCGAGATAAACGCAGACATATCACAGAGATCTCTCATTTCATCGATTCTCTTTTTATTCTTCAACGCAAGTCTAATCGAAAAATGCGAAGCACTGAGAATTAAAATCGAAGTGCTCGACTTCATAAATGATATTAACATTCTAGTCTACGACAGATTCACTGAAGAAATCTGCAGAACACTGAGCAAAGCACACGACGTCTGTGCGAAATGAGCTCGCACTCATGACGCAACGTTCGCATCAGAAAAGTATGAGCTTACGCATTTCACTAGAAAATCGAAGAGATTCGACATGACGACTAGCATACAAATAGAAAACTCAGTTATCAAATCGAAATCAGACGTACAAATTCTAGAGATGCAACTGAACATGAAACTGCAATGAGACGCGCATCTTCGACAAATAGAGACGAATCACGTCACAAGAATGCTGACACTTAGTTATCTTGAAGTCTTCACATGAGAAGCTATCTTCACAAAAGCGAGACAAGTATACTCAGCAGTAGTGAGATCAGAAATCGCATTTGAAGCGTCAATCTGACATCAGCGTGACAAGAAAGATAAACTGTCGAGCAAAGAACGCAGACTAGAAACACTTCAGAATCAGACTCTGCGTCACGTAGCAGAAGCATTCAAAAGAGTAAGCATCGAAACTCTAGAGACAGAAACATACACAAGCTCGCTACATGTTCATCTGAACATGCTACAGAACAAGATCACACTACACAGTCGAGTCAACGATCGAACGCAAAAGATCAGACAAGCATGCGAGCTAATACGCGCTCGATTGACGAGAGTTAATCGCGTCATTTCTCGCTTACTCGTCAGCAAGAAAATAGTACTTCTGAATGTCTTCATTCAAGAAGATGTGAAGATACAGTCGAGACGCAGACGACGCTCTTTCTTCTTCACGATTTCAACAAGCGATAGCATCGCAATAGCGCAGTATCACAAAGATCAATGAAATCAACGATGAGAAAAGTACAGAGAACGCATTGCAGACGTCAACATAATTTCAGCACAAAGATTGCATCTGAGCAATAAGACGATAAAGATGCGTGATGATCTTCAGAAGGCAGAAAGCACTCTAGCAATGCACATCAGAATCGAACGCATAGATCTGAACGCTTATCTGCACTCTAGAAACGTTTCAGGCACGAATAGCTCGCGATGCGACTGCGAATGAAGTCATCAGACGACGAAGCATGTACTCATGCACTGCTCGAACTGATCGCATCTGCGATCAAGAATGTTACAAGATGCTGACTTTTCAGACTATCGAATAATCGTCGTCATCACGAAGAGTCTCAGAGCAGTAGCGAAGATGATGATGAAAACGAAGCTCTTGAAGCAATTTAGAGTGACTAGAACACTCATTCTCTAACGTGCGATCAACGCGAACAAATTTGATACATAGTCTTAAAACTCATTGTTTCGACTGCGTGAAGCAATCGTATAGACTGCGAGCGATTTTCTATCTCAGAGAGTTTTGTTCACTCGATACAAGTAGCATAGAGTTTCTCATGAGTCGATCTAATTGATGTCACAAGAATGTATGAATTTATTATTATTATTATTATTATTGAATTTTCTATTAAACTCTTTATTAAACGTTTTATTGAATTCTTTATCAAACTTTTTATCAAACTTTTTATCAAACTCTTTATTAAACTTTTTATTAAACATTTTATCAAACTTTTTATTAAATTCTTTATTAAACTTTCTATTAAACTTTTTATTGAATCATTAACAACACATAGCAGATAATTTGAACAACAAAATTAATTATTAATTTATTTATTATAGAAGAGAACATCATCAACATGATGCTTGCACTTCATTCTGATCGTCAAGAATAGATGATGAGCGTCATCAACATAATGTCAGCGAGTGAGTGAGAAGCAAATATTGTTATCTCGCAGAAAAATTCAATCAAGACGAAGAATATACACAAGAAATTGAACAAGCTGCGAGTATTTTATGAGTTCAACGAACGTAAAAACAACGAGCTGATGCTCTGAGAAAAGATGAGAAGATTGACAGAGATGATAGAAAAGCTGACGCGTCAACATGTCGCTGCGTTGACTGTCAATCAATGCATGAAGAATCAGCTGAAGAGATTGAAAAAGATAACGAGCAGACTTGAAAAAAAGTTCGCGAAGAAGAAGAAACGCGTTGACAGCTGAGCGAAGAAAGTGAACGAGAAGTCGACGACGTCGTTTGAGAATTATCTTGTTCTCAGCGTTGACGTTGCGTCGTCAGTGTGAAATCATTGCAAGAAATTCGAGATTAAGATCTTCGTTAAAGAGAAAGAGAAGATCAAGAGAATCATGATGATAACAACAAAGAACATAATGAGATGAGCGAGAAAGATTAACGTCGACGAGACGCTATCGACGTGCAAGAACATAGAGATTATGAAGAGATGATCAGATTTACTGATATTTTGAGTCAAGACGAAAGACAGCAAGAGAATATTGAAGAAAAACGATTTTTGAATCAAAGAGATTTCATTGAACACAAGTCTGCGCAAAGTCAGTTTCAAAATAGTGATACATGAAATTAGAGTCGAAGAAATGTCTAAAAACATAGAGAAGAAGAGAGCGAAAGTGCTCATCAAGATCAACAAAGACATACATTCAAAGATGATGATTGAAAAAGTCGAGTGACTCACAAAGAATAGTGAACAGAAGAGATACATTTTGCTGATGATACACGTAGTCAGCGCTGAGATGATGAACAAGCTAATTGACGAGAAAGTATGTCATGAAATCAACATAAAAATCACGCAGTTTTATGATTCGAGTTGTAAAACACATCAATGTCTAAAGTGTCAAGACTATGATCATAAGACATATGAATGCAAAAATAAGCAAAGATGCATCTACTGCACGCTAGATCATCGCTCAAAGCACTGTTTTCATAAACAGACTCAAGACATGTGAAAATGTGAAATGTGTCAAGATACACACAGAGTCTTTGATTCTCAATGTCATAAATGACAGATTGAAAAAGAAAGAATAAAGAGAGTCATGAAACACAGATCTCTATATCACGTTGTACAAGAGCAAAAAGAACTCAAAGCGATGACATCAAAGACATTCACAGAAACATCTATCAGTCTGAAATCGTTGATAAACAATGACTTGAAGAGAAAACAGAGACGCTCAACAAATGAAAATTCTTTGTTCAGCGCAATCATCACATTCAAAAACACTATATTGAATCATTTAATCAAGAAGTCAAAAATGAATGAGTTGAAATCAACATCAATTACATCAATTTCAATATCATTCTCTTTTGAAAATCTTACAAAAGAAGCAAGCACATTGCAAACATTCAAGAGAACATCAAACAGCTTTGAATGTAAATTTTAATGTCTCAGCAAAAGAAGCTTTGAATACTACAGTACAATGTTTTCAAGTTCAGAGAAAAGATGATGATAATGCTACTACATGAGAAAAAGATAAAGAATTATGATATTTTGATTCTTCATGAACTTTAATGATTTGATGAGAATTTCAGAGCATACTGCTCAGCAACTGTCGATTTCACGCTGAAGAATAATGAGAATAGAATCTGTTTTTACATAAACAAGAAAATTGACAGCAACATTTGACATTCAACATAATACTTTAAAGATGTAAACACGATTATGTTATAAATATTAACAGACGACACACAGATGACTCAGAAAGCTATACACATTCACGAAGCATACAATTCATCATTCAGAAATCATGAAGTTATTCATGAAAAAGAAAGTCTTTCAAACATCGAAAAGATGTTACAAATGTCGAAAGAATGCGTTCTTGTAGAAAACTTCAATCTGCATCATCTCACACGAAAGAAATCATTCTATTCAAGACAGCATCTATTGTCAAATGATTTAATTGAAATGATCACAAATGTCAATGCATCATTGATGTTATCTCAAGACACAATTATGAGAAATTATCAAAAATCTCAAACAACAATAAATCTGATCTTCACGACAGATGACATTATGAATCGATTAATACGATGCAAAATCAATGAAAAAATGAAAAACTTTTCAGATCATCTGTTGATACAGACAATTATAGATTTCAGAGTCTGCAAAGAGTCAGCGCGAAAATCGCGTTGCAATTGAAAGACAATGAATGAAAAGAAGTTTATTAATATTCTGAGAGAACAAATATTGAAATCGCTGTCGAATCATGAGATGAAGTGTCGATGCATAAATGAGTACACTAAGCAACTGCTGAATGCACTGAAGAAGATCATCGAGATTTTCACTTTCTGAGCGAGATCACATGAAATGATCAAAGCAGAATGAACGAAGAAGTGTACGAAGATCATCAAGAATGTGCAACGAATGAGAAGAAGCTGTTGAATCATCAACGACTGAACAGAGTACATTCAAGCATGTGACAAGAAAAGTAAGATCATCAGAAGATAGAAACGCAGTGAATATCGAGAGATCATGCAGAACGTTGAACAATTCTTGAGAAGACTGTTCAAAACTGCGAAATGAGCAAGAAATGCAGTCGCAGACACACTGACTCAAGCAACAATTCTTTCTCTGATCAAGTCAGAGTGCTTCAACATCGCTATGACAATGCAGAATAAGACGAAGATGATGTTTCAGACTCACTTTTCATCATTTTCAGAGATTCTCATGCTGAACACAGAAGACTTCAAGTACTCATTCTTGATTGAGAATGATGTTTCGCTGACACATTGCAAGATTAAAAGAATCATCTACAAAATGATGCTCAACAAAACTTCAAGATACACAGAATACATAAATAGAATAATGCGCAGACTCGTTGATGACACGTCAAAGCAAATATGCTTTCTTTTTGAAAAATGTCTGCAGAAGAGAATACAGTCAACTTAGTTTAAAAGTGCAATCACAATAGTGATGCAAAAGTCAGACAAGAAGAACTACTTTAATGCAAAGATATATAAATCAATTGCATTACTCGACACGCTGAGCAAGATACTGAAGTTCATCATATTTGAACATCTGCGAAACATCATAGAAGCATGCAACTCGATATTGAACACTCAAATGAGAGCTCATAAACACAGATCAACAGATACGACTTTGCAACTGATTACAGAAAAGATACACATTGTATGAAGTGACACAAGAAGAAGAGTAGTTTCACTGCTGAGTCTGAATGAGAAGAGTGCATTCAACAATGTAGCACATAACAGACTCTTGCATGACATGAAAAAGAGAAGAATTCTCAAACTGCTTCTTGAATTTGTGAAGAACTTTCTGAGAAATTGACGCATCACGATCACAATCGATGATTACACGATGATGAAACGCAGCGTGAACGTCGACATATCACAAGACTCTTCATTATCATCAATATTATATCTGTTCTACAACGTGAATCTGCTAGAAGCATGAAATGACATCAGATTGAGAATAAGCTTCACAGATTTCATAAATGACATCAATATTTTAATATATGAGAAGTTCATAAAGTACAATTGCAGAATTCTTAGCGAGATCTATGATAGATGCGAACAGTGATTAAAAACGCATGACATCAAGTTTTCAAAGACAAAGCATGAGCTGATTCACTTTACAAGAATCTCTAAGTGATTCAATATGAACATTGATGTAAAGTTGATGAAACATCAGATTGATTCAAAATCAGATATCAAAATTTTGAAAGTTTAACTGAACTTCAAGATGAAATGAGTGATTCACATGCATCATGTCAAAGCAAAACTAGTGATTAAACAAAAGATCATGCAGAAAATCATCGAGTCTACTTGAGACTCATCAATGACGACGAAAAAGCAAATATACTTCGTGATGATGCACTCTCTGCTTAGTCACGAAGTCATCATATGATACATGTCACAAAGAATGAAAAGTCATCGAAAAAATCTGAACGTCAAGCTGAGATCAGTACAAGAAAGAGCATTGTGACAAATCATCAACATTTATCGTGCAACATCAACAAAGACTCTACAGATAGAAATAAACACAGCATCAATAAATATTCATTTACGAAAGCTGATACAAAAGTTGATAATGAACATGAACTCTTGAAAATCAGATGAAGTTATTGAGATGACGATGCATTGAATTTGCAATGACTTGATACTCAAAAGAGGTCAAAAATCAAAGCTGTGCAAGACGTCTTTGCAGCTGAAGCAAAAGTGAATGAAAAAAACACTTGAATAGACAAAGATGAAGTGAAATCATCTCTACATGATGATCTTCTGATCAGAGTCATCGAGAATAGTTATAGTTGCAAACAAGAAAATGTCAATAAGTCAACATCATCTCGACACATTTGCGTTGAAGCAAAAAGTTTACTCAAATGATAGCAACAGTAGAGAAAATGTTACAACAACTACGAATAAAACTAATTGAGAGTTAGATAAAAGACTGAAAGAATCGATTTTAATCATCACTCATCATGAAGAACTGAAAGAATTGATCGTGAGAGCGAAACATCTTGCAGACGTAGCGACAGAGAATCAAGAGTGTCATGAAAAGATATACAAAGTATACAATGATAGTCAGACTTTTCTGAAAACAGTGAAAGCTATGATATCAACAAAAGATCAGACACGTCTGCAACAAGTTCAGATTGCACATGAAAGCATTTGATCTTAAGAAGTCATGCTGAAGTTACATTGAGTGACAAAACATGCAGAAGTACTCGAAAATGAAATGATGAACAAGATGACTGATGACGCACAAGATTTGTCTCTATCGCTGATTGAGCATTATTGCAAACATGCACTTTGAATTAGTCTAACATAGATCGTGTCAAACTATCTTAGACTAGTACAGAGTTGATGTTGACATGTTAATGATTTAGTGTGTCTTCATGAATACAAGATTTTCAACGTGTTACATCTTCTTTCTTCTTTAGCTTTGAACTTCTAGTTAGAATATACTCATATGATTCGCTTTATGCAGACTCATAACATTAGTTCAAAACTCATTAATCTTGTTATTGATATGTAAACGATATAAAAACAAGCTACACAACTCAAATCAAAACTTAAGTTCAGAAAGCTCAATAAAAATCAGAAATTTCTAAAGAAGAATCTTGATTTAAAATCAGAAATTTCGATAAAATCAGAATCAAAGAACACGAACGCGTTGCTCTTGATTAACTCTTTATTGAACTCGTCATCAGAAATCAGAAATTTCAGCAGTACTTGAACTCAGAAAGTTTGATAGAGTAACATCAGAATTTCAATCAGCAATTTTCTACTCATACAATGATTAGAAGCACAGAATCAGAATCAATGAGCATTGCTCGCTACAACTTTCAAAATGTTAGAAGAGAATCACTTCTATCACAGAATCGAGCAGCATCAGAAGAAGAAGACACAAATGTGTTATTGAATACAAAAGAAAAGAACACGAACGCTTTGCTTTTTGATCATGAAATGATTAAGATCAACATCAACATTGAATTGAATGCTTGAATAAACACTCATGAAGCAGACGACATTGTTGTCTTTATCAAGTACATGTATCAACAGCATGACATCGAAATCGAGATTCACAATGACATGATTCAAATGTTAGAAGATGTCAACGAGACAAATATCACATTGAAGATTACGCAGACGCGTCTGCAGAAAGAAGTTAAAAACAAGAACATGATTATACATCATTTAAAAGTTGCATCAAGTTGACAAAGCACTTCAACTTCTGAAGATTGATTCTTGAAGTCGATCAAGTTACTCGACTCACTTCTGTTCGAAGATTCAACGCAGAATGTAAACAATTGACTGTTTTGAATGCAAAATAAGCTGAAGACAAATAAAAATCATTTTTCTATCGAAGAGTTGAAGATTGCTTACATCGAAAGTCGAGTCAGTGAAGCTGCGATCAAACACATAGCATCTCGAATGCAAAATATCTTCTTGAACTCGTTTCTAGAAGTCGAAGAAGTACTATCGATGATTAATAAAATGTACGACGATTTCAATCATCATCACACGACTCAACATCAATACTTGAAGCTGTATCAGAACAAGATCTTCTTTCATGAATTTTGAATGAAATTTCAGACATTTAATGCAAAACTAAAGTACAATAACGAGACTTTACTAGATGATTTTCAGCATAAGATTAGCTCAGATCTTCAACGAGCAACGCTCAATGAATGAATCACGAACTTGAACAAGTTTATCAACATCTGCATGCGAGTCGATGTTAGATTAATCAAATTGAACGTTTGATCAGTCGTCAAAGCATCAGTTACTCAAGCTGCTCGCTCTGTTGTCAGCACATCGACTACTCGACTCACATCATCAGTCTCTTCATGAAAGAAACTCAGAAGATCGAAGCTTAACTTTATTCAGAAAGAGTTGTTTAAGAAAAAACTCTGCTTCAAATGCAAAAAGTCAAAACATAGAGCATATGACTGCTTTGAAACGACTCAAGTGCATGAGATCGCTGCAAGTTTGAAAAATGATCTGTCTTCATCAAAGTAGTGATTGAGAGCAATATACTCATATTCTGTTTCATCAGCATGTCTGATGATTCATTTAATTTCAAGTCGTTCACTGTTAACATCATCTTGAATAGTCTAGAAAAGATATTCAGATTTCTCACTCTGATAAATACTGAAGTCACTGATATGACTTTCATTGATGAATCTTTGATGTCAGAGCTATGTGAACATTTTGATATTCAGTCAATATCGTTGTCAAAATTAAAGTTGATTCGATTGTATGATGAAATCTTTGATTGAAAGTCGATTACACACGCTCTGTATACATTGATTATGATACAAGAACACAAGAATGAAATGATGCTTCTATTGATAACTCGTCTAGATCAGCACAAGATAATCATTGAAAATCTCTGATTGAAAAGAAATCAAATTTTGATAGATTCTGCAAATGATCGATTAATATCATCATTGAAGATTCAAACATTGAAATCTGTTGTTTCAAAAGCAAGCAGTCAATCAGCATTTTACAGATCTGAGTCAAGCGAGATCTGCAAAATGAAACGAAAGAACTTGAACTCAATGATTACGTCGACAATCATCTTGAAGCAATTCACGAATCAGAAACTAGTGAATCAGTTCATTGAATCTGTTTGATTCATTAAATCTGTACTCATATGAAAGCAAAGCACTTAAGTTGATCTCGATCAACTTTGCTTCTTTCAGTCAATTGAGAAAAAGAGACTCGTCAATATTGTCATGATCAAAGTCGCTGTGTATTGAATTCTAGTCAAGAATAAGAAGATCAGGATCTTCTTCTTGATCATTAGTGAAATCAACAAAGCGCTTAACTCAGTTGAAGATTTCACGAAATTGAATGAAATGATCTCTGTCATGTCATTAAATGAACTGAAGAAGAAGCTTTTGATAGTTTATCACGATTTTCTGAATGTTTTTGATAGAGAAAAGACAACGCAGTTGCTCTTGCATCAATCATACGATCATAAGATTGAATTAGAAGATGAAAGTCAACTCTCTAGAAGTTGATTGTATCTTATGTTGAGTTACAAGTTGCAGAAGATCAAAGAGTATCTAGAAGAGAATTTGAAGAAGAAGTTCATCACACTCAGTAAAGCTTCTTTCGTTTCATCAATACTATTTGTTAAAAAGAAAGATGATAGTCTTTGCTTTTGCATGAATTATTGAAAACTGAATGCTCTGATCAAAAGAAATCGTTATTCAATATTCTTGATAGACGAAGTACTCATTCGAATTCAAGACAGTAAGTATCTGACTCAACTTAATATTATCGTCACGTTCAATAAGCTTTGCATGAGTACTGAAAGTGAGAATCTAATCACATTCGTTACTTTCTTCAATGTCTACAAGTATAGAGTAATGCTCTTTGAATTAATCAATGAATTCGCGTTCTTTCAGCACTATATCAACGATGTATTGTTCAACTGTCTACGTAAATTCTGTCAGACATATAGACTGATCGCGTCGAGTTGAGTTGAAATTTTTTTGAAAAAGTGTCGAGTCGAGTTGAGAAGTTGAACTCAAGCACTCGAGTCGAATTGAGAAGCTTGACTCGACAATTCGATTTGAAAACTCGACTTGACTCGACAAGATATTAGATAGATGTAAATAGCTTGATTGAACAGTCTACATGATTCTTCTTCATGACTTTCTATCATGTTTTCTCGTCATGACTCTCTATCAAAGTCAAACGATCTTCATGTTTTCTCATCATGTTTCTCGTCATGTTCTTCTTCATGTTTCTCTTTATGTTTCTCTTCATGTTTTTCTTTATGTTTCTTTTTATGTTCTTCGTCATGACTTTCTATCAAATCTCTCTATCAAACAGTCTTCATGATTCTTCATCATGACTTTCTATCATGACTTCTCTTCATGACTCTTCTTCATAGCTCTTCTTCATGACTCTTCTATCATGACTTTTCTTCATGACTCTCTATCATATAGTCTTCATGTTTCTCGTCATGACTTCTATCAAAAAGATAATGCAAAAAGATAATGCAAAAGCAAAAAACCGAAAAAATTTCTATATTTAGCTCTCTTGATGTCAAGCTCAAATTCTTGATGAATCGAGTCGAATTGACTCAATTTTCAGTCGAGTCGAGTCACGTCAAGTTGAAAATATGAGCAATTCAACTTAAGTCGAGTTGAAAATGTGAGCAACTCGACTTCGAATCAAGTCGAATTCAAAATGTCAACTCGAAACTCGACTCGACGATCAGTCTACAGACATATCTGAATGATATTCTCATCTACAGCAAGATCTTGAAAAAACATAGAACTCATGTGAAAGAAGTGCTAAACAAGTTTCGTGAAGTCGATCTGCAGATAAACATTGACAAGTGTGAATTCAAGATTTAGAAAATCTCGTTTCTTGAACTACTGATGTTTATCAATGATCTACGAATGAACTCTCGAAAAGTAGATGTGATTCGAAACTGAGAAGTGTCACGATCATTGACTCATGTGCAGATCTTCATTGACTTCTGCAATTTCTATCGATGATTCATAAAGAACTTCTCAAAGATTGTTCAACTCATGATAAAGCTGACTTGAAAAAATCATCTTTTTGAATGAACAGAGATCTGTCAAACAATCTTTGAAGAATTAAAGCAACAGATGACGACAGTCTTCATTCTGAAGCATTTCAACTCAATCAGAGAAGCTATTCTGAAAACGAACTTCTTGAACTATGTGAACGATGAAGTATTGTCTCAATATGACAATGAAGACATCTTACATTCAATGATCTTTTATAGCAAGAACATGATTCTTGCAGAATGCAACTACGAGATCTATGATAAAGAATTGTTGATCATTATTCGCTGTTTGAAACATTGATGTCTTGAATTGAAATGTATGAATATTTTGATCAAGATCTTCATCGATCATCTGAATTTGAAGTACTTCATGATCATCAAAGAACTGATCAGATGACAAGCTAAATGAGCTGAGAAGTTATCTGAATATAACTTCAAGATCATATATCAGTCGAGAAAACAGAATCTGAAAGTCGACGTGCTGATCAGAATGTCAGATGTCAAGTCAGTTGAAGCAAACGATGATCAAAAGTTATATCAGCATCAGATGTTATTGCTTGAAGACAAATTTGAACTGCAGTCAATAGAAGCTGATTAAGAAGATGATCAGAAAGCTGATCAAGATCTGACTCAGATCTTGCTCAGATCTGACTCAAAATCTGACTCAGAATCGAAACTTGAATCAAAAGTTAATCAAAATTCGATCGAAGAGATGATTTCTATTCAGAATCAGATTATAGTTGAAAATTGAACAAATCAACTGTACTTCAATATTCAAATAGTCATGAAACAGAACAGAAGAACTTGTCAAGATATTAATCTAGACAATTGCAAAGTACTTGATGAAGTACTCTGAAAAGATGATAGATTATGAGTTTCTCAGTCAATGATCACTCAATTAATAAAAGAAGCACATGATCTTTCGATCAATGATCATTCTGACATAAATCAAACGTTGAACTTGCTGAGACAATCATATTGCTGATCGAAGATGAAAACGACAATCAAGCGCTACATTTGAAACTGTTACGTTTATCGTAGATCAAAAGCATCGAAAGATCGAATCAATGAACTGCTGAAGTCATTGCTCATACTCGAGCAGCAATGACAGAACTTATCATTAGACTTCATTATTGATCTATCAGAAAGTGATGAAAACAACGCGATTCTGACAGTCATAAATCGATTGTCTAAGAAACGACATTATATATTGTGTTGATCAGATGATGAAGAAATCTTCGCAGAATAAACAGTCAAGCTACTGTTGATATGAATCTTCAGAATTCATGAACTATCAAGATTAATAGTATTCGATCGTGATTCACAGTTCATATCGATTGTCTGAAAGTCTTTATGTCTGAGACTCGACATCAAGATGAAACTATTCACAAACTATCATTTGCAAATCAATGATCAAACAGAAAGAGTGAATCAGAATGTGAAACAATATTTACGAAGCTATTGCTCATATATGCAAGATGATTGATTTGTCTGATTATTTATGACTGAATTCATTGATAACAATGCTATTTCATCATCAATTGAATAGTCAGTGTTCTTTCTGAATAAGAGCTTTCACTCTCGTATGAGCTTCGATTTGAATTCAATTAAATATGAGATCACTCGAGCTAGAATTGAAGCAAGCAAAGCGAAGAATATATTCAAACACATGAAATGATCACTAGCATTGATCAAGCAAGCATTAGCAAGAGTCAGAATCATAATGAAGAAACAGATTGATAAACATCAAAAAGAAATGATTTACAAGATAGATGACATCATGTTTCTGAACTCAAGAAACATCACGATCTCAAGATCATCAAAGAAATTAAATGATAAAATGCTAGAACTCTTCAAGATTCTGATCGAGATCGAACATGCATATTGATTGAAACTATCATTGACTATGAAGATTCATTTGAAGTTTGCGTTAAATTTGCTGCAACTAGATTCAAAAGACACTTTAGAAGAACAATGAAATGAATTATCTGATTCTATAGTGTCATGAACTGAGAGCTGAATGAAATCAGAATGAAATTCTAATAACTAGATTTTAAATACAAGATGTTGCACGAAGAAGAAAGAAAAGAAAGAGATCATTCAGAGATTCTTATACCTCATGAACGCTGAGTATCATTTGTATCGAGAAGTTTTCATAACATCACTGATAATCTCACGTCTATCATCATCTATAATATTGTTCAACATCATCTAAGTGATCTAACATCTCTTTTTTCAATTTCTTTCGAGTAACACAGGCTAAAATCGTGACATATAGTGATTGAAGACGAAGATGAATGAAAAGTGAAGAACATATTGAATTTCAGACATTACGAACGAGACAAATGACTACAATATTGTGTCAATTGAAAAGAATACAACGTCAATCTACATTGATACAACGTCAATGAAAGTGAATTCAAAGATTGTTTGAAAGTTATTAATGACTTTCATGAATGTTATTCAAACAAGTCAAGATAGAAATCGACTCAAGAAAGATTGATTGAACTGCAACAATGAGAACATTGCTAGATGAAGAGAAGAAATAATGTTGTGAACATGCACTTCGAGTTAGTTTAACATAGATCGTGTCAAACTATTTTAAACTAGTACAGAGCTGATGTTGACACGCTAGTGATTTAGCGTGTCTTCATGAGTACAAGATTTTCAACGTGTAACATTTTCTTTCTTCTTTAGCTTTGAACTTCTAGTTAAAATACACTCATATGATTTGCTTTATGCAAATTCATAACAAGCATCAGCGCACTGAAGTGATGACAAGATTGACGCTCATACAGAAACAGATCAAACAAGCATGAAGAATAGTCTGAAAAGAGAGATTTAACGCAGCTCATTTTTGATATCTGATATCAAAGATAACACATCGATATCTGCAACTGCACAAGAATCATGCAAAGTCTCACAGCGCATTATTGATGCAGTTATGCACAAGAAAAATTAACTTCAATCAATTTCTACATGAGAGACGAGTATTCAATGTTGCTATGACGACGTGTGAGTGTGACAGAGATTGAATGTCGATCAAGCACGTTCTATTAACATGTTTCAGATGAAAAGTAAAATGAAAAGTAATGTAATGAGAAGAGAACATCACGAACTTGAGAAAGCTCTTAGAAATCATGAGCGCAGCGACGATGATCATTTGAATGATACTCTCAATGGGCATACTGAATCAATTTCAAGCTATGATGTCATTAAAGAATCAGATGAAAGAGAGAGAAAATAAAGAAGAAACAAATTCATAAAGTTCTTGCATTGAAAACAATTATAGTATAAAGTGCAGAAAGAAGCGATTTTTGATGCGAAAAGAATGCTGCGCTAGCGCAGCGCTCACTACAGTATATAGAATCTCGCATAGACTCATAATGAATGTTGAATCGAGTAAGAATTAAAAAAAAATTGCTTTATATATGCAGATAGCAATCTTCTTACTATTCATGTCAAATGAGTAATTCTTTAACAAAGAGATTTGATTCTCATGAAAACTTTGATGTGCAATCTTGAAATTTAGTTGAATGCTCAATGAAAATAGCATTTGCAATATCTTGATCAGATCAAGTTATTTAACATAGCAATACACTTTATGAACTGCATTATCTTTTTGCATTATCTTGTAACTATGTTATCATACTACATACATTGACAATGCAAAAGCAACTTCAAATGAAATGATATTGAACATTTAAACATTAATAGAACATAAAACATTCTGCAAATCTGTCTTGAAAGAATCATCAGATTCATCAATTGTGTTATCTTCATCTTCTTCTTTGTGATAAATATTTCATGCTTCGATGATAGTTTTCTCAGAATTCAAGTTCATAATATGATTATAATACTTAAGATGCATTATTTGTTCAACTGATTCTGAAGTCATTTGTGATCAATCTCATCAACAAACTCTTCTTGCAAGATTGAATGTTCATTCAATATTTACAAAGAATATTGAACATGAGAAAACATTCTTAGTCATTTGAGTCAATCTTGAATAGTTCAAGACGTTGTCTCTTCAATGCTTTCATGTTGAAAACTTCTTGACAATAACATCAGTGCAGAAATATTGATCATCTTCATTAACAGATATAGAGTGACGTTGAGTTCTTTGAAGAAAAGTTCATGTAATCATCACAACAGACTATAGCATTGTTAATAAATGATCAATTGCATTATCATATTGCATTATTTAATCAACTTCATTAATCACTTATGCTTTGACTTCTGCAGTTGTAATTCTCTCTTTATAATAATGATGAAAATAGTTCTTGAACTCTTTTCTGTACTTGTCGTAATAAAAATGAGAATCATTCTCATTTGCATTTCAATCTTGATATAAATTCAGCTTTTGAGTAGAATTTAAAATTATAGCGAGATTGTATATCAGTTCATCTTTGCTCTTCATCTTAAAATAGTACTTTGCAAACTTGTTAAAAGTTAGTTCGCAAGCTTGAAGAACAAGTGCTTGTGAAGTACATGCATTATCACGTACTATCATCTCAATAACATTGAGATGATTGAAAAGAGCATTAAACATTCAAAATTTTAAATGTATATCAACATTGATGATTTTAGATATGATCAAAGTTAGCTTGTAAAAAGAATTTAACATGTTGTCAATAAACAATACTAATGATTATTCATTCTTCTTTAATCAAATAGCTTGAATCTTTGCATCTGTCAAGAATTTCTCGACTTATATATTGATTGTGTCACGCAGTTGATATGCACGTTGAAGCATCAAATAAATAAAGTTTCAATGAATGCAAATGTTTTGTATCAATTTTCAAAATCTTGTGACTTGAAGCTTTAAAAAGCAAAGCTTTCGTTGAAAAGAACTGTTGATGACAATAGTAAAAGCATGAATCTGTTTCACTGATTAGTAAATGCATTATCTTTTTGCATTATCAACTTGATAAATATCTTCTTGACAACAATGCAAAGATCATTGCTTGTGATTATATTCTCAACTTAATCATCGTTTAATGACACAACGAAATTGTCATTTAAAGTCTTTGATTCAATAATTCTGATAAACTCTTGAATCATTAGATTGATGATATGAATCATACAAGATATTGAGTTTGATGTTTTATTTCATGAAATGTCACGTCGACTGAATGCTCTTTCAAGCTTCTTCTTTAAAGTGTCATTGTTGCTTGCATTATTGATAACAACATCAAAAAGCTTGTTCTTAATGTTGTATGTATTTAAAATCTTGAACAGCTTTTGCATTAAATGATGATCAGTATGCTCAACTTGAAGAGATGTAAATTCAATGAAATGTTCACGATATTGAAATGTAACATTCATTCAATATATCAAAACTTTCAGATAAGCGACTTTTTGAGAACTAAATCATGCATTCAACATAACAAAAATCTGTCATGATTCTTTTAAGTTTTGCTTTATCTTTGCATGAATTTCATTATATTTCAAGAAAATCATGCTTGATAATTTAATGCAATGAACGAAAGTAATCTCTGAATGAAGCATTTGTAGTAACTGTCAAAAATGCTCATTTTCAATGATTCAAAAAAACAAATTCAGTGCAATGAAGATCTTGCATAATATCTTTTCTCAATTCTGTTGATTGAATTAAAATGATAAGTTGATAATAACTTTTCTTCTATAAATGCGTCAACTTTGCATTATTTATTTGCATTATTATATTGAACTTACATGATTGAAAGATATCTTCATCTGTGAAAGAGAGTTGAGTCGTTTTTATTCAAATCATTTCATGCAAGCATTTTGTCATGATGTCAGATCATCAACTCAATTTAAAACATAAATCATCAATGTTTTAAATAATCTTGATTCATTGAATCTGTTTTGCAATTCAATGAATCAAGTCATCAATTTAATCATCATCATCTTAATCTAGTTTCAACAATTTTGTTTCAATCATTTCAATTATGTGCACAAACTTCTGCAATCTTAAATTAATAAAACTATTGTCTAGTTTTGATTCTGCTCGATTCATGTATATAAAAGTTGAGCTTTCATTCTTTTCTTTCACTTTTTGTCTTTCATCTTGTACATTATTTGATGTATTGTTTTGTATTTAAATTCTATCAAAGTAATAATAATATCAGTCTTTTATATTAATAGTATCTTTAGTTTAGCTCAGTCTTTAACATTATGAAAGATCTATTCTTTCTGCAACGTTTTCATACATTGAAATCTCGTCTAGTTATTCTTTCACTTAAATAAAGTCATCTCACAATCTTTTAATTGACGATGAGCATGCTGTTGAACAGTTCATTCAAAGTGTGATCAAAAATTCAGTCAAGATCTTTCGTGCAATGCAAGAGCTTCAAAATCAAGTTCGACAACATGATGTTATCATTTCATCTTCATTCATCATTTTCAGTTCTTCAATTTATATAAAATTGAATTCTCAGTCTCTTGTGATGATAACTCAGATCATTGCACAAATCTTGAACAATCAATCTTTTCTTGTCGTTCATTCTTTTACAAACTCTGTCGCTGTCTTTATTGCTTCTAGATTCAAGAAGCTTCTTGACATATCTGAGTATGAGAAGAACAAAGATTGATTGAATGCATGAGAGCAGAGTCTGATACAGCACATGAACATGAACGATGATCGTTATCTCTTTCATCGAGTCAAGATCATTTATGTTGAGTCACGACTCATCATAAATAAGAAGACTTACAATTTAATGAATCAATATTGAGTCAATGATCTTTGTATCATTTTTATCTTTGCAGATTGACAACACAAGTTGCATCACTGTTGTGACAATTTTTTCAAGACAAAAGATGCTCATTTATATCTTCGTGAAACTTTGAAGCAAGACATGAATAGTTTTGTTGATTATTACAATCTCTTTTATCAAAAGAAAGAATGTTTTTTGATGAAAGATTTCTCATTGATTGATTGTCTGAAGCACAATGTCAATTATTTCACTTAAGTTGTCATTTTCTTCTGATGAAATCTCAATAAAACTCAATCATTCATCTTTCATCAATGAGTTCAAGCATTCTCTGACATCGACGAAAAGCTTCAGCAGCTTAAGTATCATCAATCTCACTTCATCTTTATCATTGTTTCATTCATCAAAGTCAAGAACATCTTTGTGTCAACTAGTAACTCTTTGAGTTCAAAGATCATCATTTTTATGATTGTTGTTTCAACAGTATCTTCATCTTTCTTTCTCTCATTTCTTGATGAGTCAATGAATTTAAGCTTTATCATTATTATTGTTCAAGATAAGACTCTGATCATTTCTGAAATCAAGAAAATCTGCAACAAGTGAAAGCTGTGCTACTACTGCAAATTGCAACATTCAAGCAAAATCATTAAAGAATGCTCAAATAAAAAGTTCTTCACTTTGCATATCATGAACGTTTACGACAGTGACATCATCAGTATAGATGAAGAAATCTTGCTGTTTGTAAGAAAAAGTTTAATCTTTGAGCTAAGTCACGCTCAGAGATTTGTATACATATCATCTTGTCTACTAGTCTCAATCTTTTCATTCTCACTTCAATCATATAGAAAGTTTTCTGCTAAATTTATCTTGAAACTCTTTGTATTTAATTTGACATTCAAAGATAATCATCTGATAGTATTCTGTATTCTACGTCAAGCTCAATTTAAAGTTCTCGCTCTCGCTCTGATTGATAGTGAAATCTTTGTTTATGTCTTTATGAATAAACTCTTCATGCAACAACATCATCTTCTCTTGCATCAATTAATTCACTTTTGCAGACTTTGAGAATTTGATGATCAAGTCGCTTTAATTGATGACATTATTCATGTCGTCGAAATCACAATGATTCTCGATGAATACATCAAAAAACTATTCTTTTATGTCATTGAATTAAGTCAATATCTCATCATCATGAGTCTGTCATGACTTTATCATCACGTCATTGATGTTAATTTTGAACACAATATTCTCATTTTGTCTTTTCTCTTCTGTCTTAATCATTGTTGTCAATTTTTCGTCAAGATCTATGATTTTAATCAACAAGAAGAAAATTTCTCGCTTGAAGTTAACAAAGTAGCTTTTTCTCAGTATCGTTCTCAATACGCTCACAAGAAGCAACTCAGTTCACAAATCATTCACAAGAAGCAATTCAGTTTACAGATCATTCACAAGAAGCAATTCAGTTTACAGATCATTCACAAGAAGCAATTCAGTTTACAGATCATTCACAAGAAGCAATTCAGTTTACAGATCATTCACAAGAAACAATTCAGCATTCAGTTTGCTCACAAGAAGTAATTTAGTTCTTCATTTGCTTGAAAGAAGCAATTCAGTTTTCAGTTCATTCACAAAAAGCAATTCAATTTTCAATTTACTTGCAAGAAGTAACTCAGTTTTTCATCTGCTCACAAGAAGCAATATAATCTTTCGTTTGCTCATGAAAAGTCAATTAATACTCAGTTCATTCATAAGAAACAAATTTCGTTCAATCTTGTTTCTCATCTGAAATAAGAAGCTTTTAGTCGTATTCTTCAAGTCATTCAAAAAGAATACTCATCAAAAATCAAGTGTCAAAATTCTTTCTTCTTTAAAACTTCTGTTGTTTTTCAAGCAAATCAATTCAATCAATCTTTTATACAACTTGACATAATTGAGTTGAGAGCTCGAAGCTTTGATTATGCTTCTTGTGTCAAAAACGTTGAAGTATTTAACGTCACTTTAAAGAAAATCGATGTCTTCTTGAATCTTAAGTTAATCTCATCTTCTAGTTTAGATTCTGATGAGTCAAAATTGCATCATGCAACTTTGACTATCTGTTCAAAGAACAGCTCAACTCTTGCTCAGTTTTTGTCTCATCTTCAAGACATTATGTATGATAAGAATCATCGTCTGAATCTTCATCAAATGAAAAAGAAATTTTATTTGACTGCATTCACGACACAAGAAGATCTTGAAGTTTATTAACAAAGTAAGAACGTCAATTCAGTCACAATTCTATCATTCAAATATTTTGAGTTTTTAAACATCTTCTTCAAGAAGAACGTTGATATCTTGTCTTTACATCAAGCTCATGATCATGTCATACATCTTAAAGAAGATGCTCAACTTTCAATCTTTGCTTTGTATGACATGAGTCGTGATGAAATTCTAGAACTTCGTCGTTATCTGAATGAAAATCTGAGCAAAGATTTCATTCGAGTCAGTTACTTTCAGATGATCATCTCTGTTCTCTTCATTAAGAAATTCAAAGAAGAACTTTACTTCTGCATGAATTATTGAGATCTGAATGCTATCACAGTCAAGAATCAATATTCTCTGTCTTTGATCTCAGAAACGCTGAATTGTCTAAATCGAGCTAAAATCTTTATCAAGCTGAATATCATCTCTGCATTCAATCGACTTCGAATCAAAGAAGAAGATGAAGCTTTCATCATCTTTCACACTTGATTTGAATTATTTGAGTATCTAGTCATGCTTTTCAATCTATGTAATGAGTCTGTGAGTTCACATCAATTCTCATCTCGTTTCAGTTTTCATCTTCGATTCTTTCTCATCTGTTCTTGTTTCTTCTCATTGTCTCACAGAAGCTCAATCTTGAAGAGAGAAGCTACTGTCATGATGTCAGATCATCAACTTAATTTAGAACATAAATCGTTGATGTCTTAAATAATCTCGATTCATTGAATCTGTTTTGCAGTTCAATGAATCAAGTCATCAATCTAATCATCATCATTTTAATTTAATCTCAGCAATTTTGTTTCAATCATTTCAGTCGTATGCACAAACTTCTGCAATCTTAAGTCAATAAAACTATTGTTTAGTCTTGATTCTGCTCAATTCATGTATATAAAAGTTAAGTTTTCATTCTTTTCTTTCATTTTTTGTCTTTCATCTTGTACATTATCTGATATATTGTCTTGTATCTAGATTCTATCAAAGTAATAATAATATCAGTCTTTTATATTGATAATATCTCTAGTTTAACTCACTTTCTGACACATTTGTTTTAAAATGCTTAATGATATTAATCATACTAGATTCATCAATAGCTGTAAAATGATCTAGAATTTTAAAACAACTTTTACATGAAATTTTAGAATATTCTTTCAATGTTGAGATCATTTGAATAAACTTGTTTCAGATGTTGAATTGTTTATTTACTTCAATCTTCTTGACTTAAAGTGAATCATTTATCTTTTTTTGAGTCTTGTTGATGACACTTTTGTCAATAAACATTTGTAATCATCATTGTTGAAATTGAGCATTGATATCAGCACTTCACTCAACATACTGATTATTCTCTCTTAATATTAAAAGAGAAGTATCATGATGAATTTTATTCATCGCTTCTTGAAGACTTTGTTTCTTTTCAATGAAAGCATGATTGATGTTTCATGAATCTTGATTTGCAAATTCATTAAAATGAAGACTATTGAAAGTAAATGAATGAATGATCAAGAAATTAAACTCTTTCTCGATTGAAAATCTTGACAATTCATATGTCTTATCAGAATCAAACATCATACAATATATTTTATTGATAATGCAACAAGATAATGCAAACAACAAGAAGAGAAATAGATTCATTTGTTGCATAAAGGTCTTTCAAATATAATGATTGTCAAAGACTGAGCTAAACTAGAGATACTATCAATATAAAAGACTGATGTTATTATTATTACTTTGATAGAATCTAGATACAAGATAATACATCAGATAATGTATAAGATGAAAGACAAAGAGCAAAAGAAAAGAATGAAAACTCGACTTTTATATACATGAATTGAGCAAAATCAAGACTAGACAGTAGTTTTATTGACTTAAGATTGCAGAAGTTCATGCATACGACTGAAATGATTGAAACAAAATTGCTGAGATTAAATTAAAATGATGATGATTAGATTGATGACTTGATTCATTGAACTGCAAAACAGATTCAATGAATCGAGATTATTTAAAATATCAACGATTTATGTTCTAAATTGAGTTGATGATCTGACATCATGACAATGATGTAATAAATTCAAAAATAGTAAATCTTGACATTTAATATCATTTTTGATTGCTTAATGAGTTAAGTTGAAAATTTGAATCAAACTTTGACTTAAAGTTAATATTAAGTTGAGTCAGAAGATTGATATCAAGTAATCGAGTTGAATCAGAAGATTGATATCGAGTAATTGAGTCAAGTCAGAATGTAGATATGAAAACTCAACTTGACGATCAGTTTATTCATTGACTTTCTCATTGACTTTCTCGTTGACTTCTTCGTTGACTTTCTCGTTGACTTGAGCACTGAATATATCACATATGAAGCACTGAGTAAATTGCATATGAAGCACTGAGTAGATTGCATATGAAGCACTGAGTAAATCGCATATGAAGCACTGAATATACTACATATGAAGCACTGAGTAGATTGCATATGAAGCACTGAGTAGATCATGTATAAATCATTGAACATATCACATATGAAGCACTGAGTAGATCACGTATGAAGCACTGAGTAGATTGCATACGAAGCACTGAATATGTTACATATGAGACACAAAGCACTGTAATCATGTACGAAGTGCAATGTAATTGATTCTACTGATTTGTATGAATTCTGTACTATTTCTCGACAAATTCTAATCAACGATAATACATTGCACATGTCTGTGCATAATTAATAAGACGTAGTGCAGAGCAATTTTCATCGAAAATGATGATCTTCTCATGTGTATGTATCAAATTGTTCTCTATCTACATGTTGAAAAGAAATCTATATGTACATCGAGAATCGTCTTGAACTCTTCTATCGTTGACTCAGATTTCGACCTTTGCTCTCTACTAAGCTGCTCGAGAATAGCGCATGCAATTTCACAAGAATGAGAATTTGTGTCATCGAGTTTTAAAAGGTTTGATCGAATCATTGTATTAGTCTAGCAGATTTTTCAGAAGGTATGATAGATTGAAGAGTGATGCTCAGCTAGAATTCAGTGAGAGCGTAGTCAAAGCGTTTAGTGCTACTTAATGAGCGATAGATTCTCTAGCAATTCAACAGCTCTCTAAGTCGTTGATTTTATTGATCTCTCGAAGTCGTCGATCATCAGATAAACAAAGTTTCTATAGAATTAGACTCGTCTCGTAATTAGGCCTGCCGTCGAGTCAGAATTGAATTGCCCGAACTCGATTGTGTTGCGGTAGGGGGGAATTTTGACAGGGGTCAAGTACTTCGTATGGAAAAACATTCTGTCGTGAAAACAGTCTTTACCAAGTATAGCTAGCAAATACCACGTCAATTCGACTTGCAGTACATGTCGCGAAGCACTTTGCTTTATAAAACTCAATCGTCGCACAGACGCACAGTGACCATGCTTGTCAACCCATCGTGTCGATTGGGTTCTTCTCTCTCGAGCCTCAAGACTCAAATCCCATGCACCCCGCGATGCGCTCTCTCTCAACGCCGACTTCAGACCACCTATCCCAAACCCATTAC
>JAABUV010002564.1_pt1 | contig 24402 bp, 32 predicted proteins | sample 5559971 | NCBI WGS metagenome assembly JAABUV01 (sample SAMN10711881, study PRJNA513362) | rock metagenome | isolation source: Antarctica rocks | place: Antarctica: Victoria Land, Knobhead nord | collected 2015-12-19
GCCGCGCGCACAGGCAGCGCCCCGCGGGCTGGCCGGTGGACGCGGGCCTGCTCAACTACGCGGACGCGGGCGAGGCGCGCAAGGTCATGACGTACGCGCTGCCCGACGGCCGGCTCACCTGGAACGTCGCCGTCGCCTGGCCGGAGGCTGAGGTGCGGGTCAGGCTCAGCGGATTGTAGGGCTAACCCTGCTGCCGGCCGCCCGGGCAGCCCCCCGCGCTGTGGAGCCCCGGCTGCCGGCTGCGCGCGGTCGAGCGCTTGCATGGTGCACGCAGCAGCGCCTGCCATGTGGCGCCTGTGAGGCGCGGGGTTCGGCAGCCGCACTTGTTCAGCGCTTTGCGTCCGCTTGAGGGCCGAGCGCTGACACCTGGGACCGTGTTGCGGTCGTTTGGCTCTGTGGTACCGTTTGTTGTGATTATGAGGTCATTCAAACTCACCACGGTCGTGCTCATTACGTACACGCGGCGCATGCAGAGATCTATTCAGCGCGCGACACAGAGCCACCCCCGGTGCACGCCGATGACAGGCGATGTCATTTGCGTGTGGGCCTGCCCGCGCAGGTGGGGCGCCTGGGCAACCTGCGCTACATCACGGCGGGCCACGAGGAGGGCACCCCGCAGCAGAAGCTGGACAGGTGGGCATGTTGCCTCGGGAAAGCAACGCTTTGATCAACCTCATGGCGTGGGAAATAAGGTCATGGCACACAAACAGTTTTGCTGGGATGGCCTTGCCTGACAACGCATCTGGCATCATCGAGTGCACACGCGTCTCTGGAGCCACCTGCTGTGAGCCGAACAGTGTGTGCTTGCCAGCCTATGCTGAGTTATACACATGGCGTGCGGGTCCGCAGGCGCCTGGGCGCGGGGAGGCAGCGGGTCGGCAGCAGACTAATACCGCGGGAGCGTAACCCCAATACCACATGCGCGCTGCCGCGCCCGGGCGTGCGGCGAGCCATGCCCGCAGTGCCGGAGTGCGCGGCCGGGGCAACAAGCAGCGGGTCATTTGAGCCGACGTGCTGCGCGCTGGCGGGCAGGTGCCTGGGCGCGCTGGCGGAGTCGGAGGGCGGCTGGCCGGAGCATGTGTTGGAGCTGCTGCGCAGCACCGAGCTGGGCGCGATTACGGAGCACCCGCTGTTCTTCCGCGAGCCGGGCGACTGCGAGGTGTACGGCGCCGGGCGCGTCACGCTGCTGGGCGACGCGGCGCACCTGACCGCCGCCGCGCTGGGGCAGGTGAGGCGGCGGGTGGGTGGGGCCGAGCGGGGGGACGGCGGCAGTGCGTACTGTGGCAAGCATGCGCATGGGCGGCGCTGCCATTTGTGTGATGGACAGGAAGGCAGGTTGGACTGGGCTGGGGGTGCCGTGGTACAGGCAGGTCAGGTGGGCTCCAGGGACAATGCCTCGGTGCAGAGAAGGCAAAGGGCCCCCCGCCCAGGCGCCAGGGCCGTCCCCAGCCGCAGTGGTGCGCTGAATGTCACGCGCCCAGGTTGGGCTGATGCGTGCCTGTGGTGGGCGGGCGGCCCCGACACATGAGCCTGTGGGCTGCCTGGCAGGGCAACAGCCAGGCGGTGGGTGATGTGCTGGAGCTTGGAGCGCCGGGCATGCTGGCGGGCCCTGACAGGGTTTAGTGCGGGTCTTGGGCAGGGCACCAGCCAGACGATGGAGGACGCGCTGGAGCTGGGGCGCCAGGTTGCGCGCGCGGGGCCCACGGAGAGTGCGCTGCGTGCGTACGAAGCCGTCAGGTGCGAGCCTGAGGGTTTGGCGGACATGTTGTGTGTTGTCTCGCAGCGTGCAGTATATGGCACGTGGTTGGGCACTGTTGAGAATAAGCGATGCGAGCAGTGGGCATGTTCGCGTTCCTGCCATCCCGCCGTGAGGACTACCTGGTGCGGGGGCGTCCGCCTCACAACTCCGCTCATGCGTTGCGGCCAGCGCAGCGGGCGGGCCGCGGCGCGCAGGGCGCCCGCGGCGGGCGCGGTGCAGAAGGCGTCCGCGGACCTGGTGCGCAACTGGGGCCGCCTCGCCGAGAAGTGGGTGCTGGCGGAGCAGCGCGCGAGCGAGCAGTTCTTCTCGCGCGAGTTTGCGCCGCTCGTGCCGCGGACCCTAACCCGAACCCTGCCGGGGCCCGGCGAGGCCGCGCCGGCCGGGCCGCCGCCGCGCGCGCCCGCGCTGCGCGCCTGCCTGGGCCGCGGCGCGGCGCGCCCGGCGCGGTGCGCAGGCGGGGCTGCCCGGCGGGCGGGGTTGGGCCTGGGGCCGCGCGGTGCCGGGCCAAGCGGTGTGCTCCACGCGCGGCTGCTGTGAGACAGGTTGAGCGCCAGGTGTGGTGTGACGAAGACGCACCTGCGTCTGTACCTGAGCTTGTACACTGCGCCTTGTGGTTGTTCCGCCGTCCTCGAGCTGCAGATGACATAGCGGATGGACAGTCTGTACCGTGCTCGGGGGGCGTGGTCATGATCCAGAGTGTGTGCAATAGTGTGTGAAGCAGTGCGCTGGCTGATTTTGCAGTTTTGTGCAGTCAGGTTGCTGGCAGGTGGCCTGCGGCCAAGTGCTGTGTCGAAAACCGGGGGTACGCTGTCTGTTGTGACTGTTGGCGGCGCGGTGGCTTAGCCCACCAGCTGCATGCACCGGTGCCTGGATAGTGACATGGAACAAGCACTGGAAGCAGGATGGAGCCTCGTTAGAGCTGACTATTAGAAGGAGGGCCGGTGCGGAAGCACTGCGCCAGCTACAGTCTGCATTCCAGTGTAGTGGAGCAGGGTGCTGGACATGCACAGCCTTCACAGGCGAGCCAGGACTGTCCAAGCGTTGCACCCGCAGTACGTATCTGGGTGCACGGCGAGCGGGGGCACGGCAGCCCCCTGCCGCGAGTCAAAGACGCACACTGCGCCGTCCGCGCCAACGGACAGCACGGTGTGGCCGTCCGCCTGCAGTGTGCAGCACAGCGCGGGCGCACCTCGCCCGGCCAGGCGCCTGTGGTGCCCCCTGCGGCATCCTGCTCGTGCCGCAGCCCAGCACAGCCTGTACGGACACTGCCACACTTCCCTGGTTCACTGTGGGGCGCTGGCACAAGACATGCGCTCTACCCTGGAGGCACTTGCCTGCTGGCGAGCCAGACAGTCTCTGCACGCCTGTAAATTGCAATGCTACACTCGCGCGCATGTTGAGCACACACCGGTCGACCGAAGTGGCATGGCATGGCATGCATGCATGCATGCATGCGATCGGAGTAAATGTCCAGATACGCAGCTGCGGTGTTCATAAGCAACCAGCCCCCCACTTTCAAATTCAGCGTCAAGCTGCAGCGGCTGAGCCTGAGCGTCTAGCGCAATGTGCTCACTGGCGAGCCTGCCTGCCAGGGCTGCTGCCCAGGCCAGGGCAGTCGAGGCATTTTTTCCAGCGCTGGCTGCCGACGCGACCAGCCCTGTGGATGTATGCGCCCTGGTGGAGCCTGTTTTAACAGGTCTGTTCAACATATTGATGCCGCCAGAGCTCTTGGAGGCTGCGCTTGGGGGGGCGAGCCTCACTTTGCGCGACGCTCGGCGCTTCTATGCGGACACTTGCTTTAAATTGCCGGTCAGTATAATCAGAAGCCTGGTGTGGCGCGATTTGGTCAGAGGGTCGGCGGGCTATGCGGCAGTGGGCAGTGACACACAGCTCAGCTTGTTGCGGTCTGTGACTATACCTGTGCGGGGGCTCTTCATCTTGCTCTCCTGCCCGTTCTATGTAAAAGACGAGGCAGACCGTGTGTCGGCTGTGCGTGAAGCCGCACAAAGGTGCGCGTGGCGAGCGCAAGCGCACTCGTCTCTGGCCTGATGCGCCTGCTGATGTCAAGTGCTACGCTGGCCGCACCTTGTCTCAGCTGACGCACAACTGTGCGTTACAGGTACGCAGAGTATGACATATATGGTCTGGCTGCAAGCCTGGCCACGTCGTGGGCAGTGCTGGCGCGGAGCTGCCCGGACGAGCCCCAGGGCTCCTATGCCGGTGATGTGCTGCACAACTATGTGGGCGCACTGCAACAGGTGCGCCCTCACGCGCACGCCCTTCGGCTAGCTATTCTGCGCAGGCCGCTCCACGACAGGCTGCGCTCCGCGCAGATGCTCGGGCTGTGGTGCCAGGCGGACGAGTCTGAGGCGTGGGGCGAGGCCGCCACGCCGCGCTCTGCCATATTATCGCAGTACTACACCAGCCTTTCAACGCTGCTCGTCCGGCTCAGCAACACTCCAAAGCTGTTTGATGTGCTTGCTACAGATCCGGCGGTATCAGTACGCTGCGCCATTGATGACGAAATCTCGAATTGCATCCGGTGCTACTGGGTGCGAGTCGTCGAGCGCCCCTGCTCCAGCCGCCCTTGCAAGAGCCGCCTGACACCTCGTCCTGCCTGCCGCAGCACCTGCGCGCAGCCGGGATGCTGTACGAGAAGCTGCGCCTGGCCGGCAAGGCGCCGGACGCCGCATACCTGGCGGCCTTCTGCAGCGCCGCCGGGAGCAGCCTCCTGCTTCACGTTATGGACCAGGCGCTGGCCGTGAGCTGCGCCGCGGAGGCGCCGCCGCCAGCGCACGGTGCAGGGTCTGCGTCCGCCGGCCAGGAAACGTGTCCTGATGCACGCGGCCGGTGGGAGGCTGCTCACTACACGGCAGGCAACGCATGGTGCGCGGCTCTGGACAGCGTAGACTGTGCGATGCTCACGTACTCTGCGCTGCTTGACAGCGGCGCAGAGCCGCCCACCCCGGCGGTGGAGCGGCGGTGGCTGGCCCTGCTGGCCGAGCGCGTCACCCCGCTGCTGCTGTGCTGCCTGCAGATGTGGAAAGGCGGTGCGCCGCGCCAACCACTCACCCGCGTTCTGCGCATCTGGCTGCTCTGACCGCTCCTGATTGTGTGCTGCTGCGGTGTCCTCCTGTGCCGCCCGGGTCAGCTCTGCAGGCGCGCTGGCTGACCCGGCTCTCGCACTTGCCGTGCATGCTGTCAGTGCTGCAGCTGCTGCTGTCCGATGCGCGGGCAGCCATACACGTGCAACGCGTTAGCGCGCCTGCACACCCCACCCGGTGTCATGGCCAGGAGCGGGTTGTTGGGCGGGCGGCAAGCCGAAGCAGACCCCTGGCAGCGCAGCGCCTCGCAGCCGGCCGAGTAGCTCCGCTCTTGCTGCAGGCCGGAGGCGTACGCTGGACAACATCGCCTGCCGGAACGGCAGGATGCTGGGCAAGCTGCTGCAGTGCGACCTGGTCGCCCAGCGCATGCGCGGTAGCGCGCGCGTTTGCGGCATGCGCTACCTGTACACCGTGCTGCACTGGGTGTCGCAGCGCCGCGAGGAGCTGGTGCGCGCGCGCGAGGCGCCGGTGCCCACAGGCAGGGCATGCGCGGGGCGGTGCCGCACATTGCTCATGCACTGGGTGCCAGCGCAGGCTGCACCGTGGCACGCCGCCGTGCATGCGCGGACAACTGGCCGCAACAAGTCAAGTGTCCTGGATATCCAACGTTTTTTAGTGAGACCCCTGCGCTGTAGCGCCTGTGTTTTTGGACAGGCGTGACCAGGCAGCTTGCCACCCAAGGCCATTCATGACGCAACAGCGTCAAATGGTGAGCCAGCTGGCCGTCCTGGTCGCAGGAGTATGTCGCAGCCTGACCCTGTTGGCACCCGCATGCGCAATAGCCGTCTGCTCGGCGCAGGGCGCGCGCGAGGCGAGCAAGCGCGCCGACGCATCGCCAGGGGGCATCAATGCGCGCAAGCTGCAGCTCACGTTCGAGGGCATCGCCTGCTGCCAGCCGCCCTGGGCGCTGCTGGTGCGACCTTGGCCTGTGCCGCGACGCTCGCAAGCATGAGGCGCATGCCCTCTGCTGCCGGCATGGACGCCAGGCCGCACAGGCTCGCCAGGCGCTGCGTGCAGGTCGGCATTGCGGGGCGTGTGCAACAACAGGCAGGCTGCTGCGTGCCGTTTGCCGACAGGCGCGCGGCGGTGGTCTGTCGGGCTGTGGTGCAGTCCAGCAGCCGCAGCTCACTCCGCTGCTCACGCAGCTTGATGCGGAGGCGCCTTGCGAGGAGGCCGAGAAGCGCGAGGGCCTGCTTGCCATCGCGCTGCCGGCCATGGAGGCGGCGCTGAGGCGCGCGCCGGCCGCTCTGGCCGACGCAGACAGCATCGACGAGTCCGTGGTCTGCGTGCGCCCCCGACCGGGCTCTCTATTCGGAGCCCTGGCGGCCGTGCGCGTCCTTTGCTCATGCGGCAGCGCGGCGGACCGGGCTCCGTGTCCGGCGCCCTGGCGGCCACGCGGGTCCTCTGGCCCATGCAGCAGCGCGGCGGCTGGTGTTCTGGCGATGTAATGATGCAGTGGCACCAGGCGCGGCGCGCCTACCTGTGCAGGCCACAGAGCAGGAGCCTGATTGGCGCAGCTGCCAGCGTGCAGGCAGTGGAGCACGCGGCGCGGATGCTTCAGGCGGTGGGCGCGAGCGAGAGCGCTCTGCCGGCTGCAAAGGCGCTGCTCACGACGCTGGCCAAGCTGTTCGCGGCGACGTGCGCGCCCTGTGGCTCCCGCACAGAGCTCCAGGTGAGAAGGCAGGGGCGTCGGAGGCCGCAGCGCCCCGGCGTAGCGCATCGCCAAGCACTCTGCTGCGACAGCCCCTCCGAGCGCCTGCCCGCGACCACGCATTGCGCGGGGCCGGCAGGGCGCCCTCACACTCTACGCTTCGAATCTGCTGCGCCCGAGCGCGCTCCAGCCGTCCAGCGGCGACGCCCTGCCGGCGGAGCTGCTGCCGTACGCGGCGGCGCAGCTGCTGCCCCTGCTGCTTCTGTCGCCTGAGCGCGTGCGCACGATGGACCTCACAGACCTCGGCGTGCTCAGCGGCACCAATGGTGTCGGTCTTCCTTCGTGACAGATTGGTGCGCCCGCGGCTGCCCGCTCTGGAGTCGTGTTAGAAAACGGCTATGCCGCGCGCCGCGCTGCAGAGTGACGCGCGCGCGCGTCCTTGCGGGACGCAGGCCGATATCGAGGAGCTCGTGACAGACGACAGGCCCGCGGGATGCAGAGCGGTCGCGCTGGCGTGCCCGGGCCTGGTGCCCTTCGTTGCGGCGGCGCTGCGCGAGCTGGCCGAGCACTGTGCGCGCATGCCCTGGCGGGGAGCATGGCATGCGTAGGGCACCATACCTTAATCCTATCCATGGCACGCACTGCATGCAGGACACGTCAGGTGGGAGTGGCGCGCCGGGAGTGGCGCGCTGGCCAGCAGGCGCGCGGTGCATGCCTGCGCTCTCAGCTCACGCAGATGCTCCCTACACAAGAAGGAGCGCTTTGGGGCGGGCATGGCGAGGGAGGCCCCGCTGAGCTGCTCCCAGTGTGTGGGGTGTGCCTGGCTCCATGCGCCTGCGCACCAGCAGCGCGAGCATGGTCATGCAGGCGCGGAGTGCGGACCCTGCGCGAGCGCGCAGGCGAGCCGCCGCCAGGCGCGCACGGCGGCTGCGCGCTGTTCGCGGAGTGGGCCGCACAGGCGGAGAAGGAGGTTACGGCCGTGCTGGCCAGCGTCGCCAAGCTGGTCGGCGCGTCGCACGCGCTGGCCGGCGCGCTCGTGCGCGCCGGCGCGCTGGGCGCCGCGGCGCGCCTGGCGCGGCGCTTTGCACACGCGCACGCGGCGGCCGAGCGCGACGGGCGCGCGGCCAGCGCGCTCAGCGGCGTGCGCGAGGTGCTGGCCGCCGCCGGGCGGCAGCTGCCGTAGGTGCGCGCGCGCGCTCGCGGCCCGCCTGATCAGCAGGCGGCGCTGCGGTGGTGACGCCGCGCGGGCGCCGCGCAGGCCGCCGCGCTGCTGCACGAGCTGGGCATCGACGACAGGGGCGTCAGCGTGCGCGCCGCTCGTGGCTACTGCATGCTCCGGTCCAAACACGCTCTCCTGCACACGCAAGCATGCGCGGCGTTCGCCTGCGCAGGCCGAGGCCGGGAGCGGGGCGGAGAGCGGCGCGGCGGCCGCGGAACCAGATGTGGGCCCTCGCAGGCCTGAGAAGCTGCCCCTGCTCAAGCCTCACATGACATGACTGTAGGGTGGCACACAGTGCGCGCCCTGCATGCACGCTCGCGGCCTCGCGAGCACGCCCCCGCCGCCTGCGCAGGCCGCCGCCGCGAGCCGGGGAGCGAGCGATGCGGCGCTGCCACAGACAGCAACCCCGCTCCACCTGGACACCGCTATGGCCGCAGTCGCGCGGTTTGAGGCGGAGGTGGCGCCGGGCATCGCGGCGGAGGCCCTGTCAGAGGCCAGCCTGGAAGACCTGCGCCTGCAGGCGCCCGCGCTGCGGCCCATGGGCTGCTGGTCCACGGGGTGCGCGGCACTCTCGCGCCGTGCCGGCTTAGGGCCAAACACCAGTCCTCGCCGACGCTGACGGAGCGCCTGCAGTGGGTGAAGCTCTGGCGCGCCGTGCCCGCGCAGGTGCCGCGACCTATCCGGCATGACGGAGGCGGGCCTGCGGTTGCGGCTGTGCTCCGGCTGCGGCACCGCGCGCTACTGCTCGCCGGCGTGCCAGAAGGCAGCCTGGCGCGCGGGCCACAAGGACGCGTGCCGGCGCCTGCAAGCGCATGTGCCGCCTGGGGGGTAGGGTGTACCACAGGGCGTGCCACTGCGAGCGAAGCACGGGATGATGGAGGGGGTTGCAGGTCGAGATGCGGGACCGTCTTGGGTAGGGATGGGGTACCGCGCGCCAGTGGCACTGCCCAGCTCCACTGCATGCAGGCTCATGCACTGCGCAGGATGTATAGATGCGTGTCCTAGCACTCGCGGAGGCCTTGCAGTGCGTGCCAGTGATCAGGAGCGCAGCAGCTCGTGTCGGGGGCAAGGTGGGGCGCGCCTGGTGCGTCTCCGTCAGTTTTGGGCTTCCTTCACATGCCAAGGCGCCTCACGTTGTATCAGCAGACTTGTTTGTTGCTTGAGCTTGTGAACGGTACGAGCGCGTAGTAGCCAGTGCGGCCTTGCGCCGTGAAGGCGCTCGCAAGGTCTTGCCCAGACGGTTGTTTGCAGATGATCATTACAGTGCAATGTAGCGAGCGGAGAGGAGTCTAGGAGACTGCAGAGAATGAACATACATCCGTGCTGCACGGGTGTATACATGGACCGTGTATGCAGTCCTGACTCGCACAAGACTCGCTCGTTCAAGCTCTGGGGCCTGAGTTTATAAAATTTAATTTTAATAATTACACACCAAGCTGGCTTCGCGCTGTAATACAATCTCGTAATGCTTGCAAAGCAAACGCAAGAAAGTAGGCTGATGAGTGCTCACAAATCTACTTGCAGGGACAGAGCAGTTAATACGGACAGATCTCCGCGTGTAGCTTCTGGCACTAGCCCCATGTAGTCTGCCAGCTTAAGCGCTTTGGTGGAGGTTGGAAGCAAGACAGAGCTTGGGGGCCCTCCCGGCCGGCGGCCCTCTCGGCCAGCGGCCGCGGCAAGCTGCGCCAGTCGCGGCGCACGCGATGGAGGACGATGACTTGGACTTCGACTTCGAGCAGGACCTGCAGCAGCAGCAGGCCGCCGCGACAAGCGCGCATGCCGGGCCTGGCGCGCCGGTGCGCATGCACGCCGCTTAAGTTCACTTGGCTTGGCTCGACGTGCCGTATGTCGTCCACGGTGGGAGGCGGCACGGTTGAAGTGCGTTGTCTTTGTGATACTGACTGAAACGCGTTGAGGTCAACACGTATGGTCTCCCGTCGCTTGCTATTTCTGTGCCTGAACATATGCAAAGCGCGTGGAGCCTTGTTTGCTGTTGCGCGCTTGGGCTCCTGCCTTGTTTGTGGGTGTTGCGGAGGTGTGGTAAAGTTCTATTCTACAGACGCTGTAACTGAGACTCTGCGCAGGGCGGTCCGCGGCCGGGCGGCCCGCCGCCGCACATCCCGCCGGGCGCCAACATCGGCCAGAGTGTGGGCAACTACAAAAAGAACTATCGCCAGGTGCGCGCCTGCACCTGGCGGTAGCCATTGCGCGCTTAAGGCTCTTGGCCATTTGCATGCGCCGCACGCTTGCCTGCGCAGGCGGGCAGGCTCGGAGCGCAAGCTACAGCTTTGAACTGCCATGTTTGAGCACGTATTAGCCAACAGTGATCGCATGCTGCGAGTGGCAACCACGCCCGGCGCGCGCGGGGGCGCTGACAGAGCGTGCCCGCGGGGCGGCGCAGACGGTGTGCACCTACTGGCTCAAGGGCCTGTGCATGAAGGGCGACACGTGCGGCTTCCTGCACGTGTTCGACGTCGCGCGCATGCCCGTCTGCCGCCAGCTGCTCAAGCACGGCGTGTGCAAGGAGGCCGACTGCCCCTACAAGCACTCGCTCGACGACATCAAGGTGGCCGCGCCTCCGCTGCCCGGCCCCGCGCTCCGCCCGCCCATGCCCGCGCGCTCGCGCGCGCCCCTGTGCGGGGCTGTGCCAGCCACGCTGGTAGTGGTTAAGCGGAGCTGCTGTGTAACACGGTCCTGGCGCTCGCTTTTTGTTGCAAAAGCACTAGGAGCACACAAGTTTGCGCTCTTGCGGGCCGTGTCAGTTGAAGAAGCGGAGTGCGCTCGCTGTTGTTGGCGGGAAGGCGCTGCCGCATTTTGCATGCTTGTGGATGCGCGCGTGCTGTGGGGCTCCTATGGCAGATGCTCATGCCTCGGGCACGAGCTGAGCCCATGATGTTGCCGCGCAGGAGTGCAACATGTACAAGCTGGGCTTTTGCGTGTACGGGCCGCAGTGCCGCTACAAGCACACGCGGCTGCCGGCGCCGGCGCCGCCGCCGGAGAGCATCGAGGCGGCCAAGCCGCGCGAGTTCCGCGACCCCAACAAGGTCGTCAACTTTGTCAACCCGGGTGCGCGCCCCCGTCCTCAGGCTGATTTGAGTGTTTGTTTACGTTTCATTATGTTGTATTCGGCAACTGCTGTGCAGGTGATCGCCTTGAACCCTTTCTGCCAAGGGCAAGCTCATGGTGTGCCGCCAGGAAGAACAGTGGACCAGCTCAGCAGAGCGTCGTGCGGTCGAGCCTGTGCGGCATACAGCGGGTAGTACAGACGTGTTTATGTCTGCAGGGCGGTCCTTGCCTGGACGGCATGACGTGCATTTGCCTGCCCCGCCAAGGTCGTGCAGTCGGCAGTTGTTGTGTGGGGTGGCAAAGCCAAATGCTCTAACATTGACGCATGGGCCCTGCCGGCCTGCAGGCATACTGGGAGATGCGGGCAACCGCTCTGGCGGCGGGCGCCATGGCGGAGGGCGTGGCAGGTGACGCCCTTCCCTGCGCCGTCCGACTCTGTGCCTCAGCATGGGCGCCGCGACGCTGCCATTCCTGCGCAGCCTGGTTTCAATAAGGTTTCACAGGCTGGCTGTGCTCTCTCTGTACCTTTCAGAGGAGAGAAGGTCATCTATTGGCGGCATGCTCTGTTTGCATGGAACGCTGGTGCCTTGGCCAGGTCATACCTCCCTGCTGGCATGGAGTGCGGCAAGACCTGTGGCTACGCCCATGCCGCTGCTTGGCGCTATGTGCCTGCCTCACGTATACGGGCACCTTAAAAAGCAACAACGCCGCGCGCGCAGAGGCGGGCGCGGCGGCGCGCGCGACGGCCCCATGCATCTGCCGGGGCCGATGTCGCAGCCCCCGCTGCAGCTGCCCTTTGCGCCGCCGCCCGGCCAGCCAGCAGGCTTCCTGATGGGGCCGCGGCCACCACCCGGGCCGCCGCCCAGGCCGCCACCCGGGGGACCCCCTGGGGGAATGTTCGGAGGCCCGCCCAGGGGCCCGCCGCCCGCCAGCGTGCCCGCCAGCGACCGGCAGCTGCTGGCGGCGGTGGGGCAGCAGCACTACCCGTTTGGTTTCTGACTGAGCAGGACGCTTGGCTGGGCGGCCGTGCCCTGCTGCTTTCTGACCGCCCCCCTTCCGAAGCTCAGCAGCCCAAAACGGCAGGGAACCGCCGGCAGCTCATTCTCGGCGCGCTGGGCTGGTGCTGGAGCGTGCTCAGCGGCGTCTGTGCTCTGCTTGCTATGGCCTCTGCTGACACTCAGTCATGAAGGGCCCGTGTTGGAGAGGGCTGCTTGGTGCGGAGTTGGAGTGAGTGCCGGGTTGACAGCTGCCAGTGGGTGCCGTGGTCTGAATAAAGAAGAGAACGAGCACCGTTGAAGCCTGACATGTTCTGGAAGCATGCTTGATATGGAAGTTTGGTTCAGGAGGTTGTGTCTGTTTTGCTGCTTGTTTAAGCAGCGCCTGTGTGTCGGACATGGGGTCTTGACAGACATTTAGATCTGTGCCAGACACGGTGTCAGTATTGACAGGAGGATGCTTGCCAATCATGTTTGCCACGGTGGCCCAACGCTGGCCATGGTGACAGGACAGGAAGCGCTGCGCTCGAAGTAATGCTACGGGTTTATTTAGCGCATGTGCACACTCTGGCTGACCGGTGAAAGACATTAAAATTCAATAGTCGCATGTTGTGTTGCATGCTGTGATGCGTTCATCACTTTGTTCCATGCAGATCCATGATCTTGACCTCTGGCCTCTCGACATCACGACACGCTCAGCAAGTCTCACGCACAGCGAAGCAGCTGCACAAGCAAACTTTTGAGCTCCATCACCTGCTGCAGCAGAAATACGCGAGCGGTATATGCATAAGACAGTACACAACAGGGTCACTGCAACGGGAGCATCAGCGGCAGGTGGCCCACTGTGACCCTCTCATGACCCACACACAGATGCATCGGGCCTCTCTGTCCGCATGCGGCACTGCTGCAACACATGTCACCCCTGCAATTGGTGGATCATGACAGGGCGAAGTCTGCATGTCGTTGTGATCATTCATTGTGAAAATGGATCACAGTAACATGTACCAGGGCCATGATATTCTCATTAGAGCACAATACTCTCGGCTGTTCTTAGGACAGACCACCAGACTTGCTTACGACCTTGCGCGCCCCGCAGAAGCAGCTGAAAAACGCGCTGAAGGCGCACAACTACGAAGTCAAGTCATAGTGGTTCGGGGCCTCGGCTGGTGGCTGCGCGGGCCTTGCTCAGACGAACTGCTACGCAAGATCAACGCCTTCGTGGAGAACGGCACAAAAAAGCTTCTAAAGAGGCTCTCTGTGGCCTCCTTGCTTTTCATGCCGTGTTCCAGAAATGGGTTGATGTGGCCCAGCAGCTCGTCTAAGCTACACAGCCGCGCGCCCACCAGCCCAGGCACCAGAAGCACCCTGACTGGCCTTTGGAGTTGCACACATGCAGCTGCTTCTGCGGCAAATTCTGTACAGCAAGCTCGAGCTGGCGTGCTGCAAAATTGCAGTAGCCAGTCGCAGGCGCTCCATTCCATTGTACACCAGCACACGACCTTGCGCGACCCATCAAGCATGAAAAAGCATAGAGATCAAAGAACACAGAGAAAAGGCTGCTACGACAGATGACATAATCGGCTGTTGCGAGCCTTGCCCCCAACCCTTTGCACGAACTGCACATTGCGCAGGTCAGCCGTGCTTACAGTGGATGACCCTGGCACGTGGAAACCAGAAAGCTGCATTCAAGTCCAATTGCACCTTCTGCCATGCTGGCCCTGCCCTAGTCAGGCTTTCTAGCCTAACCCTGTGCTGCACTAAACAATGTGACACTGCAGTGCAGTGCAGTGCATTTGCATGCAGACACGCTTGGGTGCGCCGACAGGCGCACGCACTCAGAGCCTTCCTTCCTTCCGTGCTGGAGAAGAAGCTGTTCAGGTCTGCCTTAGTACAGAGTGCTGACTTGAGGACACAGCCTCAGGTACTGTGTTGTGTGCTCCTGCCCACTCATCGGCATGCATGGCGTAGGTCTGAAGTGTGATCGGCGCGCCCGTCCATACCGCACGCTCTGGCAGAGCACGCCCTGACGACAGCGTTCAGCTCTGCATGAGGTCAACAGCGTGTACAAGCGCTTAAAATGCCTAGCTCTGTGTTCAAGGCTCCAAGCGTCAGGCTGCGCTCGGCGACACTACCTACCACTGTCACCAGCACTGCGCCCGGCCTTGACTGCAGAGCGCGTCGGCTCCAGCTTGATTGGTTGGTCCAAGTCCCCCACCGCCTGCTAGACATGCCCCAGGTTGCGCAGCGCCGCCGCCGCCCACTCGCGCGCCAGTGGCGAGCTGGCTCGAGCAAGCACACCCTCCAGGGCTGCAACACCCCCGCATGCCTTGACTGCCTCCCGGCACTGGCCACTCTCGCTTGTCAAAGTGACGAGCGCGCCAACAGCGACCTGTTGCGCAGCAGCAGGATATGCGGGCGCCAGCAGGCGCACCAGCGCCGCCACGCCCCCGCACTCCCGCACGCTGTCCTGGTTCTGGCTGTTCGTATCGCACAAGCTCCACAGCGCCACAGCAGCCTGCTCATGCGCGGCAGCAGGGCTGCCAGGCGCCAGCAGGCGCACCAGCGCCGCCACGCCCCCGCACTCCCGCACGTTGTCCTGGTTCTGGGTGTTCCCTGAGCACAAGGTCCCCAGCGCCACAGCAGCCTGCTCATGCACGGCAGCGGGGCTGCTAGCCGTCAGCAGCCCCACCAGCGCCGCCACGCCCCCGCACTCCCGCACACTGTCCTGATTCTGGCTGTTCCTATTGCACAAGCTCCACAGCGCCGCAGCAGCCTGCTCATGCACGGCAGCAGGGCTGCCAGGCGCCAGCAGGCCCACCAGCCTGCCCGCCACGCCCCCGCACTCCCGCACGCTGTCCTGGTTCTGGCTGTTCCTGTCGCACAAGCCCCCCAGCGCCACAGCAGCCTGCTCATGAACGGCAGCAGGGCTGCCCGGCGCCAGCAGGCCCACCAGCGCCGCCACGCCCCCGCACTCCCGCACGCTGTCCTGGTTCTGGCTGTTCCTATTGCACAAGCTCCACAGCGCCGCAGCAGCCTGCTCATGCACGGCAGCAGGGCTGCCAGGCGCCAGCAGGCCCACCAGCGCCGCCACGCCCCCGCACTCCCGCACGCTGTCCTGACTCTCAGCATTTTCAAAGCACAGCTTGGACAGCACCATCAGGGCTTCCTTGAGCATGGCGGCAAGGCGGCCCGGCGCCAGCAGCCGCACCAGCGCAGCAACGCCCCCGCACGCCCGCACGCTGTCCTTGTTCTCAGTGCTCTGCCGACACAAGGTCCGCAGCGCCTTTGCAGCGGACTCATGCACAGCGTCAGGTACCCTGGGCGCCAGCAGTCCCACCAGCGCCGTGACACCCCCGCACTCGCTCACGCTGTCGCCGTTCTGGGCATCCTGGAAGCACGCGCTGAGCGCCGCCGCAGCCGCCTCGTGCACGGCGGCAGACCCGCCAGGCGCCAGCAGCCCGACCAGCGCCGCGGCGCCCCCGCACTCCCTCACCCTGTCCTGACTCTGCGTGCTGTCAAAGCACAAAGCGTGCAGTGCCTTGGCAGCCTGCGTGTGCACAGCAGCAGAGCCGCCGGGCGCCAGCAGCCCAACAAGCGCCGGCACGCCTCCGCACTCGCGCACGCTGTCCTTGTTCTGGATGTTTGCAAAGCACAGGTTCTGCAGCGCGGACGCAGCCAGCTTCTGTATGCCAGCGGAGCGGCCAGGCACCAGCAGCGCGACCAACGCCGCGACGCCCCCGCACTCCCGCACGCTGTCCTGGTTCTGGATGTCTGTGATGCAAAAGTTGTTCAGCGCGGCCGCAGCCCGCTTCTGTACGACAGCGGAGCGGCCTGGCGCCAGCAGCACAACCAGCGCGGGAACGCCCCCGCACTCCCGCACGCTGTTGCTGTTTTGCGCGCTGTTGCAGCACAGGTTTACCAGCGCCGTAGCAGCCTGCTCATGCACGGCAGGGGTGCTGTCGGGCGCCAACAGGGCGACCAGCGCCGCAACGCCCCCGTACTCCCGCACGCTGTCGCAGTTCTGCGTGCTGCCTGCGCACAGGACCCGCAGCGTCGCCGCAGCCTGCTCGTGCACGGCGGCTGAGCTGCCGGGCGCCAGCAGCCCGACCAGCGCTGCCACGCCCCCGCAGTCTCTGATGCAGTCCTGATTCTGTGCACTGTCAATGCATAGATTGTGCAGCGCCGCAGTAGCCTGCCCGTGCACGGCAGCAGAGCCGCCGGGCGCCAGCAGGCCGACCAGCGCCGCGATGCCCCCGCAGCCTCTCGTATATTCCCGGTTTTGGCACTTGTCAGAGCACAGGCGCGCCAGCGCATGCGCAGCCTCCGCTTGCTCAGCGGCGGAGCCGCCGGGCGCCAACCGTCTGACCAGTGCTGCGACGCGAGCGCGCGCACTGCCTTTCGCCATGGCGGCGGCGTCCCTCCTCCTGCCGCGCACGGGGCGCACCAACCAGGCTTCAGCGTATATGTGCGCCTCGTGGAACAGTCTGCGAGCGGACAGCGCCTGCAGTACGCAGCGCAGAAAGTCCTGGAAGGGCCGCAGGCCGAGACGGTCACGCATGGCCACCCCCAGACTGGCACCACAGCAGGCTGGCCTTGCATGCAGTCAGGTCTACAATAGATGTCCATCCTGGGTGGCTGACAGTCAGACCGGCTGCATGCCTCTGCATGCAGGAGGGCGCAGGAGACAACGCGAGAACGCCACTGATGCATATAAGGCACCGCTTACACTGTCCCAGGTCAAGGACCATGAGGCCCAGCTGGCAGCCTGCACTGTGGACTCGGTGACGTGCGGCCCGCACCCCACTTGGCGCGGCTGCGCGCGGTAGCAGGCTTCACTTGACCGTGGCCGGCACTTGTGCGGCCCGCTCCTGCGCGCCCCGCGCGCGCGTGCGCGTGTGATCGTGCTGCGAGCGCAGACTGCTGTAACGCCTTGGCTGTCACTGTAGCAGCACGCAGGACGCAGCAAACCACCACAAAACAGGCTCAGGGGTGGAGACTTGTGAACACTGCTGAGCGGACCGCCTCGGAGTTGGTGATGATGCAGCGCGCCAGCGCTTGAGAACCGCACGCAGCTTGCCCGGCCGTAAGCTGGGGGGACAAACTTGTTCAACGCTTTAGCAAGGCACGATGTGCGTGCGGTCTGTCTGGTGATCTCAAGGAAAGCGGCTGCTTTTGGACAGGCACATTCCCTAGACCTCACCCGGCCCTTTCTTACAGAACGCCAGCGCAGGCGCATATGTTCGCCAGCTCTGTTCTTCCACTGTTTCTCAGGACCCGGGGGTGGCACAGGTCGTTTTTAAGAGATAGGCAGCCAATAGTAAGCGATGGCGTACAGTGAGGGCACTGCTCCTCTCACTGTTCGACCTCACCACGCACACAACTAGACTGCAAGATGGGGCCTGCGCAAAGCCCCACACACGCTGAGTCCATGCTCTCTGCACCTTAGTGCTTGAAAACAGTCACTCCTCCTACGCTGCACGCGGCGAAGCGGCTGTGCGCTGATATGCCCGCATCAGTCCGGGGATGGAGACCCTGGTCGCGCAGCTGCTCAGCAGCGCAGACCGCAGCGGCGGCAAGCTGTCAGAGGCCGACCTGGAGGAGCGCGCGGCCGCGGTGTTCCGCGAGGCCGCCGGCACGGGGACGCTGGACCGCGTGCGGCTGTATAACCTGCTGGCCGACCGGCACGTGCGCGGCCGTGCGGCACAACGCACCAGCCACCCTTGCCTTCAGTCACCAGAGGTTGGCAGAGGTGGCGTCGGGCTGTGCAGCAGTCAGCAGCCTGGACCCCAGCCAGTATGCCTGGACGCAAGGCTGCCCGTTCGCCTACTGCTTATACCACTGAAGCGGGTCACTGCCTTTCCTCTATAGCTTCAGAGGCCTTGCGCACTCCCTTTCTGTGTCACTGGTGCCAGCACAAGCTCTTGTGCTGCCGCTGCCGTTTCCCTCGCAATCGTGGCGGAGCATAGCTGTAGTCCTCAGCGGAGGAGCTGCAGGACGGCTTTGAGCAGCCCAGCGTTGCTGCTGCGCTCCAGGTCGACGTCTCTCACACAGTTATGGAGCGCTTGTTTGTGACACTGGCGGGCGAAGCTACGGGGGTCCTCAGGCGCGCGCAGTTTGTTCAGGCGCGCACCGTGCAGGTGCCAGGCTTGCGCTGCGCCACGCGCGCTGTTGGTGCATGGAGCTCAAGCAGCGTGAGCGTCTATGCAGGGCCTGCAGCTGTATGCGCGCGGCCATGCGCTCGACGCCCCTGCCGCGTCCGCCGCGGAGCAGCCACGCCATGATCCCGCAGCATCGCGTCGCAGCAGCTTCACGTCGCACGAGCCGGCCGGACGCGGCAGCAGAGAGGCCGCGGGCGCTGCGCGCAGCCTGCAGGGCATGCGGCCGCCTCTTGCGGCGCCCGCGGGCCGCCCCGCCTCTGCCCCAGTAGTGCCCGCTCCCTCGCCCGCGCCCGCACAAAGCGCCAGGCACCAGGCGGCGGATGCGCACCCCGGCTCGGGCAGAGCCCAAGCGCCCGGCGCGGCCTGCGGGCCGTTGGCAGGCATGGGCGCGCGCCCGGGGAGCGCGGGCCTGTGGGCCAGCCACCCGCTGGCCTACCCTGCGGGCGCGGCCGCGCTGGTGCGGCGAGCTGCGCCGCGGCGGCTGAGCCCGCCCGCACCAGCCAGGAACAAGCGCGCCGCGCCCGGCGCGTCGCAGTGCCAGTCCCCTAAAGGGACCAGATCAGGCGACCCCGCTCCGGCCCGTAACGCGATCGAGCCAAGCGGCAGCGCAGAGCTTCCGGGCGGTTCGCCAAGCCCGTCAGGCCAGCGGCCCGCTGAGACTGCGCTGCGGGAGAGCGCGTGCCGGCCAGGCACCGCGCCGGGGGCAGTCTTTGCGTGGGCAGGGGCGGACGCGCAGGCTCATGCGGGAGTGGCCACCGCGGGCGGCGGCGCATGGCGTGGCGCGGCCACTGCGGCGGGCAGCTGGCGCGACCCTGCGCACCGGCGGCGCGTGGACCGCATCCGGCGCCAGATGCTGTGCGCCGGATCATCTGCAGCGCCCCGTCTCACAGATGCCCATCGGCATCTGTGCCGATGGCCTTTATCTCTGAGAGCAATGCAGCATATGTTTCCTGTGGTGTCATTAAGCGGCTGCATGCGTGTTGTGCCATATAGCCAACAAATGCCTGCACATCAGCTTATGCCAAATTAGTTCAGAGCAATTCCAGGCCGTTCCACACAACCCATACAGTTCCTGTGGTCAAAGCCTACTGCGTGTATGTTGCTTCGGTGCAGCTGCTGCAGTGTCTGCGGAATGCATGACGCAGCAGACATGCTACCCAGCCACCTGTTGGACGCTGCATGCAGGACACATGCATCGGTCCTTGTCAGTCCCCTTGGTGCAGGGCCAGGCCAGCGGGTGACCTCGCATACATCTCCTGCCGCAGGCGCAGCCAGCTGTCCTACCTGACCGTGATCCTGGCGGGCGCGACTGACAGCGGGACCTGCTGCATGACCAGCAAGGAGTTTCAGGCATGCATGCAACCACAGGCGGGGCAGACCAAAGTCTGAGTTGGCTGCAAAGCGACTAGGCCTGCATCACAATGATGCCTTTTGAGCAGTGGACAAACATGCCGCCGACATGGCCACTAACATAGGTTGGCAGTGGTGTTCCGCCCTGCTTCCGAAGGCAGTACTGCTGGCATGTGGTGCATGTGTTGATGTATTGACCCCTTCACACAGCATGCTGGCATCGCACGCGAGCACCTTTTGGTCAGCATCTGACGTGGAGCACGACCGGGCACGGCCTTGCGCTGCGCAGGCGTTCCTGCAGCGCGGGGGCGGCCGCCTGACGCACCTGGCCACCAACCTCTTCCACACCGTGGACACAAACCTGCAGGGCATCCTGTCCCTGCAGGCACGCCCTACCATGTCTTCCTCCGCACGGTCTCCAAACCATGAATCCAGGTCACGCGTACCTGGCACGCCTGCCGTGGCTGCCAGCTTGGCATCAGCGTGTGAGGACATGCGCATACCTGTCAGGAGAATGGGGAGGTGATGGGGAGGCAGTGCAGCCCATGCGCACGCTGCATAGCGCGTGGCAAAGGTGACAGCCGGGGGCCAAGCAAGCGCGTGTGATGTGCAGGACATCCTGCATGTGCTGTACCCCACCGCCAACGCGGCGGAGCGCAGGGCCATGACGCGGGCCATGCAGGCCCGCAAGCGCCGGAAGCGCCTTGAGAACGACAGTGCAAAGCAGGTGCGGCTCTCGCGCAGAGCTTGCACAGTGTCTCACCTTTGCCACAACCTGGCTGTCATGCTACAGCATGCTTCTGCGGCCTCACTGCAGAAAGAGCGATGTATGCGTAGACTTTCATGTTCATTGTAACCTAGTGTGCATGCCACAAGCTGGGGCTGCTAGTCATCATGCAGTGCACACGCTAACCTGCAAATCAAGGCCGCGCTTGCGTGTCGGCAGCTCGCGGAGCTGCGTGACATATTTGTGGCCTATGACGTCGAGCATGCCGGCGAGCTCAACCGCGCACGCTTCTCCGAGGCATTTATGGCTGCAGGTGCACCGCCACTTGCCTGCATGTGGTAGAGACGGCATTTCATTTCCAGGCCCGCGCATGTATCTGCCTGTCACCTTCTGAGGCACTGGTCCAGGCGTGGGGGCTTAAAAGTGCTCACTGTGCGCTGCCAGCTGCGTATGTGGCAAGGCGGCGCGGTCCGAGGCGCGTGCTCGCATGCACAGATTGTCTATAAAGCAGCAAAGCGCCGGCCGGCCTCCGCAGCATGCATGCGGATATGTGTGCAGGGTACGAGGCCGGCGAGGCCGGCCGCATGTTTGACATGATCGACACCGACCACGGGGGCACGGTCTCCCTGGACGAGTTTGCGGCCTGGTGGTTGTCAGACAGCCACACCGGCCAAAGCAGCGGCGGCGTGGCCGCCGAGCGTGCGGCCTCCCCAGGCGCCGAGGGTGTGGCTGGCGCTGTCTGACAGTGTGCTGTCCGTGTTGCACTTCATCCACTGCTGTTCTGTTGTGGAGGCGAGGGAGCCCTGCTTCCCTCGGTATGTGTTCAGGTCTGAGAACTCTCAGCATAACATGCGAGCTGCTTCCCTTGCCTCCATGAGGGCCTGCTTCCCTCATGGAGCCTCCTGCTTCAGACAGGACTGTCACAGCCTTGATGCAGCCTGTGTCTGTTGGGGTCGTGCGTTCCGTCACAAACACCGACCCCGAGCAAATGCAAAGCAGCACATGTGCGACAAAGTGATGCATCGAGCTTTGTAATTGAGGCCAATTTCCTTGGCTATTGTATATACCTCGGTGCCGCACTTGTCCCAGGCCTCGCTCTCCACAATGCCCGGGATGACCGTGTTTACGGTCACGTTGTCCGGCCCGAAGCGCAGCGCGTTGGTCCGCACCTGCGGGACCAGGCTCTGGGCTTGTGAGCTGAGGCGGCCGCCGCCTGACAGCACCGGCCTCCTAGTAACGCAGTCCTCGCACTTGGCGGGCACGCAAGCACATACTCGTCGTGCGTAGGTCACGTCAGCTGCCACCGCCGGCGGCGCACTTGCTGATGCATCAGCAAGCAGAACATTACCAGGGTTTCTTTCAAGGTTTGAAATCAAGCAGCGCGCACCAGGTACTCCATCGTTGCCTTCGCCTGCCCGGCAGCCTCCGACTCCACCCGCGGCACCTGCGCAGCGGTGCTGCACCTCTTGGCCAGATTGCAGACAGCAGGGTGGGCACTGTCGGAGGCTGCACCTCTCGGTGAGGGTACACGATGAGCTAGGCTGCAGCAGGGCAGCGGTGGTGGGCGCGCTGCTTTTGCACAGCAGCGAGGCTGATGCGGCGTGGGCAGACGCCCAACAAGCCGCACACCCCTCGGGTGCTGTGTGCTTGCATGCCATGCAGTCACTGGCGCACATCACTGCGCCGTGCATGGTTTGGCCGTCGTGCATGCAGGATTCACAGGCAGGCATGGGCATGACTGTGGCGGACAAGGCAGAGGCCGCAACAAGGGGGGACGCTGCATCGCGCGCTGGCCATGGCGGCGCCTGCAGGTGACCACCTCCCTGGTCACGGCACGTCACAGGCGCGCCTGCGTGGTGTTGCAGCCGGGCATAGAGATGGCCACCGCGTGCGCAAACCCCTCGCACTTGGCCGCCAGCATCATGCCCTGCTTGAAGGCGAGCGGATACACCTGCGCGGCCCGTGCGGCTTTGCCTCACTGCTGTATGACCCCTACAGCTGTTACACACACCTGTCCACAAGCCTGAGAGTTGGAAGGGCCCGGTGCGCAGGTGTGTGGCTGCAGAAGCGCAGGGTCCTTGCCTTGTAGAAGTAGTTGAAGAAGTCGAGCTCGGTCTCGTCTGAAAAGTCGCCGGGCTGCTCCGCCGTCCGCGCCGTGGTCAGGCCCGGCCACAGCCCTGCGTGAGGCCAGCATAAAGCCCAGCAAGGAACAACGCGTGCCGCAACTGTATCAAAGCAGCTCAACACCCAAGCCTTCTACATCCGTTTGCTTGGTGCTTGTGTGTGAGACACTGTCTCTGTTGAAGGACACGTAGGAGGCATATGTGTCCAGGAGGAAAAACAACTGTCAGACGCACACAGCATGTCAACTCACATGTGCTGCATTCAAAACAATGAACAACAACAGAAAGAAGCACACGCCAACATTCGCGTGCTTGGGCAACAGGAGCAGTTCAGGAGACGGACGCACCCGCGTTGTGCACAAACGCGGTCAACCGACCGCCAAACTCGCTCTGCACCACCTCAAAAGCACGCTCCAGCGTCTCCAATTTTGCCAGCTCGCCGGCCCACGTCGCAACTCTGACACCGTGTCGCTGCTCCAGGTCGCGCGCTGCCTGCGCTCCAGACACTCCACGCCTTGGTTGAAAGCGCTGAGACGGAGGTGCGTGTGTTACTATGAGCGGGACAAGAAATGCTGGAAGCAGCGTTTCAGAAGGTCCCTCTGACATTACTGAAGCACACGTTCTGTTTGCTGTCAAGTTGTGCTGCTCAGCGTCCTCGCGCACGTATGTACGGAGCCCGGTCAGGTGTAAGCCTGGGCGCACCGTGGCAGCACGCTCAGCGTTTGCGTTGTAGCCCAGCAGCAGATCGTAGCCGTCGCGGGCCAGGCAGTTGGCGATGCCGTAGCCGATCCCCCTCGTCCCTGTGCGCAGGCAGCGCAACTAAAATCTGAAGTCATACTCTCGTAGCGTGCAACACAAAGTGACCACAGGTGCATAGCAAGCACAAGGTGGCAGCCTTACCGCCTGTGACCATCGCAACTCTTCGCGGCTCGCTCTGCTGTTCAGCTGCGTGGGAGCCGTTAGCACTGCACACAGCCGGGTGCGCCATATTGCGTTCGCAGTGTCGAAAGCTTGGCTGCGTTGTGTATCTCTGCCCCGTTCCACAAAACAGCCTGTGACAGACGATGGCGGCAGGCATGAAGCGTTGCTGTCTGCGTCTGAAAGTGTGTAATCCAAGGTAGTTAAAAAAGTGCTGTGCTGTCAACGATATGCGTCAGCACACACTCGAGCGTGGTATTGCCACACAACCTCACCGAGAAACAAAGCAACGTTCAACGTGTAGCGCGAATCAAGTCCCCACACATCAATGCATCACGGTTAGAAAGATACAGGGAGCAATGAGCATGGCCACATACGCGTGTGTGCGCTGTGTCTGTTATGCGTGCATGGCTGCGCAGCCCCATTCACAGGCACAAGGGTCGTTCCAGCAAGATCATAGTTTAAGCTCTTGATTAAGCTCCAAACAATTGTTGCTGCCTTCTTCCAACTTCTGAGCGACTGCTGAGGAAGGCACTAACTATTTGCTTCAGCTGTGCCATTGCTTACTTTGCGCCAACGTTGGATCAGTGCGAGACGTGCCATGCTCTGGAAGCTTGTTGCTGACGTATACCAAACATAATGGGGCAGGCATATGCAGCAAGGAAGACCACTGGTGTGTGGGCAGCACTAGTTTAGAAGAAGTGCTGAGGCTATTCGTGTTTTGTGGAGCGTCACCACACCGTGTGCACATGCGCTTACTCATGCTGTTTACGCACACCTGCTGCTTGAGAAGGTGCTGGTTGTCCGTGTGGTTGCGCTTGTGTTGAGGACGCCTTCTGACGGGGCCAGGACCATACGGCGGAGTGATGCACTTGATGGGCAAGGTGGCGGCGCTAAGCGCCGTTTTCAACCTTGTTCTTTGCGCAGGCTTCGCTGCGTGTCAAGGCACTGGTAAGGCTGTCAGCTGGACTGCGTTGCAGCCAGGGCTCTTGCTCTTTCCTATCTGAAGGCCAGTGCGCCTGACAGGTGGCGCAAGCGGCGTGCCGCTCAGCTGGGAGGCGTGGCACAGAGGGGCCAGCCTGCGCGAGCCCCTTTTGTTGGACTTGGAACTGGCAGACCCCCACGCCTTCCTGCACCAGCACGGCGGGAGCCTGGGCGCGCATGCGCGCAATGTCCGGCACCTCTCCGCGCCGGTAAGCCTCCTGTTGCTTGCTAAGTGTGAACGTGGTGGCGGGAGGCGGTACGTGAGAGGGAGGGCTGCTTGTGCACTCTCTAACAACTCCAAGTATTGTAGCACTGGCGCAGACACGCTTGGACAGGACTTGGCGGTGC
>JAABUV010002568.1_pt1 | contig 24384 bp, 31 predicted proteins | sample 5559971 | NCBI WGS metagenome assembly JAABUV01 (sample SAMN10711881, study PRJNA513362) | rock metagenome | isolation source: Antarctica rocks | place: Antarctica: Victoria Land, Knobhead nord | collected 2015-12-19
AGCCCGCCACCAGCGTGCCGAAGAAGACCGTCACGATCTGCGCGCGCGCGGCCCGGGTCAGCCCGCGCGGCGCGGCGGCGCCGGCGGCGCCAGCGGCGCCGGCGCGGCAGGCCAGCGCCGCGGAGCGAGCTTGCACCCCATCGCGCTTGCGCGGGGGCAGGCGCGCAGCCCCGCGCAGGCTCTGCCCGAAACAGGCCCTGCCAAAGAGCGCGCGCAGGACGCGGCGGGCAGGACGCAGCGCAGCGCGCGGCGCGCGCGGTCGGGGCGCGCCTGGAACACGTAGTACTTGGTCACGACCGAGAAGTCCAGCATGCTCTGCGAGAAGAGCCCCTGCACGCGGCCCATGATGGCCAGCAGCCACGGCAGCAGCGCCAGGAAGATGCGCAGCACCAGGCCTGCGCGCGCGCGCGCGCGCCCGGCTCTGGCGCGCCCCACGCCGGGCACCGGGCTTGCGGCGCCGCGCGGGCGCGCCGGGGACATGTGACGGCGGAGCCGGACGGCGGGGCCCGTGCGGCGCTGCAGAGCGGAGCCTCCGCGCATGCGCAGATCCGGCGGAGCCCGGCGGCGAAGCTGGTCGGAGGTGGTGGGGAAGCGGGGGCGCGCGCGCGGGGCGGGCCGCACTGGGCAGGATGGCGGTGATGATGGAGTCCAGCACGGGCGCGTGCAGGATGAAGTGCAGCACCTTGTTCTTGTCCAGCACCTCCACCGCCAGCAGGCCTTGCACCAGGCCGATGGGGATCTGCCGCAGGCGCGGCGTCAGCGCGCGCGCGTTGTGGCGCGCGTGTGCTTTTTTTCACGATGCGGGCCACGCGACAGCGGTGCACATACGGCCGGCCTTGCCGCCGCAGCTGCAGCTATCGGCATGCTGACCCTGGGGCGGCAGCTAGCAAGGGCACCCCAGGCCGCTCTGGGTCCACGCTGCAGAGCCGCGGCGGCGCGGCCAGCGCGGGGGCGGCGCGTGTGGCATGTCAGAGCGCGGGGCCCTGCGCGCGCCGCGCGCCGGTCGCGGGTGCGCACCAGGTAGAAGAGCGCCAGGCAGACGAAGGCGCCCCAGATGAGCAGCGAGCGGATGCTGCGCTCCCATGCGCGCCACCTGCGCGCGCGCGCCCGGCCGCGGCCTGGCACCCGGGGCCATGCCGGGGCGCACTCCCAGCTCAAGGTCATGGCCGGCCTCCCCAACAACACCGCTTCCCTGCCCTCTGGACTGCAGGCCAGGCAAGAGGCGCGGAGCGTCGTTACACAGGCGACGACTCTCTGTGTGGCCGGAGGGCGTCCCGAGGTGTTGCAGGCGAGCGGCGCGGCGCCCCGTAGGAAGTCGCCCTTACCGCGCTCATGCAGCGAGTGGCGTGGAGAACGGCTGGGCGGCCGGGCGCACACCGCAGGTTCTTCCACAGCAGCTCATTGAAGTGCGGCGCGGCGGTCACGCGCCAGGCGGTCGTGTCTGAGTGCAGCGTCGTGCTGACGGCCGTCACCTGCGCCCGGCACGTCCTGCCGCCGGCCGCCCCGCCCGCGCGTCAGTGCGCGGCGCACCGCACGCCTCGCCTGTCCGCGCGGCCCCGCGCGTGCAGACTCGGCAGCAGCCCCAGGGCCAACGTGTTGAACGCCGCCCGGGGTGATAGCACGCGGTCTGCCCGGCTGCGCCCGCTGCCCTGCAAGGCCCCATGGGTGCGGGGCCGGGCCCGCTGGCGCGGCCGGGCGCGATCGCGCAGCACAGGCGCGCGCGCGCAGCGGCCGGGCCGGCGGGCAGGGCGCGCACTTGTACGTCACGAACGCGCTCGGCACGGTGGACGCCTTGGATGCCTGCTGCTCGTCGCGGATCTGCCGCCGCAGCTCCTCCAGGCGCGCCACGTAGAACTGCGTGGCCCCCACGCGCGCGCTCAGCGGGCTGGAGCCGTTTTCTGTGCGTGCTGGGGGCGCCGTGCCAGGCCAGTGCCATGCACGCTGGACCCGCGGCTGCGCTGCGCCCCTGGTGCCACACCCTCCATGACCCCTTCGCTGAGCTGCGCCAGGCGCCCCTTGCACGCCGACACATTACAGCCAAGGACCCAACAAGTCCATGTGCACGCAGAGCGCATGCGCAGGGTGGCTGGCACGGGGTCTGCTTTTTGCGTGATTGTGTCTGCATTCAAAGCGGGGAGGGCCTGGCCGCGTGCCACCAGGCCGCACTCTCCACACCGAGCGCTGGGTGCCGGCCGGGGCCCAGCCCGGACACGCCGCGCGCGAGTGCAGGGCTGCAGAGCATCCAAAACAGAGCGTCCTCCGCACCTCCATGGAGTCGGTCTTCATGGGGCTGACGCCGTACTTCTCGCGGCCCCAGGCGCCGTACTTAACGCCCACGACGCGCATCTGCGCCCCGCGCCGCCCGCGTCAGCCGCGGCGCGCGCCAGGCTCCCCACCACACCCTGCTCCCGCTGGCCAGCCTGCTGCAGCGGGCTCGCCCAGCGCAGCAGTCTCACTCGCGACCCTCGTGCCCGCGCTGCGCTCTTCTGCTCCGCAAGCGCACAGCCCTGCAGAGCCCACAAGAACTGGCGCCCTCCGGCGCACGCGCGTCGCCGCCAGAGGGCGGGACCGCGCGCACACGGTCAGGGCCGGGGTCGCGGGAAGGCCGGGGCGGCCGGCGCGCGCCGCCCCGGGCTGGGCGGCGCCTGCTTGCGCTGGACCTTCTTGTGGCGACGCTGCAGGGTCGGGGTCAGGGTCAGGGTTGCTGGAGGGCCCCGGGCGGCGGCGCGCCTGCTTGCGCTTGATCTTCTTGTGGCGCCGCTTCTTGGACGTGTAGTCGTCCAGCAGGTCGGTCAGGTTGCTGTGCAGCTTCTCGTACTCCTCCACCAGGTTGTCCAGCTTGGCGGTGTCGTAGACCACGTGCACCGCCTGCACCTCGCCCGGGAACAGCGTGGCCATCTCGCGCTCCACAAACTGGCGCGCGCGCGCGCCCGGCGCGTCAGCTCATTGCCAGGCCGCCTGCACTGTCGATGTCGCCTCACAATACTTTAGTCCACAACCAAAACCAACTGGATGCGGCACATCTGCCCTTTCAGCAATCGGGTGCGGGTGCGTCCGCCACTTTAAAGTCCTATCGACAACCCCGCCGTCGCTGCCCCAGCGGCATATCGCGTGAGCCGAGAGAGGCTGGTCAAGGAGGCAGGCACCTGCGAGACGCGGCGCGCATTCTGTGCGTGTCCCACCCACACTGCGGATGTGGCAGGAGCGAATGCCGCAGATTGCCAGAGTGAGAAGCCCGCCTCGTGCAAGTGCAGGCGAGCGCCGACATGCAAAACATGACACGCACGATGCCGCTGCGCCCGCCGCTCGGCAGGCAAGCAATGCGTGCAGCATGCGCCGGCTCAGGCAGGCACGCCGCGGGAGCCGCTCGGCCTTGCAGCGCGGCGGGGCGCCCCCTGCGCGCCAGGGGCCCGCCGCGGCGCGCGCCTGCTGCATGGTGAGGCCGTTGGAGAGCAGCTCGCGGGCCTGGCCCCAGGCGTTGGTGCTCGTCAGGCTCTGCCACCCCTGGTCCGGCTTGGGCTTGGCGTTGGCGATCTCCGGCTCGTTCTTCTTGCGCACCGACCACTGCCCCTCCGCATCCTGGCTCGCCGCGCCGGCGCCCCCTGCCGGCGCGCCCAAGCGCGCGCTCAGCGCCGCGGCCCGACCCTGGCAAGCGCAGCCAGGACGGGCGGCCCACGCTGCTGGTTCGGCCCTGCCTGGGTGAGCCTGCGCGGGTCGCTCACGCGGCCGGCGCCGCGGCTACGCAAGTCAGGCGCGGAGCGCCCAGCGCGCTTGCTTGCAGAGCGCCTACGACTGCATGACCCATGCGCGCAGGGAGCCCTCGAGGGGGCTCCTCGCTCGAGCTGACAGCCGCCAGGCACCCCATGCTCGCCCGCCCAGCATCTGCGGCGCACCGTCCTTGCCGACGTCGTCGGAGGCCTGCAGGCTGGAGTTGCTCCGCGCGAGCGTCTCCGGCGGGTCGAAGAACTTCTCGTCGCCCGCCGCCGTGCGCTGCACGCCCGTCGCGCCATGCTGCCTGCCCGCCGCATGGCCAGGCTAGTGAAGTCACGTGCTACAGTGGGCGACCGGGGATGAAGTTATGCATGTGACACCTCTACCCGTACGCACTGCGCGTCAAGAGCCCACAGGTCACGCGTGCGTGCACACGCCCGGCGTTCGTCCCCTCCTCATTGGCACGTGTGATGATGGGTGTCTGGATGCCAGCACGGCCTGGTTTGCAGAGTCTTGCGCGCAGGCAGCGGTCGCTGGGACCGCGCCAGCGTCTGGCGGCAGGCGGGCCGCACCGCGTGGTGATGAGCGTGTTGGCCAGCTTGCCGGCGGTCGCCTGCATGCCCTTCTCGCCCAGGCTGACCGCGCGGCCAATGTAGCGCTTGGCCGGGTTCTTCACCGCGCCGGGCAGCACGGCGAGCACGGTGGCGTCCAGGCGGTGCAGCGGCGTGCCGTACGACACGCCCGGGATGTCCTGCACCAGCACCGTGTGCGCCTCCGCGCCCTGCTCCGTCTGCAGGTAGCGCAGCCGCATCTGCACCGCCTCGCGGCTGTAGCGCCACAGCAGCTGCGCGCGCGCGCGCGCGCCCCGCGTCAGCGCCCGGCGCGCCCTGGCCGCGGGCGGAGCGGCCGCGCCCACTGAACCCGGCCGCTTTGCCGCGCCAGCCGCGCAGCGCGCCCTCACGGCCTCTCCGCCGGGTGCCTCGCAGCACAGCTGTGGCGCTCCTACAGCCCACAGCTCAAGCACGGGGCACCGCTCGAGCATGGCCTGCTTGAGCTTTATGCGCCTGCTCGGGCAGACCCCCTGCTCTTCCGCGGTAGGCATGTCTGGCATGTCAGCACCCGGCCACACACACTGCGTGCCCACGTCTGGCTCGCGCAGGCCGCGGCGCTCTCACAATGGCCACTAGGCATCCAAATGGCACACCAGACAGGCGCAGGGGTTACACATCGTCCCCGCAGGGCGTGCGTGCAGTTGGAAGGGCCTGACGAAGCGGAGACGGGTAAAGCAGGGCCGGGCAAGTCGGCGCGGGGGGGGGCGGCCGCGCACCGAGTACGTGTAGAACGTGACGACCCAGATCGTGATGAGGTGGACCCTGCGGGGCGGCGCAGGCGCGTCACGGCCGCACCGTGTGCGCTTGCGGCGTGCTGCATGCCCGCCATGCATCATGCATGACAGACCCCAGCGCCAGGCGCACCAGTAGAGGTTGCTCCGCGCCGCAATATTGGACATGGTCACCTGCAGCACCGCCGCCGCGCCCTTAGCGCCTGCGCAGCCGAGCCGGGCGCTCCGAGTCCCAGCCCGGCAGAACGCCACGCTCGCACTGTGTGACCCGCCCGGACGGAACAGCGCTGCAAGCGCGCCCGCCCTCTGTGACCCTCGACGCATGTGCGCGGGCGGACGGGCGGGCGGGCGGGCGGGCGGGCACCCAGTCCAGGTTGGAGAAGGAGTAGGAGCGGATGACAAAGTTGCTGTCGTATATCCAGGTGTAGTTGCGGTAGGACGGCCCCATCACGCTCGTGATGGGCGGCAGCGGCGGCACGCCTGCGCCGCAGGCGCTCACACAGCTGGCGGCGTGCTAGCAGAGCGCCGCGACCATGCAATGATGCGGCGCACGCGAAGTCGGGCGCACGGCATCATACCCACAACTCTGCACAGGGCCGTCAAGCCACAGGTGCAGAGGGCGCCGGCCTTGGCACGCAGGGCGGGTGCCGCGGAGCCGGCCGCGCACCGTCCGCATACTCAAACCACTTCAGGCCGGGCGGCGCCGGTGGCGAAGGGTCATCATTGTAGAACGTGGGCGACTGTCCGGCCCACATTCAAGGTGTTACTCCGTTGTCACAGCTGCTCGCACATACCTGGACCTGCAGCACTCCAGTGTGGTGGCAAACGCACAGAGGCAAAGGCGCGCCTTGTCGGCAGCCGGCGCGGGCGGAGAGGCTGCCATCACGTCCGCGGGCGGCGGGGGCGACACCCAGTACCTGCGCAGGTCGGCGGCCGGCCCTGGCTGCTATGCATGGCTTGGCCTGGACAGCAGCCACCAGGCAAAGGCTGGCCTGACTGCAGCAGCCAGGCAGAAAACGCCAGGCGGTTGCGGCCGCGCACGTGTAGGGGCTGGGGTTGGGTTTATTGAGCGCCTCCAGGTTCATGATCGCCTCGCCCTGCACCGCGCAGCGTGCACAGGGCTTGCCCACGGCTTGTGGCCGTGGCGGTGCTGCTGGACCCAGGAAAGCAGGCGCCCGCGTGCGCTGACCTTGATGTTGGTGGGCAGGACGGTGAGCGCACACCAAATCGTGACGCCCAGGAAAAGCTCACAGCCTGCGCTCGAATAGCAGCGAGCTCAGTCACGCTTGTGCAGAGCGCCAAGCTGCAGGCACGTAGAACCTTATGGCCTCACCAAAGGCTATCAACCGCAGGTACATCGCCGCGTCAACGCCCGAGACGCGGATGACTTCATCCTCGCTTGTCGAAAAGACGGGTGCAATCCATCCCCGGAAACTGGTCGGCAGTCGTCTTGGCTTTGGTCCTTTTCCTTTCATGTACCTGCTCAAAGTGCGGGCACAATGGGCTCTCTGTAAACTCTTTTGTGAGTGCGCCACACCGCGCAGCAGGAAGCACACTGCCATTGCTCAACGGTGGCGGAGAGAGGCGCAGAGCCTCCCAGTATGGCTCGTCGCAATGCAATGAGCAGCAGTGCATGCACACACATACCGGATAACAAGACACCTGTGCTCGCTTGGGAGCCTGGCCTCTCACCTTTTTGGCGCGTAGAACTTCTTGGTGAGGCGGGACTTCCTGAACGCTCCAAAAAACAGGAGACATCCCACGGCAATTGCGAAGTAGATGCCCAAAGAGACGCCAAAGGCGCGTCCGTCAGCAACCATTGCTCCTCAGGTTGCAGTGAGACGCTCGTGTGAGGTAGAAGAGGGTCCAAGAAAACCACAGTCAGGTGCCAAGCAGAGTTTCCACACAGTTGCTGGAACACATCAGCATAGCACCGAGCAGCGGCCCATATCAAGGCCAGCTACCTTTGCAGACCTTGCCAGTTTGGACAATAGCAAAGTGTACGGATCTGCTCCATGGTTAAGGTCCGCCTGAAAACCGCCTCACTTCCCTGGCTTTTTGGGCCCCTTTGGAGACCTGAAGCTACATGCATTTCACACAGGGTTGTCTTGCACTGTTTGCCGAGAGCCAGATATGTGAAGCACAAGGCAGAAACTTTGGCAACATTATGGTACGGTCTCCGGCTCAGCATCTTCCCTTTCTGATAGCTGTCTTTGGCGCCTCATCACCTCTCCATCCTATTCCTGGTAAGGATTTTTACTAATCCCATGTGCAATGAAGAGCAGTGCATGCATGCTCAAAGCAAGCAGATAATAGCATGTCGCACTCCAAGGCCATTGCTCGTGCTCCAGGCGCACTTGTCAATAAGAAAAGAGGAGCCAGAGAGCTCAAAAACCTCTTCTTGAAAGCCGCTACAATCACTGTCTGATTGTGCAGCAAAAGATACTGTTGATTTTCTGAATCACACAGGTGAGTCTGGTCGTCAAGCTCATGTGCAGGAATCTTGCTTGCATGGCGAGCCTTTCAGCCATCGAGGTTCACTTAATTACGCATGCGCTTTGACTTAAACCAGGCATTTGCATGCTTTTTTATGACGACACACAACGTGCATGAGCAGGGTCACGGCACGCAGCAGCCCACCTGCACAACACAAGCATACATATAAAGCAGAAACACGGGCATGGCGCACAGTCCACACGAGCAGCTCTGCAGCTGGAAACATGACGGGGTGCGGCAACGTGGGGTGCAGGGCCTCCAAGCTATATGCAGCGAAACCAGCCCGGCAACGTCCAGAGTCTTAGGAGCTCCGCGCACGACTGCAGCCACTGGGCAGCAGCAGCAGTGCGCGCAGCAATCTCCCAAAGTGTCAATGCTGTGCATCTTCACAGCATCAATTATCCCCGCTCGCGCCAGTGACCCTAATCTACCAGCGCAGGCGCCATGCAAGCGCCCCATGCTGCCTTCACGCACACATCGGACGGCGGCCCCGCAAACGTCTTCCCGCCAAGCGGCACAAAACAGCTTGGAAGGGCAGTCGTCCCAGACCACTGGGCACCGAGCCACCGGACCAGGCCGCCAGGACGGCGACAGCGAGCTGCCACAAGCAGCACGCGCGCGTGCTCGGCGAACCGGCCGCGCGCGCGCCGGCCACGCGCGGGCGTCAGGCACTGCGCGGCAGCAGCGCGCGCGCGAGCGCGGAGAAGATGGACGCGGTGCCCTCGCCCAGCACCAGGCCGCTGGCGACGACGACCATGAGCTGCCGGTGGCTGGCCGGGTGCGTGCGCGCCCACGCCTGCTCCGCCAGGCAGCCCAGCACGCGCGGCAGCGTCCACTCAGCCGCCACGTACATGCCCACCGCAACGCCGATGCCCGACGGCACGGCCCACTCGGCGGCCGCCCCGCGCGCCGCGGCGCGCGCGCGCCGCGCCGCCGTGCCCGGCGCCAGGTCGGCCGCGGGCGCCTCGGCCAGCCGCGCGGACGCGCGCTGCAGCAGGAAGGTCGCGACTGCCAGGAAGGCCGCCGCCGCCGCGCCAACCACGGCGTACGGCAGCACGTGCGGCGGCAGCTGGCCCCCATTTACCTGCGCGCGCAGCCACCACAAATCCTTATTCAAACCTGTAACTGTGTCTATGCGAAATTTGCATCACGCAGAACTGACATGCCCGCGTCCCTGCGCACCCTGCGGCCGTAAGTTCAGCAAGGTGATGTGCTCATCCAGTGCAGCAGGATGTGAACACCCACATCGCGGTGTGAGGCCCATCATGCTCGCAGCCCTAGCAGAGCGCGCCATGTCAGGACCAAAGCAGCGGTGAAGCTGGGAGCGCTGAAGGGCGGGACCAGCACATGCGGACACGCGACATGCTGACCATCTTCAAGCAAAGCTCTGGGCACGAGTCGCACCAGCTGAGCCATGTCGAGCCAGATCTGCGCGGTGGGCGCCGGGAAGGTCGCGCTGGGCACGCTCCAGGCCGACGTGTACAGCGAGTATGCGCCCACCGACACAAACACTGACGCCGCAGAGCCGAGCGCCATGGCGAAGAACTGCGCGCGGGGGCAGATGCCCAGCAGGTGCGCCGTCTTGAAGTCCTGCGCGCGCGGCGGCAACTTCATGACGCATGCAGGTGCGCAGCGGGCTGACCTTGGTGGGCCTGACGCACGGCTGCTCTGATTTGCTGTCTCCCAGCTGTGGATGATAGTGATGCGCAGTGAGCAGCAACACGGACAAAACCGAGGCATGTTGAAGCCTGTGGCATTGAGTTTGTGTGCAGCCCGCTGCAGCTTTGCTGTAAGAGTCCGATATCAGCATCTCTGATAGGTTGCACGCTACAATATATCTTGACATGACAAAAGACGGGGCTGACGCAAAAACAAAAAACACCCGTCGACCGGTCACATCATGGGCGAAGCTAGCTGCAAGCACCGCAAGTGCTACAGTATGCATCACTCGTCTGTCATCCCAGGCATGCACGTCACAGCGTCGACGATGCGCTTAGCAGCAGCGGAGGCGCGCCTGCATCATGTCGCCCGCCTGCTGCGCGCCGGCCTCCGCGACCGCGCCCGCCACCAGGTTGGCCACCACCTTGCCGGGCGCGATGCCCGCAAACACTACCTGCGGGGCGCAGGAGGCACACGCCAACAACTTGCACACCATAGGGTGCAAAACACAGCAAGCCTGAGTCTCTGCACCGTGCTGACACCCGGCACCAGCAAGACAGCATGACATGAGCGCTTGCCGGAGCTCCGAGGTGCTGCACTGCCCAGAACACACTGCAATTCCAAGCACCGGCAAGCGAAACTGGGTGGAGCCGACAGCCAAGGCGAGCTCCCTGGGAGTGCACGCACCTGCGACAGCTTGCCTACGCCGGAGACGGGGTTGAGGTCGGTCTGCCCGAGCGCGCGCACGGCCAGCACGGCCACCAACAGCGCGAGCACGACGGCCGCCGCGGGCTCGTACGCCGGCAGCGACATCAGCGGCGACAGCACGGCGGTGCAGAACACCGCGCACGCGCCCAGGCCGCCCAGCCACCACGTGGGCGGGATGCGCTCGTCCGGCGGGCAGTACTCCAGGCTCCCACCGCTGGCAGCTCCCCTGCCGCCACAGGCCGACCCCGCACATCTCAGCACAACATGGCAGTATATCTTGTTCATCCTCAGGGGTATCAGAGCAAATGCGCAGCACTGCGACTGTTGTGCACGGTCACAAATTCCTACAAGCTGTTGGGGCTGCATTGCTATGTCGACAGGTCCTGTGCATGCAGGCGTAACGTTGAAGCAACTAGGTAAAGGCAGTCAGACCGTGAACACTTAAGGCTGTCTGCCAACCACACAAATGGCAACATCCTCACCTGTTGGAGAACGCTCACAGGTTTGCACAAGAGCGGGCATAAAAAATAGGCACAAGCAGCGTGCAAGCCCCGGCGCGCGCCTGCGGGAGAGGGCGCCCGCGACGGAGGTGCCGACCAGCAGCGAGAGCGAGGTCAGGCTGTCGCCGAGCATGATGGCGAGCGAGATCCACAGGATCCAGCCCGCCGCGCCGTCCTGCCAGTCCGCAACCGGGCCGGGCGCCCAGCCCTGGCTCCGCGCGTACGGCCCCAGCGCTGCATAGCCTGCCGCACCAGGCCCAGCTGTCATGCAAACGCGATTTGTACAAGGCCTTGCCGCCTGGCAGCTGTTGGCACGTGCGTGAGCGTCCGAGCATCTGGCAGCGGCGCAAATGCCGACGTCACCCCAGCGAGAGCTCGCGCCCACATGCGCTGCTGCCACCAGCACGCAATCAAACTCAGACGCCATCCGGGTCTGGAAAGGGGGGGGCGGCGTGGAGGGACAGCGCACCGAGCAGCGCGCCTGCCAGCATGGACAGCGCCGTCTTCGGCCCCATGATCATGCCCTGCACGGCCCCATGCGCCCCATCAGAACCCACACGCTGCAGGGCAGCGATGTGAGACAGCGCTGAGAGACTGGCGTACAGATGCGCGCGCAGCTGGCGCGGCAGCGCGCCAGCAAGCAGGCGTGCAGTTGGGGTTCACCTGCCCGACGTAGCCCAGCGACGTGTTGAGCTTCCAGCCCCAGGCAGAGGCGGAGGGCCAGCCCAGCCAGGTCAGCACCGGCAGCGACGCCAGCCAGGGCACCTGCGCGCGCCCAGGCAGGCACGCTCCGGGCATGGAGAGGCAGCCACACGGGGTTGCTGTCATCTGTCAACTCCCAACAGCATGATGCCCCTCGACGTTTGACCATGAGCTGGCAGCCTAGTTACTACAGAACTGAGAACTGAGCAAAACAGAAGACTCTGCACTACGCTGAGACCTGTGGCTTGGTGCTCTCTCACCTGCGCCGCTACGAGGGAGAAAACGCAGCCGCCGCCAAACGTCCACATCAGGGCCGCCCATGCGCGCTCCCACTGACCCTTGCCCTCCTCCTCGTCCAGCCCTGCCTCCCCTGCGTTGGCAAACATGGCACTTTTCGTCAGGCAAAACAGGGCTGGCCGCACAAACAGCACATGCGCAAGATGTGGCAAGGCATGGGCGTGAGGCGGCAGGGGCTGGCGGGCTTGAACCTTTGCGCGCTGCCGCCGCCGGTCCCTCTTGCGCGCCACCGGCCGGCGCGGACGTCAGCGTCGGGAGGCCTGCGCGCAGCACGATGGGCCTTGCACCCTGCGCGGGACAGCGCAGCATGTGCGGCGGCCGCTTGCAGACACAGCAGCGCCGCCGGCGCCGGTGCGCGCACCCTGGCTGCAGCGCTGCAGCTTCAGGCCCTGGCTCTTGGTCCGGGTCAGGCAGATGCCGGTGCTGATAGCGGAGTCGGCGCGCGCCAGGCTGACCACGCTGTCCAGGTCCAGGCTGGGCATCGCGCTGCGCCGCGTCAGCAGCCGCGCGGACTCCTGCGCGCCGCGCCCCCGCGCTGGCCGGAGTGCATGCACGCCGCGCGACCCGCACCCTCGCTTGACTCACATCATTGCTCAGCAACCGCATGCAGCGCCTCGGTGACTCGCAGCTTGCAAGGCGGCATGGCCGCATGCATCACAGCGTCGCCGCGCAGATGGGGCGCTCGCTCGCACAGGGCGCCCGCTTGCACAGCAGGTCAGGCACACGCGCTCGGCCTCTGCCGCGGGCGGGCGCACCGCGAGCGCAAGCTCCTCGTCCTCAGCAATGGGCTCCTCCGTGCACACGTGGTTCAGCCGCGAGGTGCGCAGCAGGCCGAGGTCAGTCGCGGCGCGCGCGTGCAGCCGCACGCTCGCGCCCCCGTCCTGGGCGCTCGCTGGCGTCAGTGCCTCCTCCGCGTGCCCGCATGTGTGATATCAGGCTCAAGAGCGCTATGAGCTCCGCTACCCTGACACACACGCTCAGACAACACACGCACCAGCAAACTATACACGCCAGACCTTGCACGCATGCATGCGCTGCACAAGAAAGCTCTGCAACACCCTGCCTCTGCAGCCTTGTCGCTCCTAGCAATGACATGCGCGCCCGGTGAACCAACCAACATAAACCAAGCCAAGTAGAGGGGGACGCACCGGCGCCAGCGCAGACGCCGAGTGCCGCGACGCCCGCAGCGCCCCGCCGTCGCCGCGGGGCTCGCCCGAGGGGTCGTCCTCCGGCAGGCCGTGCAGCGTGCGGATGACCCTGGCGGTGGCGGTGCCCGACGGGAAGCGCAGGTTCTCGCGCAGGATGGTCTGCGTGCGCAGCGGCACCGCGATGAACACGCCCAGGAACGCCTGCCGCGCCCGCGCGCTCATCTGGGTGCCCCGCGGCGCACGCGCAGCAGGACTGGCTCCGGGTCACGCATGCGGAACCCCCACCCCTTTCGAGACCCCAGCGTCAGGGCCTGCCCTGCTTCACCCGCCTGGCTGCGCAGGGTGCCATGTCCAGGCACGCAAAGAACTCGCGAGCGTCACAGGCACGACGCAAACATGGTCACATAAAAAGACGTCCTCCACAGCAGGCAGCACGCGCGTCCTGCGTGCGCACCAGGGCAAAGGACCAGAGGAGCAGCTGGCCGACGTTCAGGGTCAGCGGGCCCCCGGGGTTCTCCGCCTCGGTCATCATGCCGAGCGCGGGGATGATGCCAACTAGACCTGGCACCCCAGCCGCAGCTTGTCAGCAGCTTGTCAGACACGACATTCTGTCACTGTCAGTGTCGCCGCTTGCAGCAGCGCACACACATGGCCAACGCTGGGCGGGCGGGCACTTCAGTACATGGGTCGCAGCAGGCGGCTGCACCGGCGGGCAACGACCTCACGCAACCCCCGAGGCGCATGACGATCAAAAGGCATTAACACCAGCGCATCCTCCGTGCCAGAGGACAGTGAGCAGCGACTGGCCAGCGCGGGAGCTGCGCACCGGCAGCCAGCGGCATGGTGGCCGTGGCGACGGACGTGGTCTGCAGGATCACATTCTCGCCGACGCTGAGCTTCCTGAACCCGTAGCGCTCCAGCACTTGGAACGCGCCAAAGCCCAGGATGGCCGACTGCGGCGCGCGCGCGCACGCTTTGGCGACAGTGCATACACTATTTACTTGATGCTCATGCGCTACCATGTCTGCGGGTGCGAAGTCGCTCCTTAAGCATCCCGTCTCCTTGTGGCACGTTGCAGCTGCCTGAGGCTGACCGCCGTCACCAACACTTGCGCAAGTGCCGCCTGCACAGGCTGCTGCTGCCAGGCCACACACGCCGGCCTGCCTGCAGCGTAGGAGAGTAAAATGGAGCGCACCTGGAGGCTGCCCATGGTCACCCAGCCGGTCTGCAGGCCGAAGAAGGTGTTGGAGCAGCAGAGCAGGCTGCCGACCAGCAGGCCGCCCACGAGCGCGCGCACGGTCAGCACCGGCTCGTCCCCCTTCCCCGAGCAGCCCTCCGCTTGCCTGCCCCGAGCGCAGAGCACCGCGTCAGCGCACGGCCACGACAGGCTCAACCTCGCAGTCCAGGACAGTATATCGCTTGCCTAGGGAGCACGGAGCGCCGCCTCTGTCATCAAACACCAGACCTGCCCACGCTCAACAGCTGTGCTTTCAGCATGGTGGCCGCCAACGCATGGCTGTTTGCGTTCCCGGCAGAGCACCTGGCAGGCTGCTCATACGCGAGAGCAGCAGCAGCCCGCAAGCGCTTGTGCTGCGGGGCACGTCCCTTGAGAGCGTACGGGTGGGTGAGGCCGAGAGAGGGAGGCCAACGCCTGGCTCACTTCACATGACAAGCATAACAGGCCAGAGTTCAGCACCACTAGCGGAGCTGCAACAAGCGCCGCTATGCAGCGCACCGCTCTGTCGCGCGCCGTGCAGGCGATTTAGGCCCATTGTCGAGCGAGCGCCGCTGCGCGCCAGGCTGCCCGAACGGCGAGTCCTGCGTTGCCGGCAGGTCGAAGGGAGACCGGAGGCTCGCATCGAGGCCTGCCGGTGCACCAGGCAGGTGTCAGCGAGGGAGGCACATCTACCGTGCAGACGTCAGTTAAGCGTGCGCGTGCGCGCCGTTCGTCCCGTTGAGCAGCGGCTGCTTCGCCGCCATGACTACCTCATATGAAGCAACACGCAAGCTTTAGAAGGCAGGGGGACAGGGGCGAGAGCTCTTGACGATCAATAGCTCTGTGTATGGCCTCCGTCATGACTGCACGTTATAGAGTGGCACGTGCGCGGTCCAAACCCTGGCTGGCACCCGCAGCGCACATGAACACCTGCAGGGGAGGCCATCACAGATCAGCCACCATGCCCAGCGTCCTGCAGTGCGCACTGGCGGCCGCGGCGTTTCTGGCCTGCTCAGCGTCGCGGCTTGACAGGTGCACAGAGGAGTTCTATGAGCAGGAACTGGACCACTTTCGACAGAGCTCACAGCGGGCAACCTGGCGGCAACGCTACTATGTCTGTGACGAGTATTGGAGGCACAGCGTGTCTGCCGCACGGCCCATCTTCTTCTACACAGGCGCGCTCAGATGCGGTTGGCCCTTGCAGCGGGACCTGCAGCCCTGGTGTATGTATGTAAATTGCATACAGCCAAGCTTTACCTGCTGCACAAGAACTTTTGATAACCACAAGGCATGCTTTGCAACGCATTGCATGGCCATTTCACAAGATTCTAGTCTGACTGCTGGCCCTTGTTTGCTTGCAGGGAACGAAGGAGACGTTGAGATGTATGTGAACTTCACCGGCTTCATGTGGGAGGCTGCCGAGTACTTTGGCGCACTGCTCATGTTTGCAGAGGTGCTACTCAGACCCGCTCCCCTGCGCCGTGGCACCAGCGCGAGGGTTTACTGACAAGCAGTGTTGGGGAGAACAGCATAGGTACTACGGAAAGAGCCAGCCGTTTGGTGCGCACCTCACACTCACGAGAGCCTTGCCCATCTCTCGCACCGGCATGCACCAAAGCAAGCGCCCTGTCACCACGTCGCAGGCGCCGACAGCCTGGCGATCGACCCGTCCTACCTGTCAGTCGAGCAGGTGGCCGCCCTGGTGGCCGCCCTGCTTGCGCCCCGCTGTGCAAGTGGGGGCGGCCCCCGCAAGGCCGCTCGTCCGCCCCGCGCCCAGGCGCTCGCGGACTACGTCGCGCTGCTCGCGGAGCTGAAGGCCAGCGTGCACGGCGCCCGCACCAGCCCGGTCGTCGCCTTTGGAGGCTCCTACGGCGGGATGCTCAGCGCCTGGCTGCGCGCCAAGTATCCCTGGCCTGTCGCGGTGCGCCGCGCGCCGCACTCCCCTGCGCCCAGCGCTCGCATGCACAGCATCGAGCACGGGCACCTAAGCATGGCGAACAGGCCCGCTTGTACAATGCGCCCTGCTCAGGGGCTCCGCTGTGCCTGCAGGGCGCGCTGGCGGCGTCCGCCCCGATCGGAGCTTACGTGTCCGCCCTCAACCGGCCGGCGTTTGTGCCGTCGCGCTTCTGGGAGGTGGGCTACGCAGCCGGCAGCGGTTTTTGGGTGACCAGACCGGGGCGCCGGTCCTGTGAGGCTGGGAGCGTGCATGCGCGGGTTGTCATGGCTCGCTTGCTCGCGTGGACGCCTCGCCTCATGCAATGCGTTCACCCTCCTGCTCCTGAACACGCCCCAGCGCCGGCGGTGCTCACTCGCACGCACCACAGGTGGTGACGCGCGACGCGACGCCGGCCGCAGGCGCGAGCGCGCACTGCGTGCGGAACGTCCGCGCCGGCTTCGCCGCGCTCTTCTCGCTCGGCGCGCGCGCGGCCGGCCGGACGGCGATCCGCGAGCGCCTGCGCCTGTGCGCGGAGCCGGCGGATGCGGCAGATGTCCAGAGCGTCGGCTACTGGCTCCAGGTGCCGCCCGCGGTGCTGTCGCGGGCCGCGCCCAGCGCGAAGACCCACAAGTGCGGGTTGGAGGTCCGGAACTCTGCGGACGCTGGTGGCGGTCGTGCCGCGCGCGGAAAGCGCACGCGGCGGTGCTGTGTGAGCTTGCTCGGCTGGGCGACGGGCGGCATCGCGCGAGCGCGCAGGGCGCTTTTGACGCGTTCGCGATGGGCAACTACCCGTACGCATCGCACTACATTGGCGGCTCGGTGGAGCACCCGCTGCCGGCCTGGCCCATGCGCGCGGCGTGCGCCTTCATGGCCGAGCCCCGCCTGTCCGAGGATGCTCTGCTCCAGGCGCGCTGGAAAGTAACCGCACCCAGCTGTGGATGGGATCCCTAAAGCCATGTAAAGCAGACTTCATGCAGGCCCTGCTGACATGCTGTGCGCCGCGCGGCTTGCGCATGCACATGCACGGTGGTACAAATCACTGAAGGGGCGTGGGCTGACCTGCCGCAAGCGGGGCAGGCGATGCGCAAGGCCGTGAGCGTGCTGTACAATGCGAGCGGCGACGCCGCCTGCTACAACGCCACCCAGCTGCAGGGCCCTGCCGGCCCCGGCGCGACCTGGCTCTTCCAGTGGTGCACGCAGCGCTCGGCGCAGGAGCTGCCGTACTTCCCCGCCAACGGTGCGGGCCGCGGCGCAAAGCCCTGCCCGCCGGGCACCCCGCCTCCGCTGGCGGGCCTCACCTGCCGGCGATCGCCCGTTTTTGCAAGCGCACGGCGCGCAGGGCTCTCCTGAAGGTGTCTGTTCCAGCATGCAGAGCGTTGACATCACACTGGAACGTCGCATGGGCGAGCCGAGCGGGGGGCTGGCGCGCAGGCCGCACCGACATGTTCTGGGACCAGGGCCCGTACAACGAGGCCGAGCACGAGCGCGAGTGCCTGGCCATGTTCAACGTCACCGCCCGCCGCGGTTGGGCCGTGCTGCAGTACGGCGGGTTCGCCGGCGCGGACGCCGCCAGCAACATCATCTTCTCCAACGGCGCCCTTGACCCCTGGATCGTCGGTGTGCTGCCCATGACTCTGCCCTGAGGCCCTGCCCATGCTGTGCTGCAGGGAGACGGGGCGGCGAAGCAAGCGGCCACGAGCGCACATGGTGTCTGGGCTGCACCAATGTATGTCTGTGTCTCCCAGTGCGGAATATTTGCATGCGGCAGGCGGCATCACGCACAACGTGTCGGAGACGGTGGTGGCGACCGTGATCGCGGACGGCGCGCACCACCTGGACCTCATGGCCAGCCACCCGGACGACCCGGCGTCGGTGGTGGAGGCGCGGCGCAGCCACATGCGCCACATGAGGCGCTGGGTGGACGACTGGTACAAGGCGGCCGGGGGCGCGGGGCCGAGGTAGCGGTCGTCCGTCTTTACGTAGGCCCACAGATGACAGCCATGTGACTGTGGATATGTAACTTCACCTGGCTGCCCCGCACTGCTTGAGATTCCATGTGCCTGAGAATGACAACTTCTGTCCGTATGTTGGGTTCTTTGGCATAGCGCAGTGTCAGGCCTTACTCCTGGTCTGCAGACAGAGCTGAACTCAAAGTCCGAGCTTGCTCTCCATGCAGTGTTGAGCAAGCTGTACACACGATCCAGGCCTCTCAGCAACGTCTCACTTCTGTAGCACCGCAGCACAATAGACCGCCCGTCCTAGGGCAGCAGCGCCAGTGACTGCACTAGACCCTACAGGCATAGCTGCGCCTCATGTTAGCAAGCAATGCTTGCACTACAGCGGCTGTGAAGTTTAACAGCTCGAGCTGTGCCATCTGTCGTGCTGGCAAGTATTAATGAACAGCGGCAGCAGCATGTCGCTCACCACCAACCCTACTACAACTCAAGCTGAATGCATGCGTTTCAGGTCTGCCCTACGAGCCCCTCGTGCGCTACAGTGCTGGACTCAACGCCACACCAAGCGCAGGAGGGCGTATATATACACACAGGAGTGGTACACAATCGATTTGAGCTGGACTCGGACACAAATTTTGGTGCTGCTGCAGTATGAATCTGTGCCAGTCATGCCGCTAACAGCTCCCAGGCTGCTGCTGACTACGTGCGGGTTGTCGCTGCTTGTACTTCTCGTTTGGGCGGTCCTGCTGCGGACGCGCTTGCCTGTAAGCATGCTCCTTGCGCTTGGTGCATGCTCCTTGGTGCATGCTCCTTTTCAGTCATCCAAAGCGCCAGACTGAGGCCTCACATGAGGGCCTAATTGCTCATGGTGGGCTTCAGGGCAAGGATGCGAGCGGCAACCAGCATGCGCCGCGCCTGTGGCGCTCATTTGGACCCGGCCTCGCACGCTCGGCAGCCACATATTTGGACGTCCAGGACTTTTACATCTACGACCGCCCTGCACCGCCCGGCTTTGCCGCGTGGCTCGACTACGCCCGCGACCACGCCTGCATCCTGGAGCAGTATGACCAGATTGAGCGCGACCTCGCCCCCTTCCGCGCGCTCCCCGCGCAGCGCGGCGGCCGCACGATAACCCGAGGCATGCTGGCCGCCGCGGCGGAGCTGGAGCAGACGGCAGTCTTCAGCATACGCAACGGCACGGTGAGCAGTTCGGCGGACAGCGCGGGCTACGCCGTCAGCGCGTACCTGGCGGTGCTCGCGCCGCTCGCGCCGCGCCTGCCCGACCTGGACTTTGTGATCAACGTCAACGACGAGCCGCGCGTGCTGCCGGGCGGCGACCTGCAGGAAATCCTGCAGAGCCCGTGCATACAGGCGTCCCCGGAGCTGGCGCATGATGCGCCGCTCCACGGCTTCTTCACGGCCGGGTGGCAGGTGACCGGCCGGCCCCCGCACGCGCGCGGCCCTCCACGCATGCGGCGCCCGGCCCCAGGCACCTCCGCCTCCGCGCAGGCGCTGGTCGGCGAGCTGCTGCCCGTCTTCTCCCAGACCAAGGTCGGCGGCTGCTTCGCAGACATCATGGTGCCGTCCTGGACGAACTACGACGTCGCGGCCGACCCGCCGCCCGCCGAGCCGTGGGAGCGGCGCGCGCCGGCGCTCTTCTTCCGCGGCTCCTCCACGGGCGGCTTTGTGTCGGCGCGCACCGCCTTTGCGCGCATGCACCGGCAGCGCCTCGTGGCGGCGGCGGCGAACGACAGCCGCATGGACATCGGGATCGTGGAGTATGTGCAGTGCGACCCGGAGGCCTGCGAGGCGATGGAGGCGCGGTACGGCCGCGCGGCGCGCGCGCCGGAGGAGGCGGCCTGGGCGCACAAGTATGTCATGATCCTGGACGGCAACACGTTCAGCAGCCGCCTGATGCGCACGCTGCGCTCGGGCTCGCTCGTGTTTCGCGCCGGCCTGTTCCGCGAGTGGTTTGACGAGCGGCTGGAGCCCTTCCTGCACTACCTGCCGGTGCGACCGTCGTTCACTGGGCATGCATGGCCCAGTTGGTATACGTGGGATGCGTGCTCCCAGCGCACTGTTATCAAGATTATCTGCCCAGACACTGCAGTGGTGGCTTGTCCCTGCGCAATGCTGGTGCATGTGGCCGCAGCCTGCGCTACGTCCCTGGTTATGCACCCAGGGCCTCTGCACTGGGCCGAGTCACAGGGCTGGCCGCACCAGCGCTCGAATCAGCTGTGAAAACAGCCATGGCATGGGCAGGTGAGGCTGGACTTTGCGGACCTCAGCGAGCGGCTGACCTGGGCGGTGGCGCACGACGCGGAGGCAGCCGCAATGGCGGAGCGCGCGGCCGTCCACGCGCGGCGCCACATACGCGTCGAGGACATCAGCTGCTACTGGTACCGCCTGCTGCTGGAGTATGCCGCGCTGCTGCAGCGCTAGGATGTGCCTTCTGTGTACAATCGCCTGTAGTACAACCACTTTGGGATGCAGCATGCGCCCGCATGCCAGCGTGGAGGGGGCTGAGCGGCGACATGTATGAGCGTGCAACGCGTGCGGTATGCTGCTCCAGGGCCTCGCATGAGATGCTCAGCATGCAGCGTGCAGCATGCAGTGCGCATTACATAGAACATAGCGTAGGCGAGCGCGCAAGGCAATGCGAGTCAGCTAGCGCAGGCAGCGAGTCACACGCCGGCAAGCGGCTGGCATCAATCCGACAAGCAGAAACCCATGACAGGCTGGAGCGCGGCTTCAGACAGTCCTGCTAAACTGTAGCGGGGCGGCGTTCAGTGCTGGGCGAGCTTGGGCCGCCGAGTAGTACATCCACACACCAGCATGTGCTGACCGGAGTCTGCTCAGCTACACTGCCTACCTAAGCAGCAGATGGTGGTGTGCGGGCCATAGCAACGGGTAGTGGACGACCTACGCGCTCGCTAGTCAAGTGCTGCCCAAGACTCTGCTGCTACCTAAACCCAGTACCCTGAACTACACTGCCCGTCATACGCACAGCGACCTGTGCAAACATGTACAGACCGGACGAGCAAGAAAGCAGCGTCTCAATTCTTCTGCAGGTCGTACGCCTGCAGGCACCAGGGGCTCTGCGCGCGGTTGCAGTACAGCTCCATGCTGACCTTGACGGCGAGGTGCTCGATCGCCTCCACGCCCGACACGCAGAAGCTCGTGGTGTTGAGCCCGGAGTCCAGGTCGTCCATCATGCTCTCGTTGGCGGCCTCGCCCGAGAAGACGACCCCCTCTGCGTACCGCTGCGTGCCGTTCTCCACGGTCGACATGATCTGCGCGGGCGAGGGCGGGCCCTGAGTCCATGCTGGGCGGGTGCATGAGCCGGGGCCGGCCGCCGGCGGGCGCGGCTGATTGGGCGGCACCTGGGGCGCCTGCTCGTGCTCGAGGTGGTCAAACCACACCGGGCCCTGGCCCTCCATGCCGGTCGCCCGCTGCGGCGGCCAGCGCCGCGCCTTTATGAAGCGCTCCCGCAGGTTGTCGTCTGGGCACGCCACGCGAGCGGTGAGCGCTCGATCGCTTGGGTGAGCCAGTACGGTGCATGCCGCAGCGCAGCGCACCTTCCTTCCCCCAGCCCCAGAACTCTGTGCCGTGGCCGTTGACAGCCAGGATCTGCTCCCGCGAGAACGCGGCGATCCCGCCAAAGAATTGCTGCGCGCAGGCGCTGGTGAGTGCTGAACAGAATATCTTGCACATCATGCATGCATGCAAGGTCAGCAATCACCGTGCAGGCATGCTCAGCGAGCGTTGCCGGGTCATGGTGAAAGGAGTGAGAATCGGGCGCCGCACCTCAGCATGGGCATACTTAGGGTGCATGCCGGGCGGCGTGATGTGCAGGGGCCGTGCGCCCTCTGGGTATGTGTAATGAATGCCAGAGCCCTTTGCTGGCACCGTGTCCACGTCGTTGAAGACGTAGTAGTCGTGGTCCAGGCTGTGCGTCAACAGGACGCCGGCGTTCAGCAGCAGGCCACGGTTAAAGCGGTAGTTGGGGCTCTGCTCCACGATGATGATGTCGAAATTGACCTTCTCGGCCTGCGGGGCGCTGCGCGTGTCAGGCCAAGCCGCTCTGCCACGAGTGGCCATGGCTGCAGGCCGCGGAGTGTGATGCCACCCGCCGTTTTGTCAACACGGGGGCCTCACCGTTAGGTACGCGTGCATGCGCGGCAGGAAGTCCTCAAGGTGCTGCGGCCGGTTGCGGTAGGGGACGAGCAGGGCCAGCTTGTGGCAGGACCGCTTCTGCTGCAGCGGCAGCGTGGCAAGCGCTGTCCGCAGCGCCTTGAAACCATCTGCGCACCACGTCGGCTGTTCGACCGCGTATGAGCAGCGCGAGGCGCTGGTCCCGCCAATGGCCAGGGGCACCCACCTGCCTCGGCGCTCACTGGCTGCTCAATGAGCTCTTCAACAGGCTCGTTCAGCGCGTCCCAGCAGAACGGCTGCGCGCCGGGCAGCAGCAGGGCGGGTCAACACATGTATGCAATAGCCTTGATCAAGATGTGCATAGTGCAGACACGCAAGTCAAGCAGGCGCGCCTGGAACGCAACGGTGGTGGTGTTCCTGGACGACCTGTGGTGCGGCTTCGTGCGCAGCTGAATCGTGGGCCGAGCGTCCACCAAACATGCCAGGAGGGAGGCAGCGCAGACCGAAGTCCACAGCAGGGGCAGCACCCTGCAGCTCGACCGACCCATTACGTGCGCATCCACTGCTGCTCAGCCCTTGCGTATCCGGCTGCCTTTCGTTTCCCGACTCCAGCGCCCGCCCGGTGTGTGCAGGACAGCCGATCGTGAGCGGGGCCAGCCTTTCTACTTTTGAACACTACGTATTTGAAAGGCGCAGAGGAGTGGAGACATGTGCAAAAGGCCAGCAGTCGGAGCCCTTCCAGGGTCTGGCATGTACTTTGCATGGGGCTTGTTTTGGAGGATGGCTTGCTGGAGTCAGCTCCTGGCTAGCACCTCTTACCTGCTAAAACACGCCGCGGCAGCGTGCCAGCCCACATTTGATATTCTAAGAGGTATGGACCCTCCGTCTCAAAACACTCGCGCCAAGGCACTACACGGCCACCAGGGCAGCACAGCGCTCCAGGCTGGCGGCTGCAGAGGCGACCAGGCGCGCACGCTCGGCCAGGGTGCGCTGCACAAGTGCGTGCAGCTCGAAGCGCGGCTCGTACCCAAACAAACCCGCGGCAAGGCCGGGGCTCGCCACATCCTGGGCGCTCGCCGCAGCGCTGTCATCGGGCGTGGCTCGCAGCTGCCGCGCCACGTCCTGCGCGGCGCAGCCGCGCTCGGCGCCGCGCACAACCGCAGCAGCGGCCAGTCGACTGCCTCGTTATGCAAGCGCGCAGCGCACCTGCAGGCCAGAGCGCAGGCAGCCCTGCACCGCCGCCAGGTCCTCGACCACGCTCCTGTCGAGCAGCGTGCCGCCCGGCGCCGCGCCCTCGCGGCCCCCCCGCCGCCGCTTGGCCTTGGCCACCTGCTCGCCCCACGCCTGCGCCGGCACGGCAGTGTCGCGATTTGGCTCGAGCCTGCAGGCGGAGGCTGGCGCTTCCGGGCGGGGCTGCGCACGAGGGGCGCCAGAGCGCAGCGGGGCCTGCAGGGCACCTGGCAGCAGAGCGCGATCCAGAGCGCCTCCTCGCCGCCCAGCGCGGCCGCCACGAAGAGAGCCGCGCCCGCGGACGGCAGGCGCTGCGCCCCGTCCTGCCGCAGCTCGCGCGCGAGGCGCCGGCACACCGCCGCGACGCTCTGCGCCAGCGCGCAGAGCCGCCCGTGCAGCTCCTCGCCGCCCGCCGGATCTGCCTCCGCTGCCGCCTGGCGGGCCCACAGACCTGTTGTTGCCCACCGCCGCATGCCTCTTGAGGCAGACGCCGGCGGAGCTGGCGGGCATGCCAGGACAGTGTGACCTGGCGCGACGGACCTTGAGGACGTGGAGCGCGGCTGCAAAGGTGGCCAGCAGCAGGACGTCGCAGGCCTCCGACAGCGGGCAGGTCGCGAGCGCGGCCGGAGCCCCGCTGCACCAGCCGCCCAGGCCGCCCGGCGCCACCCCCAAAAGCCGCGCGAGCGCCTCCACCGCGCCTGCCCGCGTGACACGCGGCGCCGCGCTCACGCCCTCTGCTCTACTGTCACAGCATCACAGCTGCGCTGGCTTGGCAAACACCCTGTACCTGGGCGAGGAATATTTTCACGCGTACAATCACACACACAGACTTGCTGAGACTCTGCACTTGTGCATTATATAACACACTGCACAGAGCACCTTCACCACCATGAGCAGGGGCGAGGCTTAGCATGCGAGACGGCACCTGTCAGACCGGCCACAGCCTCGGCAGGGTTCGCAGCCAACGCGCTGGCCAGCAGCGCTGGCAGGAGCGCGCGCCGGCGCAGCGCGGCCTCCGCGCTGCGCCGCCAGGCGGCCGCCTCGGCGCCAGCGCCGTCGGCGGCGCCAGGCCGCGCCCACCAGCGGCGCGCGGTGCCGCCTGGGGCGGCCGGCGCGCCGCACTGCGCGTCCCACCACGCCGCGGCGGCGTGGCGCGGCGCAGCGCCGGCCGGCGGCAGCCACGCCGGGCGCACGGCCAGGTCCTCGTTGAAGCGCATACGCGCGGGGAGCGCCGGCTCGCGCGCCGCCGCCAGCGCCTCCTGCGCCGCGCCAAACTGCGCGTGTCCTGCCGTGGCAGACCTGCCAGGCCCTGCGTGAGCCGAGCGGACA
>JAABUV010002569.1_pt1 | contig 24383 bp, 24 predicted proteins | sample 5559971 | NCBI WGS metagenome assembly JAABUV01 (sample SAMN10711881, study PRJNA513362) | rock metagenome | isolation source: Antarctica rocks | place: Antarctica: Victoria Land, Knobhead nord | collected 2015-12-19
CGCCCCGCTCGTCGGTACGTGCGATAAAGGCGGCCCGTGCGGCCAACCGTAGGCCCTCGAGTGATACCTGCCGTCTCATATTGGTACGCGGCCTCGCCGCTGCACTGAGCGCGTGCGGCGCAGCTAGAGGGCCCCGGCCCAGCGCCAGTCGCCACCGGGGCCGAGATACTCCACCCGTTGCACTTCGTCGTCGTGTTCCTCGTCGTCCTGTGCCCAAGCCAGGGCTGCCTGGCGGTCGGCGAACTCGCGGTCGGCGACGACGTCACCCATGCCGTCGAGGTAGCGGTAGCGAGTCACGTCGACACGATGCCGTACTCGCGAATCTTGCGGTAGATCGTGGCGCGCGACATGCCCAATGTGGCCGCCGCTGCGACTTTGTGGCCGCCCGCGTCGGCCAGGCTGCGCACAATGGCATCGCGCTCCATGGACTCCAGCGGACTGAGCAGCCGCCGGCTGACAGATCGTGCCTCAGGCGGCAGGTCCACGGGTTCGATCGTGCCGATGCGCCGGTGCTGGACCACCTGCCGGAGCATCTGCTGCAGCTGTTCCGCGTTGCCGGGCCACGGCGAGCGCATGAGCAGCCGCATCGCGGCCGGCGAACAGGCGAGTTGGCCCCCGTGACCTAGCCGCGCCAGGAAGAACGACACCAGCTGCTGCAGGTCTTCCAGGTGCAGCCGAAGGGGTGGTACTTCGACGGTGGAGGGAAACAGCCGCATCAGATGGGCGAGATCCTTGCGCCCGTCGGGGTCGCGCAGGGTGACCGCAACCCACAGGGGTTGTTTCCGTTCGACGGCACGGGCGTCCTGCAGCGCGAAGGACAGGCCCCGCAGCGCAGGGCCGTCGAGCACGTCGACGTGGCGCACCACAACGTTGTCGGAGTCGGTGAGCAGCGCCTGACGGGTCGTGCTCATCCAGTGCGGATCGGTGGCTGCGTCCGCAGCGTCCAGCACCACGAATCGCCCGATGTGCTGTCCGCGCAGCTGCACCGTACGGAGCAGCGCCAGCTTGCCGACCCCCGGCTCGCCCTCGACGGCAAGCCACTCACCGGACTGGAACACCCGCTCCACCTCGTGACAGGCGCGTAGCCACAGTGGGGCGGAACCGACGAGCCCGGGCAGCGGCAAGCGGGCAGGCACCCGGCTGTCGGACTGCTTGTTCTCCGTGTCGTCCAGCTTGACGTGCACGACGACGCCGGCGAGCTGACCAACGCCGAACAATGGGCGGAACTGCATTCGGGCGGCGACACCGGTGGGCAGGCCGACGGTGATGGCCCCGCGACGTCGGGTGGTCAACGCCTCGGCGGCGTGGGCGAGCAGCGCCACCTGGTCGGCGGGGTCGAGCACGGTACGGGCGTAGTCGTTCAACAGCACCATGTCGCTACTCATCGCAAACACGATCCCGCTCATCCGACGGCAGGTCCGTAGATAGTCGTGGAACAGCTCGAGCTGATGGACACCCGTGTCGGCCAGCAGCGCGTTGCGAATCTGTTCTGCAGTGGTCTTGGCCAAGGTCAGCAGCAAGGACCCGGCGTCCTTGCGCCAGCAGGTGAGGTCCACGGCGCCGACAGTGCGACCGGACACGGGATGGTGGATCGGAACGCCGGCACACGCCAGGTCCTCGAGATGCTCGGCGTAGTGCTCGTGGCCGAACACCTGGGTCGGTCCACCCGCTTCCAGGGCAGTTCCAATGCCGTTGGTCCCCGCGTACTGCTCGCCGTAGCTGAACCCCGGTGCGAGCCGGACGCTGTCCAGATGCTTCTCGAGTTCGCGGTCCGCGGTCATCCGACTGAGCACTAGGCCGGTGGGGTCGGTGAGGATGATGCTCACCGGCTGACCGTCCAGCTGCTCGTGCAAGCTGCGCAGCACCGGGCCGGCGCTCCGGGTGAGCGGGGTGTCGATGTCGGGATCGCAGATGTAAGGCAAGTCGATCTGGTCCGCATGAACTTTCAGCTCGCGCGAGCGCTGCCAGGACGCAAGTATGGGTCCGCGGACGCGATTCGGCCCTGCCGACTCGGCGGTGAGGAAGCGCAGCCGGCTGGTCGCTAGCGCGCTGCGCGTTGGCAACGCTGACTTGCCCTCGATTTTCCGCACCACTATCGCCGTCACCTGCTTTCACCCGCTGCGCCCACACCGCCGGAAGTGGCGCGGGTCCACGCGTCGCCCTCCACGATAGGTGAGGCCGATTCTAGGCCGTTGTCTCACATTGAGACGCCGCCGCTCAGCAGGCTCGATTGATAGTGGTCTCCTCGGGATCGGCAGAGGGAGGCACCTGATGAGCGCAGCTGATGAGGCAGAAGCTGAGACCTACAACCCCTGGACCGTCGTCAACCTGGTTTTCAGCCACCTCGCCGAACAGGGGCTGCATCCGGTGCTCGGCGAAAGTGGTGACCCGGGCCCGCCGGCGCACGCACTGCTGCTTGCCCTCGGCATTCAGCCGGCGCCGGAGGGCAACCGCGAGGTGATGCGCGCCGTGCACGCCAACCTGGCCGAGATCCGCGCCGTCATGTTCGAGCAGGAGTGACGCACGTCTCATAGTGAGACCGCACCACCCGCTGGCGCGGCGTCTTATGGAGTTGACCGGAACTACTCGATCCAAGGAGTGCCCATGAGTCGCCAAAGCGTGGCCAAGGCTCACGAGAAGATTCAGGAACTGGCCTGGGAGCCGCTCTATCACGAGCCGGTCTCCCAGTACGGAACCGACTACACCTTCCAGAAGGCGAAGAAGAAGGACCCGCTGAAGCAGGTCCTTCGCTCGTACTTCCCCATGCAGGAAGAGAAGGACCACCGGGTCTACGGAGCGGCCGACGGGGCGATCCGCGGCAACATGTTCCGCCAGGTCCAGGAGCGGTGGCTGGAGTGGCAGAAGCTGTTCCTGTCCATCATTCCGCTGCCTGAGATCTCCGCCGCCCGGGCGATGCCGCTGCTGTTCAACACGGTGCCCAACCCGGAGCTGCACAACGGCCAAGCCATCCAGATGATCGACGAGGTCAGGCACTCGACGATCCAGCAGAACCTCAAGCGCCTATACATGAACAACTACATCGACCCGGCAGGCTTCAACTCCAGCCTGAAGAACTTCCAGAACGACTACTGCGGCACCATCGGACGGCAGTTCGCCGAAGGCTTCATCACCGGTGACGCCATCACCGCGGCCAGCATCTACCTGACGATCGTGGCGGAGACGGCGTTCACCAACACGCTGTTCGTCGCCATGCCCGCCGAGGCGGCCGCCAACGGTGACTACCTGCTGCCCACGGTGTTCCACTCGGTGCAGTCCGACGAGTCGCGGCACATCAGCAACGGCTACGCCACCCTGCTGATGGCGTTGTCCGACGAAGGCAACCACCAGCTGCTCGAGCGGGACCTGCGGTACGCCTGGTGGAACAACCACCGCGTGGTGGACGCCGCGATCGGCACGTTCATCGAGTACGGAACCAAGGACCGCCGCAAGGACCGGGAGAGCTACGCGGAGATGTGGCGTCGGTGGATCTACGACGACTACTACCGCAGCTACCTCGTGCCGCTGGAGAAGTACGGCCTGGTGATCCCGCACGACCTCATCGAGGAGTCCTGGAACCAGATCTGGAACAAGGGCTACGTGCACGAGGTCGCCCAGTTCTTCGCCACCGGGTGGCTCGCCAACTACTGGCGCATCGACCCGATGACGGACAAGGACTTCGAGTGGTTCGAGTACAAGTACCCGGGCTGGTACGACAAGTACGGCGCATGGTGGGAGAACTACAACCGGCTCTCGATGCCGAACGGCCACCACCCGATCGCCTTCGAGAACGTCGACTACGTGTACCCCAGCCGTTGCTGGACGTGCATGGTGCCGTGCCTGGTCCGTGAGGACATGGTGATGGCGGAGGTCGACGGCCAGATGCGTACGTATTGCCACGAGGCCTGCCGCTGGACCGACACGGTCGCGTTCCGCCCCACCTACGAGGGTCGGGACACACCGAACATGGGTCAGCTCATCGGCAAGCGCGAGTGGGAGACGCTTTACCACAACTGGAACTTCGCGGACATCGTCAAGGACATGGGTTACGTCCGCGACGACGGCAAGACGCTCACCGCCCAGCCGCACCTCAACTTGGACCCCAAGAAGATGTGGACCCTGGACCACCTGCGCCGCACCCCGGCGTTCCCGAGCCCGAACGTGCTGCTGAACGAGATGTCCCCCGATGAGCAGAAGGCATTCCACGCGGACTACATCCGCCAGGGACCGGGTGGCCGACCCGCCCCGGCGAACGCCTGAGCGATCGGCTGTAGGCAGCAACTCCAGTGGGAGGTCCGACGATGTCGGCGGGCCTCCCACTGGGTTCCATCCTTTTTGGGCTACAGCAGGACGCACGGCGGAAGGGAGTGATGGTGACCAAGCATCTGGTGCGGTTTGAACCGGTAGGAATCGAGATCGAGGTCGAGGAAGAACAGACGATCCTCCGGGCTGCCGCCGAGCAAGGAATCATGCTCATGCACGGTTGTAAGGAAGGGCAGTGCGCCGCGTGCAAGTCCTTCATCCTCGATGGCGAGGATGTCGAGCACGACAAGTACTCGACCTTCGCCCTGCCGGACATGGACAAGGACGAGGGCTACACGCTGCTCTGCCGTGCCCACGCCTACGAGGACCTGACCATCGAGCTCCTCAACTACGACGAGGAGATGATCCGCTCCGGGCACCCGATCCAGAACGCGGTAGCCGAGGTGGTCTCCAACGAGGCCGTCACGCACGACATGCGCCACCTCGTGCTGAAGCTCGTGCAGCCGCAGGAGATCCCGTTCTTTCCCGGCCAGTACCTGGACATCACCATCCCGGACACCGAGACGATCCGCTCGTTCTCGATGGCCAACACGTCCAGTAAGGAGAGCGGTCAACTCGAGTTCATCATCAAGATCTACCCCGACGGGCAGTTCTCGCACTTCCTGGATACCAAGGTCGCGGTGGGTGACGAGCTCGATGTCGTCGGCCCGTTCGGGGTGTTCACGCTGCGCGACGGTCGGGACTCCGACCTGGTATTCGTTGGCGGTGGGGCAGGTATGGCGCCGATCCTGTCGGTATTGCGGTCCCTCGCCGAGCACGGCAGCACCCGCAAGGCGACGTACTACTACGGTGCGCGTCGCAAGCGGGACCTGTGCTTCGAGAAGGACCTGTACGCGCTGGAGGAGGCGCTGCCCAACTTCCACTACGTTCCGGCGCTGTCCGAACCCGACGGCGAGGAGCCGTGGGACGGGGAGGTCGGCCTGATCACCGACGTGGTGCGCCACCACGAGAGCGATTTGGCCAACGCGGACTCTTACGTCTGCGGGCCGCCACCGATGGTCGAGGCGGCCATGGCGCTGCTCAGCGAGCTGGGTGCCCCCGAAAAGAACATCTATTACGACAAGTTCACCACCACCGGCTCGGCCTGACTCCCTGCCATTCCACGAGAGCGAAAAGCGAGGCAAATTGACATGACAACCACGGAGCGCAGTGCCCCGGAGATGGTGTACACCGACGCCGAAGCCGGCGCCAAGGTTTTCCCCGACTCCACGGTGCGCAACTACAACTACTTCACGCCGGCCAAGCGCAAGCAGTCGCACTACGAGGACGTCACCGTCGAAGTGCAGCCCGACCCACGGCACTACCTCAGCCAGGGCTGGCTGTACGGGTTTTCCGATGGCCGCGGCGGATACCCGCTGGACTGGACGGTGCTCAAGGCCTGGGGCGTCGATCGGCCGGAGCCGGAGCGCTTCCCTGGCTCCGGCGGCAAGGGCTACGACTGGCCGGCGCACGGATGGCACGAGTTCCGCGACCCCAACGAGGAGTGGGAACTGACCTTCTTCCGATACAACTCCAACGTGGTGCGCCAGATCACCCAGAACGTGGAGACCGCCAGGGAGACCAAGGCGTTCGAGCAGTGGAACCCGAACTGGGTGACCTTCGTCGAGCGCAACATCGGCGCGTGGATGCACGTGGAGCAAGGTCTGGGCCTCTACCTTTTCGCGAACGCCCAACGGCGGGCGCCGACGAACATGCACAACAACGCGATCTCGGTGAACAGCATGCACCGCCTCCGCTTCGCGCAGGACCTGGCGTTGTACAACCTGACGCTGAGCGATGAAATCGAAGGTTTCGACGGCTCGGCCCACGTGGACACCTGGAACAACGATCCTGCCTGGCAGGGCGTGCGCCGGGTGGCCGAGCAGATGACCGCGATCGACGACTGGGCGGAGGCGATCTTCGTCGCCAACGTCATCTTCGAGCCGCTGGTCGGGGAGCTGTTCCGTAGCCACCTGGTGCAGCAAGCCGCGCCGGGCAACGGTGACTTCGTCACTCCTACCGTGGTCGGTGCAGGCGAGTACGACTACGCCCAACGCGACCTTCGCTACACGCGGCCGATGTTCGAGTTGTTGACCAACGACAAGGAATTTGCCGACTACAACAAGGAAATCCTGAACGGATGGCTCTCCACGTGGGTGCCGCGGTGCATCACCGCCGCTCGCGAGCTGCAGCCGCTGTGGTCGCAGCCCGACGCCAAGCCGCCGCGCTTTGAGGACGGTTTGGACCGTGCGAAGAACCGCTTCAGCGGAATTCTGTCCGACCTGAGCCTGCAGGACCCGAAGGAGCTGACCCAGTGAGCACATATCAGTCCACCGCGACCTCCTACAAGACGAGCGAGAGCCCGTTCAAGTCGGACAACACGTCGTCGAACAAGTGCGGGGTGACGCTGATGAACAACCAGGTGGGGGTGGTCGTCGCCGAGGTGATGGGCGCGCAGCCGGGCGTGACGGTGACGCACCTGCCGTCGATGATCCGCCTCGACGCGGACACTCGGATGGACTTCGTCTACGACGACCTGTCCGAGGCGCTCGGTGAGGAGGAAGGCTTCTTCGACTCGGCGGAATTCGAGGAGAATATGTCCACGCACTACGGCCGGATGATCCACGAGGACGACCGAACCATCATGTTCGCCAATCCCGAGGATGCAGCAGAGTACATCGGGTTCGACCTCCCGTCCAGCGTCAAGTAGAGGAGACAGCAATGTACGAGAAGGACGGCGAGAAGTACTTCATCGTCGATAGTCACATTCACTACTGGGACGCGAGCCCGGAGAACTGGGTGAAAGGCGCGGAGAACTACGCCGAGGGTTGGATCGACTGCTTCCAGGCCTATCAGAGCCTTGGGCCACCAGAGACGCACTGGACACCCGAGCACTTCAAGAAGGTCTCCGAGGAAGACCTGATGAAAGACGTCTTCACCGACGGCTACGCGGACGTCGCCATCTTTCAGCCGACGAACCTCTGGGAGTGGTACACCAACGGGTTCAACAGCCCCGACCAGAACGGCGTGCTGGCCGAGAAGTATCCAGGCAAGTTCATCAACAACGTCAACTTTGATCCGCGCGATGGTGATGCCGGCCTCAAGAAGCTCGAGGAGAGCGTCAAGCGGTGGAACAACCCCAAGGGCGCGAAGGTATACACCGCGGAGTGGAAGGACGGCTCGCGAGGCTGGAAGCTCAGTGACCCCGAGGCCTACACCTACCTGGCAAAGGCCCAGGAGCTCGGGATCAAGAACATCCACGTGCACAAGGGCCCGACGATCTGGCCGCTGGACAAGGACGCCTTCGACGTGTCCGATGTGGACCACGCGGCGACCGACTTCCCCGAGCTGAACTTCATCATCGAGCACGTCGGCCTGCCCCGCATCGAGGACTTCTGCTTCATGGCGACGCAGGAGCCCAACGTGTACGCGGGTCTCTCGGTGGTGACCGGCGGCCTGATGTATGCCCGGCCGAAGTTCTTCGCCAAGGTGATGGGTGAGCTGCTGTTCTGGGTCGGTGAGGACAAGATGACCTTCGGCAGCGACTACAACATCTGGGAACCACGCTGGCAGATCGAGGGCCTGGTCGACTGGGACTACCCGAATGACGACTACTCCGACTACCCGCGGGTCAACGTCGCGACCAAGAAGAAGATCCTCGGCTTGAACGCGGCCAAGCTCTACGACATCGAGGTCCCGAAGGAGTGCCAGCTGCCTGCCGACGCGGGTACGCCGGCCGCCAAGGACGACGCGCAGCTGGTGGACAACGCGGCCACGGTGTGACCGCTGCGTCGGGGAGTGTGCTGGCTCTGGACCCGGAGTCGGCACACTCCCAGGTGCTTCGCGCGCTCGGCACCGTTCGTGATCCGGAGCTGGACGAGCCGGTGACCGAGCTGGGTTTCGTCGCCTCCTGCGAGCTGTCCGAGGACGGCGTCGCCGAGGTGCATCTGCGGTTGCCGACGTACTTTTGCGCCCCGAACTTCGCCTTCCTGATGGTGGCGGACGCTTATGACGCCGTCAGTGCGGTGGCGGAGGTCCGCAAGGCTGTGCTCGTGCTGGACGAGCATTTTGCCTCCGACGCGATCAACCAGGGCGTCGCGGCGCGCGCGGGTTTCGTCGGGACGTTCGGTGGCGAGGCGGCAGGCGAGCTGGGTACGTTGCGCGCCAACTTCATCCGCAAGGCCGTGCTGGCCGGCACCGATCGGGTCTGCCGCCCGCTGCTCAAGAGCGGCAGGACCTACGGCGAGCTGGCGCGCATGACCTTGGGTGAGGTGCCTGCCTCGCCGGACCTCGAGCGCCTCCGCGCCCGGCGACGGGAAGTGCAGTTGCCTGATGACGACGCGGCGTCCCTCCTCATCGACGTCGAAACCGGGGGAGTCATCGATCCCGACGATTCGCGCCTGTTCCTGGGCAAGGCCCGGCTCACCCGAGTGAACATCGAAGCAAACGGCCACGTCTGCCGCGGCATGCTGGCAGGCCGGTACGGAATCAGCGGGCAAGTCCAGGAGGAGGAATCATGAGAGCCGTTCGCTTGCACGGGTACCACGAGAAGCCAGTGGTCGAGGAGGTGCCCGAGCCGGCCGTCAAGGGTCCGCTGGACGTGGTGGTGAAAATCGGCGGCGCCGGAGTGTGCCGCACCGACCTACACATCATCGAGGGTCAGTGGGACGCGGCGATGAGCCCCGCGCTGCCGTACACGATCGGGCACGAGAACGCGGGCTGGGTGCATGAGGTCGGCTCCGCCGTGACCAACGTGGCCGTGGGGGACACCGTGATCCTGCACCCGACGCCGACCTGCGGGCTGTGCCGGGCGTGCCGGGCCGGGCAGGACATGCACTGCAGCAACAGCAGCTTCCCCGGCCTGGACAGCGACGGCGGAATGGCCGAGTACCTGCTGACCTCCGCCCGGGCCTGCGTCAAGCTCGATGCGTCGACCAAACCGGAAGATGTGGCGGCGTTGGCGGATGCGGGCATCACCGCTTACCACGCTGTCCGCAAGGCCCTTCCCCTGCTCTACCCCGGCACCACGTGTGCAGTGATCGGCGCCGGCGGGCTCGGCCACATCGGTATCCAGTGCTTGGCCGCGCTCAGCGCCACCAAGATCGTCGTGGTGGACCGCAACCCGGACGCACTCGAGCTCGCCGGGCAGCTCGGGGCGCAGCACACCGTGTTGGCCGACGCCGGTCAGGTCGACGCGGTCAAGGACCTGACCAACGGTGAGGGCGCCGACGTGGTGCTGGACTTCGTGGCGGAGCAGGGCGCGGAGAACGACGGCTTCGCCATGACCCGTCCGGGAGGGTCCGACTTCATCATCGGCTACGGCGGCACCCTCACCGTCCCGACCCTCGACCTCATCTCCACCGAGCGAAACATCATCGGCAACATCGTCGGCACGTACAACGAGCTCGCCGAGCTGATGGTCCTGGCCGAGGCCGGGAAGGTCACGCTGCACACCAAGACCTACTCCCTCGATGACGCCCAGCAGGCCCTGCACGATCTCGACGCCGGCGAGGTCCGGGGCCGAGCAATTCTCGTGCCCTAGCCCGTCATAACCCCGAACGCACATACCCCAGGAGGACCGATGGCCAAGGATCTGCGCTTCGGCGAGGACGCTCGGATGTTGTTGTTGTCCGGTGTCGACCAGCTGGCCGAAGCCGTCAAGTCGACGCTGGGCCCGAAGGGTCGCAACGTCGTGCTGGAGAAGATCACCGGCTCCCCGGTGGTGACGAACGACGGCGTCACCATCGCCAGGGAGATCCACCTCGGCGACCCGTTCGAGAACATGGGCGCGCAGCTGGTCAAAGAAGCAGCGATCAAGACCAACGACATCGTCGGTGACGGCACGACGACGGCCACGGTGATCGCCCAGGCCATCATTCGTGAGGGAATGAAGGCGATCGGCGCGGGCGGAAACCCGGTGCTGGTCAAGCGCGGCGTCGACCTCGCCGTCGGCAAGCTGGTCGAGCAGTTGCGCAGCGTGGCCCATTCCGTCGAAACCGAGGCGGACTACGCGCGGGTTGCGGCGATCTCCGCCAACGACGACGACACGGTGGGAGCGGTGCTGGCCAAGGCGCTGCACACCGTCGGGGACGGCGGCATCGTCACCGTAGAGGAATCGCCGGTGCATGGGATGAGCGTGGACTTCGTGGAGGGCTTCGAGTACGACAACGGCTATGTCTCGCCGTACCTGGTGACGCACCCCGCCAGCCTGGAGGCGATCCTCGACGACCCCTACATCTTGCTCTGCAGCGAGAAGATCACCAAGGTTCAGCAGCTGATGCCGCTGCTGGAGAAGGTGATGCGAGCGCCGCGGCCACTGGTGATCATCGCGGAGAACGTCGAGGGCTCAGCGCTGAGCATGATCGTCAACAACCACGTCAACGGGCTGTTCCAGTGCGTCGCGACCAAGGCGCCCGGCTTCGGAGACCGGCGGCTGCGCAAGCTCGAGGACATCGCCACCATCACCGGCGGTCAGGTGTTCAGCAAACACTCCGGATTCAGCCTGGAAAACATGACCGTCGAGCAGCTCGGCCACGCCAGGCAGGTCCGGGTCACCGCGGAAAGTACCGCCATCATCGACGGCGCCGGTACCGCCGAGCAGATCGAATACCGGGTCGCGCAGCTGCGCGCCGAGCTGGAGCGCGCCACGTTCGGGATCGACGAGGAAGTGCTCACCGAACGGATCGGCTCGCTCTCGGGCAAGGTCGCCGTGATCAGGGTGGGCGCACCGACCAACGCGGAGCTTACCGAGCTGCAACATCGGGTGGAGGACGCGCTCTCGGCGACCAGGGCCGCGATGGCCGAGGGGATCGTGGCCGGCGGTGGGGTGGCCTTGATGCACGCCGCACCGGTGCTGGACCAGCTGCAGGTCAACGACGACTACGCGATCGGCGTGGACATCGTCCGCCGCGCACTCACCGAACCCACCTATCTCATCGCGAGCAACGCCGGCTACTCCGGTCAGGAGGTGATCCTCAAGGTCGCGCAGATGGGCGCGGACGAGGGTTTCGACGCGCTGCGGGGCTGCTACGGAAACATGATCGACATGGGCATCATCGACCCGCTGCGCGTGTGTCGGTCGGCACTGCAGAACGGGGCGTCGGTCGCGGGACTGTTGCTGACCACGAACACCCTGATCGCCGAGGAACAGACGGCCTGGGGTGGCAGCCGCGCGCTGATGACCGAGTTCGGCGAGCTCGACGAGGGCATCCACCAACCCTCGCCGGACGCCAGCACCCCGCAGTCGCTGGGCCTCGGCCCCTCGGTCGGATGATGGGTATTCCCCCGCCAACCGCCCTGCGACGCGTGGAGGGCACCAGTGCGCGTGCGCTCGCCGATCTCAACGCCCGGTTCGAGGACCTGCAGACGGTGCTCCGGTGCTGTGAGCGATTGGTGGCCGAGCTCAAGGCCGACGGCGCTGACGGCCTTGACGGCGTGGACGGTGCAGTGGTGGAGGGCCTGTGGACTACGGCGCTGCTCTCCTACGCCCGGTGCTTCTCGGTCAGAGTGACGGACACCGCACTGACCGAGGCGGACCTCACCGCGACGCAGCCGCACGGCGAGGTGCTGGACTGGCACAAGGTGCTGCTGCAGCTGCGCGACCACTACGCCGACCGCACCGCAAACCCACGGGAGCGATTCTCTGTCGGCGTCGCCCTCGATGATGCAGGCGCCGCCGAGGGAATTGCCATCACCTCCGCTCTGCAACCGCTAGTGGATGACGTGACGGTGCGCCAGACCGGCGCCATCGCCTACGGATTGAGTGAGCTGGTCAACGGCCGGATCGCCGCCTTGCAGGAGAAGGTCTTTGGCGAGCTCAAGGTAATGTCAGCCGCTGAGCTGGACAAGCTCTCAACGCTCGACATCGTTGAGCCCGACTGAGCGCAGAGGTTGCCCGTGAAGAAGCTGCTGTACGAGTTCAGCGAAGGGGGCAAGGACCAGAAGGACCTGCTCGGCGGTAAGGGTGCGAACCTGGCGGAGATGACGCGGCTGGGCCTGCCGGTGCCCCCGGGATTCACCATCACCACCGAGGCCTGTCGGCACTACTTGGAGCAGGGGCGGCGGCCGGATGAGCTGCGGGTGCAGGTCACCATGGCGCTGCGCAGCCTGGAGGATCAGGTCGGTCGGCGACTCGGCGACTCGCACGACCCGTTGCTGGTCAGCGTGCGCTCGGGAGCGAAGTTCTCCATGCCCGGGATGATGGACACCGTCCTGAATGTCGGGCTCAACGACCACTCGGTGCTCGGGTTGGCTGAGGCTGCCGGTGACGAGCGCTTCGCGTGGGACTCCTACCGCCGTCTGATCCAGATGTTCGGCAAGACGGTGCTGGGGGTGGATGGCGACGCGTTCGCCGCGGCGCTCGATACCGCGAAGGAGCGGCGGGGAGTGCGGACCGATGTGGAGTTGTCGGCGGGTGACCTCAAGGAGCTCGTGGAGGAGTTCAAGACGATCGTGTCCGGGCACACCGGCCGGGAGTTCCCGCAGGACCCGCGCCACCAGCTGGACCTGGCCACCCGTGCGGTGTTCGACTCCTGGAACACGCCGCGGGCGCGGCTGTACCGGCGGCGGGAACGAATTCCGCATGACCTGGGCACCGCGGTGAACGTGTGCACCATGGTCTTCGGCAACCTGGGCGAGTCCTCGGGCACCGGCGTTTGCTTCACGCGGGACCCGGCCACCGGCATGCCGGGTGTGTACGGCGACTACCTGGTCAACGCTCAGGGTGAGGACGTGGTCGCCGGGGATCCGGAACACCCTCTCGCTCTACGACTTCGCCGCGGTGGACCCAGAGTCCCACCGCCAGCTCACCAGGATCATGCGCCGCCTGGAGACGCATTACCGCGACCTGTGCGACATCGAGTTCACCGTCGAGCGGGCACGCTGTGGATGTTGCAGACCCGAGTCGGCAAGCGGACCGCGGCGGCTGCGTTCCGGGTCGCCACCCAGCTGGTGGATGAGCAGCTGATCACCATGGACGAGGCACTGCAGCGGGTGAGCGGGGCGCAGCTGGCGCAGCTGATGTTCCCGTAGTTCGACGCCGGCACCGAGCGCAGCGTGCTGGTCACGGGGATGGCGGCCTCCCCGGGAGCGGCGGTGGGTCGGGTGGTGTTCGATTCCGCGACCGCCGTGGCGTGGGCGGCACATGGCGAGCGGGTTGTGCTGCTGCGCCGGGAGACCAACCCGGACGACCTGGAGGGGATGATCGCCGCCTCCGGGATCTTGACCAGCCGGGGTGGCAAGACCTCGCACGCCGCTGTGGTGGCCCGCGGGATGGGAAAGACGGCGGTGTGCGGGGCCGAGGGCCTCGAGGTGGACGCGGTCGCGCTGGTGGCCCGCGCGGGTGAGGTGACCGTCAACGAGGCTGATCTGCTGTCCATTGATGGTTCCACCGGCGAGGTGTTTCTCGGCGAGCTGGCGGTGGTGGCATCGCCGGTGGTGCGCTATCTCGATGACGGGTTAACCGCGGCGTTGGCGTCCGTCGACGACGACACGGCGGAGCTGGTGCGGGCCGTCGACCGGGTGCTGGCCCACGCCGATGAGGTGCGCCGGATGCAGGTCCGCGCCAACGCGGACAACGCTGCTGATGCCGACCGCGCCCGCGCCATGGGCGCAGAAGGCATCGGCCTGTGTCGCACGGAGCACATGTTCCTCGGCGAGCGGCGTGCGCTGATCGAGCGGGTGATCCTCGCCGATGCCGCGCAGGAGCGGAGTACCGCACTCGCGGCGCTGTTGCCGCCACAGCGGGAGGACTTCGTGGCGCTGCTGAGTTCCATGGACGGGTTGCCGACCACGATCCGGCTGCTCGACCCCCCGCTGCACGAGTTCTTGCCCGACCGCGCCGAGCTGATGGTGCAGGTCGCGCGGGAACAGGAGCGCGGGGAACCCACCGAGGACGACGTACGGCTGCTGGCGGCCGTGCAGCGGCTGCACGAGTCGAACCCGATGCTCGGCTTGCGCGGGGTGCGGCTCGGTCTGGTGGTGCCCGGCTTGTTCGCGCTGCAGGTGCGGGCCATCGCGGAAGCCACCGCCGCGTGCATCAAGGCAGGCGGAAATCCCCGCCCGGAGATCATGGTTCCCTTGGTCGGTTCGGTGATGGAGCTGCACCTGGTCCGGGACGAGGCGGACACCATCCTCGCCGAGGTTGCCGAACGCGAAGGTGTGGAGCTGACGATTCCGGTCGGGACGATGGTGGAGCTGCCCCGCGCGGCACTGACGGCCCACCGGATCGCGGAAGCGGCCGATTTCTTCTCCTTCGGTACCAACGACCTCACCCAGACCACGTGGGGGTTTTCCCGCGACGACGTGGAGGCCGCATTCTTTGCCGCCTACCTCGACAAGGGTGTCTTCACGGTGTCACCGTTCGAGACTCTCGACGCCGACGGTGTCGGCCGCCTGGTGCAGATCGCCACCACCGAAGGCCGGGCCGCTAAGCCCGACCTCAAGATCGGGGTCTGCGGGGAGCACGGCGGCGACCCGGAGTCCATCCACTTTTTTCACCGCACCGGCCTGGATTACGTTTCCTGCTCCCCGTTCCGAGTTCCCGTTGCGCGTCTGGAAGCCGGCCGGGCGGCGCTCGAGGCGCTCCTGGCCGACGCCCGGTAAGCCGCCTCCGCGGCACTGTCGGTGCCGCCGGCGATGATGCACGGCATGGGAACTACCAGCAGGCAACGGCACGCAACCCGTCAGCACAGGGGTCAATCGCGTTGGCGCCCCGGCGCTCCTTCTTCAAGTGTGCCGCCGCCACCTACTCCGGAGCTGATCGAGGCCTGCGTCGCCGAGGGCGGCATGCGCGCGTACGGGGAGGGAGCGGACGCGGGCGCGCTGAAGCAGCTGGTCACCGTGCTGGTCGAGCTGGACGCCACCAACCACGGCGCTGCCTCGGCGTACTGCTCCGAGCAGTTGGTGCAGCTGCTGTCGACGCTGTGGGAGCGGGGGTGGCAGCCGTTGGACGTCGTCCATGTTGCCCGGCGGCAGTGGACCAACCGGGTGGGGCGCCTGGCCGCCGCCGCAATCGGGCGTCAAGCGAAGTTGAGCGATGCACAGACCAAGGCGCCTGCCGACTGGCTTCAGCAACTGACGACGCTGCAGGTTCCCGCCGGTGCCGGCCCCGCGGTGCTGAGCACGTGGCGCGACGGGGAACGCTTGACCGCGCACGACGCCTGGCGTGATGCGCTGCGCCTGCTCGGTTATTGGCTGCGGCTGCCGACGGTGCAGCAGCTGTCGCCCCCGCCGTCGCAATGGGGACGCCGGTCCGGCCGGCAGGTGCCGACCTTCAGCGTAGTAGATCCCAAATTGCTCAGCAAGATTCGTGGCCTGCTGGCCAAGGCGGAGTCCACCGAGTTCCCCAATGAGGCCGACGCGTTCACCGCCAAGGCGCAGGACCTGATGACCCGCCATGCCATCGACGCGGCGGTGCTCGACGCTGAGCGCGGCGTGTCGCTCAACCAGCAGGTGCGGGCGCGCCGCATCCATATCGACAACCCCTATCCCGAGGCGAAGGTGCAGCTGCTCGACGCGGTGGGCTCGGCAAACGGGATCAAGGTGGTGTGGAGCGATGCACTCGGTCTGGCCACCGCGGTCGGCATGCCCGCAGACACCGATCTCGTCGAGCTGCTGTACACGTCGCTGCTCGTTCAGGCCACCCGCGCAATGTCGGCTGCGGCCAACGGACGCAGCAGCATGAAGGCGTTTCGCCGGGCGTTTCTGCTGTCCTACGCCACCCGCATCAGGGAGCGGTTGTCCCGTTCGCAGCAGCACGCCAGTGACCAAGCCGCGAGTACCTATGGCACGTCGTTGGTCCCATTGATGCGCGAGCGTGCTGAGGCGGTGCGAGATGTCTTCGCCGAGCTGTTTCCGCAGACGGCCACCAAGCGGGCCAGTCCGGTCGATGTGCGCGGCTGGCACGCCGGCCGGGCCGCGGCCGACGAGGCCGACCTCGGCGGTGGTGGCGCCCGCCCGGCCCGCCGGTAGCAAATTGTCGGTGCGGTTGGGCAGGATGCAGACATGATTGGACACCTGTACTGCACCGTGCTCGACTGCCCCGATCCGAAGGCGTTGGCCCGCTTCTACGCGGAGCTGCTCGGAATGGCCATCACGAAGGACGACGATGACTGGGTGGAGATCAGTGACGGCACCACCCGCGTCTGCTTCCAGCGCGCACCCGATGACCAGCCGCCACGATGGCCAGACCCGGCGTTCCCACAGCAGCTACACCTGGACGTGCATGTCGCTGACGTCGACGTCGCTGAGCAACAGGTGCTGGCGATCGACGGCCGCCGCCTGCCCGGGCAGGGCGAGGGCTTTCGCGTGTACGCCGACCCAGCCGGGCATCCCTTCTGCCTGGTGTTCGGCCTGGAGTCGACCCACGTCTACTAGCGCGATCGGGGGTAGCGTCCGCAAGTGTGCTGACAGCCACTGAAACTGCCGAAGCCGTGCGCGCAGGCGTGCTCACCGCACGCACCGCCACCGAACACGCGCTGGATCGAATCGCTGCACGGGACGGCGGCATTGGCGCGTTTCGTGTCGTGCGGGCCGCGCATGCGTTGGCCGAGGCCGACGCCGTGGACGCCCGCACCGACCGCGGCGAGCTTGCGTTGGCCGGTGTCCCCATCGCGGTCAAGGACACGTGCCCGTCAGCGGCGAGTCGATGCGGATTGACACACTAGGCAGCGCGGACACCCCACAGCGCACCGACCACCCCGCGGTGACCCGACTGCGCGACGCAGGCGCGGTGGTCGTCGGTCTCACTGCGGTGCCCGAGCTCTGCGTGTTCGGGGCGACCGACTCCGCGTTCGGTATCACCCACAACCCGTGGGACCTCGCGCGCACGCCCGGCGGGTCTTCCGGTGGCTCAGCCGCTGCGGTGGCGGCGGGCATGGTGGCGATCGCGCACGGTAACGACGGCATGGGCTCCATCCGTATCCCCGCTGCCTGCTGTGGGCTTGTTGGTCTCAAGCCCGGGCTCGGTGTGGTCCCCGCCGAGCTGGGCAACGGATCATGGTGCGACATGGCCGAGAACGGTCCGCTCGCCACCACGGTTGCCGACTGTGCGTTGCTGCTTTCGGTGCTGGCCGGGCGCCCCGAGCTCGCCGACGTCAGCGCCGCGGCCGGCCTGCGAATTGCCGTTTCGACCAAGGCGCCGGTCCCGGCTACGCCCGTCGACCGCCACTACGCAGCAGCGGCGCGGACGGCCGGTGCGCTGCTGGCGGACGCTGGGCACGATGTGCAACCCGCTGACCCCGGGTATCCGACGTCGGTCGGGCTCTCGGCGCTGCTGCGGTGGTTCGCCGGTGCGGAGCTGGACGCCCGGGTGCTGGCCGACCGGCCGAAGCTGGAGAAGCGTACAGCTCGGCATGCCGCCGTCGGCAAGGCAGTGCTGAAGGTCGGCCTGCCAAAACCGTCCGGGCGCATGGCGTGGCAGCGCAAGGCGGAGACGTTCTTCGCCGACCATGACGTACTCATCACCCCGACGCTGGCGCAGCTACCGCTACCGGCCAAGCGTTGGGGTGAAGCAGGCTGGCTGGCCAACCTCTGGGCCAACAGCCACTACGCACCGTTCGCCGCACCCTGGAACCTCGCCGGCTGGCCGGCCATGGCCGTTCCCTGCGGGATGCATCCGCACGGTATGCCGCTCTCGGTACAGCTGGTCGGACACCCGGGTAGCGAGGCCACCCTGCTTGCGGTGGCTGGGCAGCTCGAGCAGCTACACCCGTGGGCGCGAACGGCACCTGGGCGCCACTGAGCCCGGCCCCAAGATCGGGATGGTGTGAGCTGGCTCACGGTGACGCTAAGGTGCTCGGGACGCCGAAAACCGGCGTGGGATCTTTGAGGAGCGTCCATGACCATGCCGCAGCGACTCGGTGCAACCCTGGTGGCTGTGCTCGCCCTGCTCGGGCTGACCGCTGGAACCAGTGCAGCACAGCAGGTTCCGACAGTCGGGGTCTCCATTCCGCCGGCTGGTCCGCCGCAGACCGATATCCTGTCCGCGGGACTGTGGTCCGCGCTGCACGCCGAGGCGTCCCCGCCCGGGGCCAACGACTACACGTGCACGCCCGGCCCCGGCCACCCGAACCCTGTCGTACTGGTGCACGGCACCTTTGGTAACGCCTACGACAGCTGGTCCGAGCTCTCCCCGGAGCTCAAGGCCGACGGGTACTGCGTCTTCGCCCTCAACTATGGGGGTGCGCCGGGATTCCCGTTTCAGGGCTATGGCGACATCGCGACGAGCGCCGCGCAACTCCAGACCTTTGTGGATATGGTCCTGGCAGCAACCCACGCGTCCAGTGTGGACATGGTGGGACACTCGCAGGGTGGGTTGATGCCGCGGTATTACATCCAGAACCTCGGCGGCGCCAGTAGAGTTCACCAACTCATCGGGTTGGCGTCGTCAAACTACGGCACCGACTTCTTCGGCATCCTGCCCAAGTTGATGGCCACTCCCTTCGGGGCGCAGGTGCTGAACACCTACTGCCCGGCGTGCGTCCAACAGGCCACGGGCTCGGCGTTTCTCAACCAGCTCAACGCCAACGGGGACACGGTGACCGGCGTGCAGTACACGGTGATCGAGACCCGCTACGACGAAGTCGTCACCCCGTACACCAACGCATTTGTGAAGGGCGCCGGGGCCAAGAACATCACAGTGCAAGACGTCTGCAGCCAGGACTTCATCGACCACATCGGCATCCCCTACGACCCGATCACCCTGCGGCTGGTTCGCAACGAACTCGACCCCACCCACGCCGTGCCACCGCCTTGCGTCTTCGTCCCGCCGGTGATCGGCTGAGTCAGCAGCCGTCGCTTCCGGGAAACGGGACCAAGTCGCCGGGCGCGCCGAGAAGCGCGCGCAGCCAGAGGAAGTACACCTGCCACGGGCCTCCGCTGGTACCGGCCGGCAGGCCGTTGCAGTCGAGGCTGGGATAGCCGTCGGTCCGTCCCACGGGCTCGCTGCAGCTCAGCGGACGGTCGTTGATGCCGAAGGCATAGCCGTCGACGGTTACCGCCGTGCCCGGCTGCGGCGCGAGGCCGAGGACATTGGCCCCGACGACGTCCTGCACACCCGACCAACGCCCGTGCCACTGCTGATGGTCTAGACGCAGGATGGCGTAGTCGTGCCGAGGATCCTGGTTGGCCAGCCAGGCAGGGTCGACGTAGGCCTCGCGAACCGTCCATACGCCGAACGGGGCCGCACCGCGGTCGTAGCCGGGGGCGAATCGGATGCCCGCCTCGGTCCCGGCGACGCAGTGCGCAGCGGTGACAATCAGATCCGCCTGCGGGCTGGCGATCACACTGGCGGAACAGAAGTGCGGCAGCACCGTGGTGAACAGAAACAGCGGTCCCACCGTCGGAATGCCGGCGACCGGGGAGGCAGCCACCGGAGTTGCGGGCGGCTGCTGCGCGTCGGCCGGTGGCGTGCCCGCGCCGAAGAGCAGCAGGAGAACCGCAGAGATCAGCGCGCGAATCGGATGCACTCGGCAATTGTGGACCCCATCGAGGGGTCGCTCAATCCAGCATGATCGCGATGCCGACGGTGCCTTCCCTGCCGCGGCGCAACCTGCTCCCCGCCATCACCAATCGACCCTTCATGCCGTACTCCTTGGCGAGCGCGGTACGGACCCGCTCGGTGGCATCGGCGTCGAGCACCCGCGCAGTGCCACTGACGGCCTCGCCCGTCACCTTGCCGCGGACATCGCATTGCGCGACGGTGACCGCGGGGTTGCGGTGCAGACGTTTGACCTTGCCCGCATCGCGCGTGGTCCACACCACCAGCTCGCTGCCAGAGCGGGCGACCCAGACGGCCGTAGGCACCGCCGCACCGTTCTTGCGGAAGGTGGTCAGCGCTACGTACTCCGCCGAGCCGAGCGTGTCCAAATCGGAAGCCATGCACCCACTCTGGCACGGACACTGGCGCTGACCCTGCGAGGATGGGACCGTGCCGACCGTTCCGCAAGAGCTCGCCGACCGCATTCGCCGACCGATTCCGCAGGACTGTGCGGTGGTTCCCCGCAGTCTGCCCATTGTCGCGCAGGGTAATCCGCATATGGCGCGGGTGGCGACGGTGACGGTGAACCCCAGCAAGCTCGAGTTCACCACCCCCAAGGGCACCTGGCTGGAGCCGGAGTACCGGCGGGTGGAGTCGCTTCGCGCGCTGGACGCCGAGGAAGCGCCTGTGCTGACCGACGAACAGGTGGCTGCGGTGGTTCAGCGAAGCTTCGGGTACTTCGCGGCCAACCCGAATCGCCCCGCCTTCGCGGCTTTGCAGGAGCTGCTGACGGGCAGCGGGGCAGGCAGCTACTACGACGACACCGCCTGCCACCTGCATCTGGTGCAGTGGGCCACCAACCCCGGCTGGAGTGGGCTGACGCCTGCGGTGCGGGCACAGCTGATCGACACCGACGCCGAGTTCCTCCGCTGGCAGCTGCGGACGGCAGCCGTGCAGCGGGTGCTGGTCAACGGCGCGAATGCGCTGGAATGGGTGGTGCGGGCGGGCTTGGTACCTGCTTTCGACCTCGAACAAGTCGATTACCGCAACGCCAGGGGACGGCCAAAGACGATGGCGCTGTCCGCGGCGGAGGTCGACGGCCTCCGGTGGCAGGGCTGGGGCATCCCGGCCGAGGACGCGCTCAGTACCGAAGGTCGAAGCAAGCGTCTGGAGTGGCTGCGCGACCGATGACTGCCCGCCCTTACAGAAATCGCGGTTGGTTACGCGCAGGTGCGGGAAAGGGCCCAGACGGCGAGGTTGGCGGGTACGGCAATTTGGTGCTCGGCCGCCGCGCGGACCACGGCACCTGACAACAGGTCGTGTTCCAGCGGCCGCCCGGCCATCCGGTCGTAGTACATGCTGGTGCCGTTGTCGTCGGGATAGCTCTGGTACGTCCGCATCACCTTGTCCACATCGGACTCATCCAGCTTCGCGCCGACCGCGACGCCCACGGCCACCGTCTCGCGCAACAATGCACGGCAGAGGTCCTGGATCTCCGGCAACTGCAAGACCTCGCAGCGTCGCATGGTCAGCGCGGTGACCGGGTTGGAGCCGATGTTGACCATCAGCTTTCGCCACGCCGCCGTACGGAAGTCGGGGTCCTGCTTGACCAGTACCCGCTTGCCAAACAGCTCGCCGAGTCGTTGCCCGGCGGGCGATTCCGGGACGACGAGCATGTTGCCGATGTAGTGGGTGACGGCTCCGGGGCCGGTCCGCTCGGCGGAGGCGAGCACCAGAGCGGGTAACACCTGGGCTGCACCGACCAAGGGCTGGATCCGCTCGACGTGGTCGACGCCGTTCTGCAGCACCACTACGACGGTCTCCGGGCCCACCAGGGCGTCCAGCCAGGTTTGCGTGGACGGGGTGTCCTGGGCCTTCACCGTCAGCAGCACCCAGTCGACCGGCTGCGCTTGCTCGGGCGCAGCGACGACGTGCACCGGCACGGTACGGGTCTCGCTGCCGCCCCCTCCATCCCCGGTGAGGGTGAATGCGTCCACCGGTGTCCGTGCGCAGAGCAGCGGGGGCTCCTCGAGCCAGGAGGCAGCGAGTCCGGCGACCGCTCCGGAGCCGATGATCGCGACGCGCACCCTCAACCCACCTGGTCGGTGGGCCGAATGAGCACCTCGTTGATCGCGACATGGGCGGGCGCGGTGACGGCGTAACGGACCGCCTCGGCGATGTCCTCGCTCTGCAGCTGCCGCATCGTCTCGGCCCGCTTGTTGGCGCCTGCTTTGGACTCGGCGTGGGTGATGTGCTCGCGCAGCTCGGTGGCGACCATGCCCGGCTCGATGAGCACCACCCGTACCCCGCGGCCGGTGACCTCTTGGCGCAGGCCCTCACTGAACGCGTTCACCGCATGTTTGCTGGCGTTGTACACGGCGCTGCCGCTGCGGGCGACCCGTCCGGCCACCGAGGAGATCTGCACGACGGTGCCCTGGCTGGCCAGCAGGTGCGGCAGGGCGGCGTGGGTGAGGTACATCAGACCCAACACGTTGGTGTTGATCATGCGGGTCCAGTCGGTGGTGTCGGCGTTCTCGACCGGCCCCAGCAGCATCACGCCGGCGTTGTTCACCACGATGTCCAGCGCGCCAAACTTGTCTACTGCGGACTGCACGGCAGCTCGCGCCGCGCCCTCGTCGGTGACGTCGAGTTCGAGCGTCAGCACCTGCGCGCCGGCAGACTCCAGCTCGTCCCTCAGTGCCGCGAGGCGGTCGTTGCGGCGTGCCGCGATGGCGACGTGGGCGCCGTCGGCAGCCAGTGCGCGTGCCGTGGCTTCGCCGATACCTGAGCTGGCTCCGGTGACCAGCGCGACTTTTCCGTGCAGTGCAGTGCTCATGTGTCCTCCTTCGTCGGTCGTGAGTGAGAGTTGGCGGTAGGCCGCCTACTTTCACTCACGAGAGTCAGCATCTCGGGCAGGTTGAAGAACCGGGCGATCTCCAGTGCGGACTTGGGGCCCTCGGCGGGGTCGGCACCGGCGTCGAGCAAGGCCGTCACGATCGCGGCGGACTGCCGAAACACCGCCGCCCCCAGCGCCGTCTGCCCCATGTCGTTCACTCGAGAGGTGTCTGCCCCTCGGGTGAGCAGGGCGGCGACGGTGTCCGGGTGAACGTGGTAGGCGGCCAGGATCAGCAGGGTGTCTCCGGCGCTGTTGGTGAGGTTGACCGGCACCCCCGCGTCGAAGGCGGTGCTGAGCGATTCGGTACGGCCCTCCCGCGCGTCGTCGAACAGCGTTTGGACGAACTCGAGCTCGTCGTCGCTCAGCGGTGCTGCCATGCCCCGAGCCTAGGGCGCGCCTGGGCCACTCGCCCACTGCCCCTTTCCTTGACTCATTCCAGACTTTGCGTTGTGATGGGCACATCAGCTTTGGCGACGAGAGGTTCATCGATGAGCGACCAGCAACCCGTGTTGACCAACCGACAAGGTCACCCCGTCTACGACAACCAGAACCAGCGCACCGTCGGCAGCCGCGGCCCGGCCACCCTGGAGAACTACCAGTTTCTCGAGAAGATCAGCCACTTCGACCGCGAACGGGTGCCGGAGCGTGTGGTGCACGCGCGCGGCACCACCGCATTCGGCTACTTCGAGGCTGACGGCACCGTCGGCGACGAGCCGATCTCCACCTACACGCGGGCCCAGTTATTTCAGGAGAAGGGCAAGCAGACAGAACTCGCGATCCGCTTCTCCACTGTGGCCGGCGGCCGGGACTCCTCTGAGGCCACGCGCGACCCCCGCGGGTTCGCGGTGAAGTTCTACACCGAGGCTGGCAACTGGGACCTCGTCGGCAACAACCTCGGCGTGTTCTTCATCCGGGACGCCATCAAGTTCCCCGACTTCATCCACTCCCAGAAGCCGGACCCGGTCACCTTCGAGCGTCAGCTCGCCAACCGGGTTTTCGACTTCGCCTCGCAGACTCCCGAGTCACTGCACACCTTCTGCCTGGTGCTCAGCCCGCGGGGCATCCCCGCCAGCTACCGCACCCAGCAGGGTTTCGGCGTGAACACTTACAAGTGGGTCAACGAGCAGGGTGAGACCAAGCTGGTCAAGTACCACTGGCTGCCCAAGCAGGGCGTCAAGTCCTGGACCGAGGCCGACGCCGCGGTGAAGCAGGGCCAGGTGCTCGGGTGTCACACCAAGGATCTCTACGACGCCATCGACAACGGCGACTACCCGGAGTGGGAGCTGCACGTCCAGCTGATGGACGACCATGACCACCCCGAGTTGGACTGGGACCCGCTGGATGACACCAAGGTATGGCCGGAGAACGACTTTCCGCTGCACAAGGTCGGCAAGATGGTGCTCAACCGCAAGCCGGAGAACTTCTTCGCCGAAAGCGACCAGATCGCCTTCGGCACCGGCGTGCTCGTCGACGGGCTGGACTTCTCCGACGACAAGATGCTGGTCGGACGCACGTTCAGCTACTCCGACACCCAGCGCCACCGCATCGGCCCGAACTACCTGCAGCTTCCGGTCAACCGGGCGAAGAACGCGCGGGTGGCCACCAACCAGCGGGACGGGGCGATGACTTACGACGTCGGCCAGGTGAGCCCGAACCCGTCGGTGAACTACGAGCCGTCCATCAACGGTGGGCTCGTCGAGGCGCCCAAGC
>JAABUV010002570.1_pt1 | contig 24352 bp, 36 predicted proteins | sample 5559971 | NCBI WGS metagenome assembly JAABUV01 (sample SAMN10711881, study PRJNA513362) | rock metagenome | isolation source: Antarctica rocks | place: Antarctica: Victoria Land, Knobhead nord | collected 2015-12-19
CAGCGCGCGCCATGGGCGACAGGGCGCCCAGGCGCGGCGCGCCGGGCGGAGGCGCTGAGAGCTATGCGCGTTCGCGGCAGTATGATTACGCGGCGGTGCGCGCCTCTGTCGCCTGCCAGCTGCATCCGCTGCCCATGAGCTGCGTGTTTTCTTTCAGAGCTTGGTCCACCGCATCTAGTGCTCTGTGTTCTCATGCCTAAGCTTCCTCTTCCTGAGCTTGATGGTGTTGCACTGGCCGTTGCCATGAGTCTCGAGCCCAGGCCGCGGCGCCTTCCCTGCTCTAGTCGTTTCTTGACTCGTGTTCCGGGCGCGCAGAACTCCAACCTGGTGCTCACAGCCGAGACGCGCACGCGCGAGGCGGCGGAGCCCAGCGGCGAGCCGGAGACGCTGTGGGGCCGCATGCCGGGCAAGATGGGCGACCGCGTGCAGTACGGCAAGCCTGAGGGCCTGGAGGACCGCAAGGCGAAGCAGCGGAAGAAGTGCGCGCCGGGCAGCAGGCTTTTGTAGAAGCGGGCTGCTCCCGTGAATGCCGTCCGCTGCTCCCGTGGATGCCGTCCGCTGCAGCAGGGCGGCGCTCTTCATATATCGCGCCAGCAGCACCCTGCATGCTCGCAGGAAGACTGCTGCTGCCAGTTGCTTCGAGCTGCGCTCGTGCGAGGCGCGCGCGGCCGCCCGGCCGGGGCGGCTCGCGCGGCCTGGCCTGCGTGCTTGTGCGCCTCCCGCAGACTGTGGCAGACACAGCTCTGTTGCTGTGTCTGCCGTTGTGTCAGCGGCAGAGCATACACCGCGTGGGGGTGACACAGAGCACGCCGCTGCAGGCGCGAGGCCTCCAAGGAGGACCTGGACTTTGACGCGCCGAAGAAGGCGCGAAGGGTGCGGCCTGCGCTGGGGCACGTCTGCTGGCTAGCCAGCGTCTGCATTGCCTGACGCCAGGTTGTGACTGCGGCCCCTTTTGCCCGGGAGTGTCTGGATCCTTTAGGAAGCTGGATGCGTGCTCCTTCTTTCACTTGCATGACGAGCCGCGCGTGGCGAGCGGGCGGCTCTGGGACCTGCCACCCGACAGGCTGCAATGCGAAGGCCGTACTCTCCCACTACTTGCGTCGCGCACGCGCGCCAGCGCCACCCGCGTATCGGCGCGCCAAGGCGGAGGCCCCGCTTCGCTGGCGTGCAGTGTTTCAGATCGCGCGCGCGCGGCGCAGACGGGCGCCGCGAGCGTGCTGGAGCTGGACGCGGCGGGCAGCTACCGGCCGGCGACGCGCGAGACGCGCGCGGCGTACGAGGCGCTGCTGGCGGTCGTGCAGGCGCAGTTCGGCGACCAGCCGGCCGACATCCTGCGCGGCGCCGCGGAGGAGGTGCTGGCCGTGCTCAAGAACGAGCACCTGAAGGTGCGGCCCTACCCCACCCTACCCCGTCCTGGAGGAGGTGCTCGCAGTGCTCAAGAGCGAGCGCCTGCGGGTGCGGCCCGCGTGCCGAGGCGCGGCGGCGCTCTGCCCGTCCCCCGCCGTTCTGACGAGGGGCCGCAGTTGGTGTTTATTAAATGCCGCAGCCGGCATCGTAGAGCCCTCAAGCCAACCAGGTGGAGCGCATGGCGGCTTCTCCTAACAACAGCGCATGTTCTTGCGGCAGTGGGTTGGCTGTGCCTGCAGGTCGGCGGCGCATGCACAGGCTGCTCGGGAGGGCTTGCGCGTGGGCGCGCGGCGGCCCCCATGCGCTGCGCGCCCCGTGAGCGCCGCGGTGCGCGGCGCGCAGGACCCCGAGAAGGAGAAGGAGGTCCAGGGCCTGCTGGGCGAGCTGCCGAGCGACAAGTTTGCCAACCTGGTCGCGGTCGGCAAGCTGATCACCGACTTTAGCGTGGACGCGCCGGGCGACGGCGAGGGCGAGCCAGGCGCGGGCGCCGATGCGTTAGACGACGACATTGGCGTCGCCGTCGAGTTCGAGAGCGAGGACGAGGAGGACGATGCGGACGAGGAGGTCGACGAGGTCGTGGTGCGCGCGGAGGGCTCTCGGCCCGCCTGCATGTGGGCGTGCACATGTGTATCATGCAGTCGACATGCGCCATGCATACGGATGTGATTTTGAACATTCAGCAGAGAACGAAGTGGGTCCTGTGGGCGCCTGCACGCATGCGCGGCATTCACGCACTCCGGCCGGTATGTATCTATATCAGGGAATGTGGCCGCTGTGTCAGCATTGGACGAGGCACGGTTTGCGCTCATGTTGATGGCCTGCCAGCCTGCTAGTAACCGCAAAGGCTGCAGGCAGGAGCGGCGCGCGCGGCGATCGCTTCAAGACACAGATGTTTTTCAAGCGGTTTGACATACCATGTAGACGGCGTGAGGTGACTTCGTGGGGCTCCGTGCGCAGGAAGCGGAGGCCGACGACGAGGACGTGGCTGCGGGCGCGGCGGGCGCGGAGGTGCGCACCGGCGGCGACGCGGCCGACGATGCGGGGGCGCGGGACGACGGGCTGCACCCGCAGGCGCGCTGCAGGCGCTGTTCCAGCACACACAAGCTTCCCTGCTACGTTGGGTGCTGTGAACTTGGCGATCCTGCTCAGCACGCCGTTCAAGCCCCCACGTTGCCGGTGCCGCGACTCGCAGTACAGGGCATGTGCCAAAGTCAGGCGCTTTTTTCTAGTGGCGTGCACATGCCGCAGGCAAAATAAGCGACACATTCCGGAAATAAGCTACAAGCACTCATTTTGGTGGGAGTGGCAATACACAATGAAGCCGGTGTGTCCCTGGCGCAGGAGGTGGACGCGTACTGGCTGCAGCGCCGCATCGCGGCCGCGTGCAGCGACCTGGACGCCGCGGCGGCGCAGGCGCGCGCGGAGGAGGTGCTGCAGCGGCTGCAGGCGCGCCCTGCAGCGCCCCCAGAGGCCCCTCGGGCCAGGGACGGCACGCGCGGCAAAGCGCAGGCGTGAGCTCGAGCCACGAGCGCACCCACGGGTCGCCTGTGACAGGCGATATAGCGTGACAAGGGCTGCAGCGCGCAGCGTGCTGCGCGCCCAACGCCTGGCGCGCGACCCCACCCCGCGGCTGGCAGCAAGCATCCGACCACGCGCTTGCGCCCATGCAGCCCCACCGGCCTCGTGCGCATGGCCGTGCAGCAGGGCGGGGGTAGAGAGTGCTGGCGCGGCTGAGCGCGGCGCGGCTGACGGCCGGCGCGCGGCGCAGACGGAGGACGAGGCGGAGGTCGAGAACGCGCTGGTCGCGCTGCTGGGCTTTGACAAGTTCGAGCTCATCAAGGAGCTGCTGCGCAACCGGCTCAAGATCGTGTGGTGCACGCGGCGCGAGCGCGCGCAGAGCGAGGACGAGCGCGCGCGCATCGAGGCGCGCCGCCCGCCCGGCCCTGCCGCCGCGCTGCAAGGGTTTGCGTGTGATAGCGGCTCGTCTACTCGCCCGTGAAGGCAGCGCGTAGGACAGTCAAGCGGCCCTGCCAGCGTCTGTGCTGTGGGGACCGCCGGCATTGCCGCACGTGCGTAACTCCGTAGCGCGTGTCGCGCCACCTCCCAGGAGCGCCACGTTGGCTGGGTGGTCCGTCCTCGACTGTCAGCGCGAGCTTGTCTGATGCTCGCCAAAAAGCTGGCCAGCGAGGCGCGTGCGGCCAGCGCGCACGCCTGCGTCCTGCACGGTGCGCCCCGCGCCACCGGCGCAGGCAGGGTGTTGGGCCAGCACGGCGCGCGCGCGTGTGCCCCGCCTTACTGACCTGCGCTGCGGCCGGCCGCGCCGCAGACGGAGATGGCGGGCCGGCCGGACACGGCGGCCATCCTGGCGGCGCTGCAGGCGACGCGCGCCAACGCGCGCGAGCGCCAAGACGAGCTGGAGCGCAAGATCCGGGAGGAGGCGCGCTCGCTGCGCCAGGGCGCGGCCGCCGGTGCGGCCGCCGACTGCATGGCAGCGCCGCGCCGGCTCCTGCTTGCCCCCGCACAGTCGAGCATAGCTGAGGCGGCATTCCGCATGTGTAGCCGCAAACTTCCTTTGCAATGAGGAAAGCGGCTTGCGTGCACGGCGGCAGGGCGCTGCGCGGCGGCTGTTCAAATGGGCTGCTGGAGTGCAGGCGTGACCGTAGGCGGGGGCCCCATGGAGCCCCTGGTCGCGGTGCTGTTCCACCCGGACTGCTCACGTTCGGGCTGTGCGCACCCGGCGCGCAGGAGCAGGCGGCGAAGCGGGCGCCGGCGCGGCGGCCGGCCGGCGCACGCTGGACTTTGAGTCTCTGGCGTTTGCCCAGGGCGGGCACCTGATGGCCAACAAGAAGTGCGACCTGCCCAAGGGCTCCTACCGCACGGCATTCAAGGCGCGCGCCCGGCGCCTCGGCGGCCGCCCGCTTGGCCCCGCGGCGTGCAGCCGAGCCGCGCGGGCCAGCAGCGTGGGGCGGGCCTTGCCGACAGGCGCGACGCGTGCGGCGAGTGAAGGCAGGCCCGTCTGCTGCCTGTGGGGCTGCGTGGTTCGCGCAACGAGCGGGAACGAGACCCATCTGCTTTTGTGAGGGCCAGCACCAGCGCGCGGGCGCTGCCACGCGCCCTCAGCGTGAGCCGCGCCGCGCGCCAGGGCTACGACGAGGTGCACGTGCCCGCGCTGAAGCCCAAGCCGTTTGGCGAGGACGAGCGGCTGAAGGAGATCAGCGAGCTCCCCGAGTGGGCGCGCAAGGCGTTTGCGGGCATGCGCAGCCTGAACCGCATCCAGTCGCGCGTGTGCAACGCGGCGCTGTTCAGCGCGGAGAACCTGCTGCTGTGCGCGCCGACGGGCGCGGGCAAGACCAATGTCGCCATGCTCGCCATCCTGCACGAGGCGCGCGCCCGCCCCTCCCGGAGAGCAGGGGCGGGTGTGCCGGGCCGCGGAGGGCGCCATTGGGGCTGCCAGGCGCATGGCGTGGTCAGACACATGGATGCTAGCTGAGGTGGCGCGTGGGTATGTGGCTGAGCGCACATCTGCAGGAGGCACGCCTCACATGTAGCGTATTCCGCAAAGGGCCACAAGTATGCACATTGCCATCTCGCGCCTGTGTCCGAGGCCAAGGGGGCTCTGGACTTCCGGCAAAGGTACCCAACTGGACTGACTGCGCTGCGTATGCCTGGGCCTGCCTGCGCGCGCTCGGCGCAGGCGGCGAGCGGCCGCGGGCGTGCGCGCAGATGGGCCTGCACCTGCGCGCGGACGGCTCGGTGGACACGAGCGCGTTCAAGATCGTGTACGTGGCGCCCATGAAGGCGCTGGTGGCCGAGATGGTGGGCAACTTCAGCGAGCGCCTCAAGGAGTATAACATGCAGGCGCGCGCGCGGCCCCGCTCAAGCGCCGGCCGGGCGCGCGGCGCGCGCCCCGCTTGCTATGGCAGACCCTACTTATTATATGTCTTGAACAAGTTGCGGCTGTGTCTGCAACGCCTTGAAGTTCGATACACTGGGGTAGATAGTGTCAAATGTGGCCAAAGACAGCACATCGCGCTCGCTGGCTCGTGAGTGCGCGCAGGTCGTTCGTAGGGTGCACGGGCACAGGCGCGCAAGACGCCCGGCGATGCGGGCCCGACCAGGCGGCGCGGCCGACGCCGCGCGGGCCGGCATCGCCGCACCTGGGAGGCGGCGGCCGACGGGGGCGCACGCGCGCGCGCGCAGGTGCGCGAGCTGACCGGCGACATGAACCTGACCAAGGGCGAGATCGACGCGACGCAGATCATCGTGACCACGCCCGAGAAGTGGGATATCATCACGCGCAAGTCCGGCGAGCGCACGTACACGCAGCTCGTGCGCCTGCTCATCATCGACGAGATCCACCTGCTGCACGACGGCCGCGGGCCCGTGCTGGAGTCGCTCGTCGCGCGCACCGTGCGCCAGATCGAGGCGCGCGCCCCCGGGCGCAGACGCGGCGGCCGCTGCCCGCCGGCACGCCTGCTGGCATTGCTTACGGCCATGCGACACCTGCGCAACACAAACGAGCGCGCCCTTGTGGCCCGCCTGCTCGCGAGGGTGCGGCGCAAATCAGCGCGCGTGTCGAGGCTGAGCTCGCAGGCGCTTCGGCAGCGGCCGAGACAAACACGGGGGCGCGCGCACCCGCGGCGGGACTTGCCGCCGCCCGCGGCTGCGCGTGTGTGGATAGAGGCACGCGAGCGATGCAGCAGCCTGAGAGTGTTGATTAGGAAGCGGCCGGCCCCAATTGTGTTTCGCTGCGGCGCGCGCGCAGGCGACGCAGGAGATGACGCGCCTGGTCGGCCTCAGCGCGACGCTGCCCAACTACGAGGACGTGGCCTCCTTCCTGCGCGTCAAGCCCGACAAGGGCCTGTTCCACTTCGACAACAGCTTCCGGCCGTGCCCGCTAGCGCAGCAGTACGTGGGCATCACCGTGCGCAAGCCGCTGCAGCGCTTCCAGCTCATGAACGAGATCTGCTACAGCAAGGCGCGCCCGCGCGCGCGCGCGCGGCTTTTGCCTTTTTTCGCACTGCGGTCCAACCTTCGAGCCAGTGTTTGTTTGGAGGCGCGCTGCGCGGCCAGGCGTTTTGTTACAGTTGCTCGCCGGCTCCCAGGGTGCAAGTGCTCGCGCTTTGCGGGTCGGACACCCATTTTGCGGCGGCGCCATGCTTGGAGCTTTACCAACATGTCATGTCCGAGCTTGCAGTACGGTTGCGGGCAGCGCTTGCGGTGCAGCGTACACCGACATGCATGCGGCGGCTGGGGTCCGGCCTGGGTGTGAGGGCACGGCCTCACGCTCCGCTATTGAACGCACCACCCATGGTCGCGCGCGCGCGCGCGCAGGTGCTGGAGTCGGCCGGCAAGCACCAGGTGCTCATCTTCGTGCACAGCCGCAAGGAGACCGCCAAGACGGCGCGCTTCCTCAAGGAGGAGGCGCTGCGCGAGGACAAGCTGTCGCTGTTCATGAAGGCGCGCGCGGGCCCGCCCGCCCTTGCGTCGTCGCCCCGCATGACCAGCGCGGCTGGCTGGCGCGGACTGAGCGTGCAACGCACCTGATGCCCCATTAAAGGTGGCATTGGGGTCCGCCAGGCAGTGCTGCCCAAGTGCCAGGCCAAAGTGCCCCGATGTACATTGCTGCACGGCGGCGACGCCACTGAGTCATCCACCCTGCATGGATGTAAGCCCAAAGTGTACGGTGGAGCGGCAGCTGCGTGCCTGCAAGCCTGTCTCCGTCCTCTGTGCCTGCTGAGAGCGCACCCGCCCAACGCTCCGGCGCGGCCGCGGCGCGCAGGAGTCGTCGGCGAGCCGCGAGGTGCTGCAGACCGAGGCGGAGGGCTGCCTGGACGGCGCGCTCAAGGACCTGCTGCCCTTCGGCTTTGCCGTGCACCACGCGGGCATGGCGCGCACCGACCGCGCGCTCGTGGAGGACCTGTTCGCGGACGGGCATGTGCAGGCGCGCCGGCCGCGGCCTCCCGCCCATAGAGTTTAGGTTAGGGCAGGGCACGCCGGGTGCGTGCGAGGGACGCTCATGCGCGTGTGGCGCGTGCGGGATGGGCGCCGCGCTGGCGGCGTCGCGGCGCGCAGCGAGTCCTGCACGCCCGCTCCGCGGGCGCCTGTCTATGCCGCGGGCAGCTCGGTGAGGTTGCGGAGCGCAGCAGGGCCACAGGCTGGGGAGGCCGGCGGGAGGCGGCGCGCGATGCACGGGCAGCTGCCTGTGCGGTGCGCTGACCGCGGGTGGGGCGACGGCGCAGGTGCTGGTGTCCACCGCCACGCTGGCCTGGGGCGTGAACCTGCCCGCGCATAAGGTCATTATCAAGGGCACGCAGGCGCGCGCCGGGCCCGCGCCCAGGCCTGCTCGATGACTGCTTCGCCGTGCAGCGCTTGCAGTGCCGCCCATGCGTGACTGCTGCTGCCGTGGCCGATGCTGCGCCGTGTCGGTCGCTATGGCAGGCTTGGCCGTCTCACTCGCACAGGTGGGCCCCTGGGGTGCTGCTGGCACTGTGGCGTCATAGGGTTGGGGCGGTGTAAGGTTAGATTTAGGATTATTCGCTTCCCTGACGGCCTGTGCGGCCGCAGGTGTACAACCCGGAGGTGGGCGCGTGGGGCGAGCTGTCCCCGCTGGACGTCATGCAGATGTTCGGGCGCGCCGGGCGGCCGCAGTACGACCAGTACGGCGAGGGCGTCATCATCACGGGCGCGCGCACGGGGCCTGCATGCGTGATATCACGGAAGAGCGCCTTGCTGTGGTTTTTTATTATGTGTCGAGCACAGCCAGTGCAGCAGTCGGGTGTGACTCAACCTATAGGGCGTGGTGACTATGGGCCATGCCCACTCAAATAGCAGGAATGGTGACATTGGTATTGACAGGCAACGTATAATCCAATCTCGCGCAGAAGAGCAGTACTGCTCCTGGGACAACAGTGCGACGCATTGCTTGCATCGCGCGGACGCGGTCCCGGCTGTGCTGCGCGGCGTGCTGCCGCATTGAGAGGGGCAGTGCGGCGCGGCAGGGCACAGCGAGCTGCAGTTCTACCTGTCGCTATTCAACCAGCAGCTGCCGATCGAGAGCCAGTACGTGGCCACGATCGCGGACAACCTGAACGCCGAGATCGTGCTCGGAACTGTGCAGAGCCTGCAGGACGCGGCTGCCTGGCTGGGCTACACCTACCTCTACGTGCGCATGCTGTGCAACCCGCAGGCGCGCACAGGGCCTGGATCGGGCCTGGGCGCCGCGCGGGGCCTGCCTCTACTGCGTCGCCCCCGCCGCATCCTGCCTCTGCATGTTGTGCAGCGCGCGGGGATGCACAAGCCGTTGGTGCGGCTCCTGCCTGCGGCCCTTGCACGAGCCGCTGCCGCACGGACGGCGGCCTGGTCTGCCCCACCTTGGCACCGCTGTCCTCTGCGCCGGCGCGCGCCCCGCCGCCGCCGTCGTGACCCTGAACCTATTGCCTTGAGCGCGCGCAGCTGTATGGCGTGCCGCTGGATGCGCTGGAGACCGACCCGCGCCTGCACGAGCGCCGCCTGGACCTCGCGCACTCCGCTGCCAGCGTGCTGGACAAGAACAACCTGATCAAGTACGACCGCCGCTCCGGCAACTTCCAGGCGCGGCGCCCCCGCCCCCCGCGGCCGGCGCCAGCCCGGCCCATCCCTGCTTGCCTGCAAAAGACGCGCTGCGCAGCCTTTGGCACGCCCCGCGCCCGCTGTATGCCGGCCGCCTTGGCTGACGGGTGCCAGCCTGCTCCAAGGGCGGGGCAGCGCCCGGCCAGCCTGCACGGAGATCACCGACGCGGGGCCGCGCGCGCGCGCAGTCGACCGACCTGGGCCGCATCGCGAGCCACTACTACGTCAAGTACCACTCGTTGGCCACGTACAACGACCACCTGAAGCCGACCATGGGCGACATCGAGCTGCTGCGCCTGTTCGCGCTGTCCGACGAGTTCCGCTTCATGGTCGTGCGCGAGGAGGAGAAGCTGGAGCTGGCCAAGCTGCTGGACCGCGTGCCCATCCCGGTCAAGGAGGCGCTCGACGACCCCATCGCCAAGGTCAACGTGCTGCTGCAGGCGCGCGCGCGCACCGGACGCGGGCGCCTAGAGGCTGTCTGGAGGCGCCTGGGGGCCGCCTGCGCCTGGGGGCGCGCGGAATTTTGGAAGTAGCTTTTGAGCCAGCGGCGGAGCGGCAGCAACCCTCGTGTGCCGGCGCACGCGTGCTCCCAGCGCGCCGCACAGTCAAGAGGCTGCAGTGGCCCTCATAGGGCGCGCCGGCCCTGCCCTTGGGCCCAGCCGATGGTAGGGTACCATACCCTATGTACCCTAACACAGATATAGCCTAACGCAGCCGCGGCGGCCGCAGGCGTACATCTCGCGCCTGAAGCTGGAGGGCCTGGCGCTGAGCAGCGACATGCAGTACGTGCGCGACTCGGCCGGCCGCCTGATGCGGTGCCTGTTCGAGATCTGCCTCAAGCGCGGCTGGGCCGCGCTGACCGACAAGTCGCTCGCGCTCTGCAAGATGGTCACGCGCCGTATGTGGGGCAGCCAGGCGCGCCGCCCGCGCCCGGCGCTGGCTTGTGCCTGTGTCCCTGCGGGCTCTGCTGCCGCAAGGGGCGCGCGAGCCATGTTGTGCGTTGCAGCTTGAAGGCCGCTTGAGCAGTGCCGTGGTGTAGTGTCGTCAGTGTCCTCTTCCGGCCTGCTCAGAGCAAGAGCTGTCATGCTGGCATCCCTGCGGCCAACGCATGGCCGGTCTCTGCTCCCGCGACGATGCGGGTGAGTGACGGGGGGCTGCGGCGCGGGGTGCCGCGCGCAGACGCCGCTGCGGCAGTTCAAGGGCATCCAGCCGGACGTGCTGACGCGCATGGAGAAGAAGGACCTGGCCTGGGAGCGCTACTACGACCTGTCAGCGCAGGAGCTGGGCGAGCTGATCCGGCTGCCCAAGGTGGGCAAGGCGCTGCACCGCTACGTGCACCAGTTCCCGCGCCTGGAGCTGGCCGCGCACGTGCAGCCCATCACGCGCGCCGTGCTCAAGGCGCGCCCCCGCTGCCGGGCCCTACCCCTGAGCCTTGTGTGCGCGCCGCTCGGCGGCGCCGCTCCGCGACATGCACTGGGCCCCTGCCTGGAGCTTGCCGCGCACGTGCAGCCTAACACAAGTGCCGCGCCTCATTGTGATTGGCTCTGCGAGCTTCCGCTGTCTGCTTGCTGTTGAGGAGGAGGGGCACGCGCACATGCAATTCATGCACACATCATGATGCTTGCACCCAAACACCGGATCAACCTGCCTCTCAGCCTCATGGTTCAGCAGAAGCCAGGGTTGATGAGAGGGCAGGTGTCTTAGATCGCGGAGCGTGCGGTCGCCCTGACCCTATCATACACCCCTACCATACCCTATACTGAGCTAAGAAGGGTTTGGGCTCGGGCGGCCGCGCAGGTGGACCTGACCATCACGCCCGACTTCCAGTGGGACGAGAAGGTGCACGGCTGGGTGGAGCCGTTCTGGATCCTGGTCGAGGACGGCGACGGCGAGTTCCTGCTGCACCACCAGTACTTCCTGCTCAAGCAGGCCTTCGCGGCTGACGAGCACTCGGTCACGTTCACGGTGCCCATCTCGGAGCCGCTGCCGCCGCAGTACTTCATCAAGGCGCGCCCGCCGCAGCCGCCGGCCGCCGCGCCCTGACGCGCAGTGCTAGCAGGCTTGCGATGTGTCCACAGCACCGTACGCAGCAAGTCGCGCCATGCTGGCGAGGCTGTCGCTCCGGCTGTGGCTTGCGCGCAGGGTTGCCCCGCTGCAGAGCGCTCATATTGGTGTGTGCTTGGCGCTCTCGGCGAGCGCGGCGCGCGCCGGCGCTGCCCAGGACCGGCGGCGCAGGCCGGTCAATGTCCTGTGACCCTGCCCTGGCCGCGCGCAGGTGGTGTCCGACAAGTGGCTGAACTCGGAGGCGGTGCTGCCGGTGTCGTTCCGGCACCTGATCCTGCCAGAGAAGTACCCGCCGCCGACCGAGCTGCTGGACCTGCAGCCGCTGCCGGTCAGCGCGCTGCGCAACCCCGCGTTCGAGGCGCTGTACCGCGGCTTCAAGACGTTCAACCCGATCCAGACGCAGGCGCGCGGCGCCCGGCCCGGCGCGCCGCGGCGCGCGCGCCTGTGCATCGTGTTGTGCTGCGCGACGCGGCTGTGTGTGCTCATTTGTCGGCCGGCGCGGCCGGGCAGCTATGTCGCCTGTGCCAGCCTGTCCTGCCTGCCTGCATCGGCCTCACTCCCGCCATCCGCCAGCGGTCTGCCAGTCTGTCATCTTTGCGAGGCGCGCACCGGGCGCCGCCTCGCCAGCGGCAGCTCGGCGCCGCGCCAGCGGCACATGGTGACCCTAACCCTTACCCTAGAGCCCGCGCGCGCGGCGCGCAGGTGTTCACCGCGCTGTACAACACCGACGACAACTGCCTGGTGGCCGCGCCCACGGGCTCCGGCAAGACCGCGTGCGCCGAGTTCGCGGTGCTGCGCATGGTGCAGCGCGCGTCGGAGGGCGCCTGCGCGGCGCGCTGCGTGTACATCGCGCCCGTGCCCGCGCTCGCGCGCGAGCGCCTGGCCGACTGGCGCGCCAAGGTGCGCATGGGCGGCTGCGCGCGTGGCCCAGGGCTTACGTGCCGAGTGTGGCTCGCCCATGTGGGCCTATGCCTCCCGGGGTCGGGTGCAAGAGTTGGCATGATTCAGGCTGGGTGAGGGCGCGCGACGTCGGCTCGCCAGAGAGGGTGCGCCGCCGGCGCGCCTGGGAGCATGCCAGGTCCGCAAGGCAGTGAGCGGCCCCGCTCTTCACAGCATGGAGCAGGGACGGTGGTGCAATGCCACCACGCCCAGGCGTCGAGCGCCCCTGCGGGCGGACCCACGGTGTCGCCGTGGGCGCGGCGGCGCTGACGGGGGGCGCGCGCGGGGCGCCGCGCAGTTCGGCGAGGGCGGCCTGGGCTTGAACGTGGTGCAGCTGACGGGCGAGACGGCGGCCGACGTGAAGCTGCTGGACAAGGGCAACATCATCGTCGCCACGCCCGAGCACTGGGACATGCTGAGCCGGCGCTGGAAGCAGCGCAAGAACGTGCAGGCGGTCGCGCTGTTCATCGTGGACGAGCTGCACCTCATCGGCGGCCGCAACGGGCCCGTGATCGAGGTGCGGGCCGCCGCCGCTGCCGCGCCTGTGTTGGGCGCGGGCGGCACGTCAGGGGCGGCGAGGCAGCCCCGGCGGCGCTGCGCGCAGACCGCTCTGCGCGCTGTTGAGCAGCGCCGCGTGTGAAGCCTGTGCTCGAGCCCTGTTTGGTGGGGACGCGGCGAAGCCGCGTTCTGCCAGCCACAAGCAGAGTAGCGGTGAGTGCGATTGTACGGACACTGCAGTAGATCGAGGTTTGCCCTGCCGGATTTTGAAGAGTGCATTACACAAGTTCAGCATCGATCCGTGAGCTGAGCTGAGCTGGTCGAGCTGCATGTCAAGAGGGGCGCCGTGCGCCGCGCCAGGTCATCACCTCGCGCATGCGCTACATCAGCAGCACGCTGGAGGAGGCCGGCGGCAAGCCGATGCGCATCGTGGGCCTCTGCACCTCGCTCGCCAACACCAAGGACCTGGGCGACTGGATTGGCGCCACCAGCCACGGCCTGTTCAACTTCCCGCCGGGTGCGCCCATGCGCGCCCCGCGCCAGCGCGCCCGGCGCGACGGGCGCGATCACCAGTGCTGGGCGCTGAGCGGCGTGCCCGCAGTGGCAGGCCCAGCTGGCACTGGGGCAGCCGTTCTTTGTAGCGCTTTCCCCCTTGCTGGCGCAGCACACTTGGAAATTGGTACCGGCCAGCAGGAGCAAGCGCTTCTCGCACCAGACACGCCCTCCGACCCGATGCCGCGCCGGGCGCCGAGCGGGCGCGCGCGCGCCGCGCAGGCGTACGGCCGGTGCCGCTGGAGATCCACATCCAGGCGCTGGACATCGCGAACCTGGAGGCGCGCATGCAGGCCATGGCGCGCCCGGCCTACAGCGCGGTCGCCGGCCGCGCGCGCGGCGGGCGGCCGGCCATCCTGTTCGTGCCCACGCGCAAGCACGCGCGCCTCACCGCGCTCGACCTGCTCACGTACGCCGCCGCCGACGGCCAGCCGCGGCGCTTCCTGCAGGCGCGCCGGCCCGCGCTGCCCCCGCTCGGAACGGCCGACTTCCCGCAGGCTTGCAGCGAGGGGGGAGGGTCAGAGTCGCGGCGCGCGCGGTCGCCTGCGTCCTGACATGCGCTTTGCGCCCATGCGGCAGGAAGGCGCAGTGCGGGTGGGGCACGTCGCCGTCGTGTGCCGTTGCTGTTTCTGTGCCGCCGGGCATGCGTGACGGGGCCCTGCTCATGTCCGGCCCATGGACCCGTGCAGGCCGTACTATCCCATGCCAGCTGCATCTGCACCTGCCCTAGCAGACGGGCAGAGAGAGGAGCAGGGAGGGCGGAGGCCGTGAGCGCCGCCGGGGGCGGCAGGTGGCGGAGGCGGACCTGGCGCCGTACCTGGAGCGCGTGCGCGACGGCGCGCTGCGGCACGCGCTGGAGTACGGCGTCGCGTTCCTGCACGAGACGCAGGCGCCCGCCGAGCAGGAGGTGGTCAACACGCTGTTCGCGTCCGGCGCGATCCAGGCGCGCGCGCCAGTTCCGGCAGATGCGCAAGGGTTGAGTCTGCACAGTAGGGGCTCTGCTGTGTTCGGCTCATGCAAAGAGTGAGTCCGTGCATGCTGCAGCCGCTGCACAGGTGCCCTGCATGACGCGCGCGAGGCAGGCAGGCAGCCTGGGCAGTGCTGGGAACAGAGGTTAGGCTGCCGAGTGAAGACCTTGCAAGTCAGTGCCAGGGTGGTCAAGCGGGTGGCCTGCGTGGGCGCGCGAGCGCTCAGCTCAGTTCCGCCTCTGCTAGCTTGCCGCGAGCAGCGCCCGCACGCCCGCCAACGCCTGCGCGGGCGCGGCGCAGGTGCTGGTCGCCACGGCGCCCATGGCCTGGGGCATGACGGCCGCCGCGCAGCTCGTCGTCATCATGGGCACGCAGGCGCGCCCCCACCCGGCCGCCCGACACGCCGGCCGCAGCGCCGGCGGCCGCGCGCCTTCTTCTTCCTGTCCTAGTGTCTGATGCCGCGGCGGGGCGGGCTGGCATGCAACGGTGGGCGAGCCGCCCGGCCTCGCTGCTTGAGGTCCGCTGTGCTGCTGCAAAGAGCTTTTGCGCTCAACACCATGTCTTGCACTCGGCCCTGGCAGCGCAGGTGGCTGGCGCAGGGCGCTGCAGCCCCGCGCTGTCGCGCGGCGCTGTGGAGGCCCCGTGCCGAGCAACGCCGCGTGAGCGCGCGCGCGCACCGCAGGCGTACGACGCGGTGGGCGCCACGGGCGGTGCCGACTACCCGGTGACCGACCTGCTGCAGATGATGGGCCGCGCCTCGCGCCCTGACATTGACGACTCTGGCCGGCGCGCCCCGCCATGGCTCGCTCTGCCGGTGCTGCGCCGAGCATGTGCACAACCGCGCCGGCGCCCGCGTCGCATGCATCGCTGGCGCAGGGGCGACACAGCGTGGGCACGCCTGTGACGCCGGGCAAGCGCGTGCGCGCGGGCGCGCGCGTGGCACACGCAAGATGCGCCATGCAGCCGCCGTCCAGATCGCGCCCCCTGCTGCGCGCCTGCGCGCATGCCCCACTCCGCGGCCCTGAGCCCCGGCCGGCGGCGCGCAGGTGCGTGCTGATGTGCCACGCGCCGCGCAAGGAGTACTACAAGAAGTTCCTGTTCGAGGCGTTCCCGGTGGAGAGCCACCTGGACCATGCGCTGGCGGACCACCTGGCGGCCGAGGTCGTGACCGGCACCGTGCGCTCCAAGCAGGACGCGGTGGACTACCTCACCTGGACCTTCCTGTACCGCCGCCTGGCGCAGAACCCCAACTACTACAACCTGCAGGCGCGGCGCCCGAGCGGCGCCCGCGCGCGTCCGGCCCCGTCGCCCGCGCCGCGCAGCAGCACATGGGGCATCACACTCTTGATTGCTTGCAGCCACGGGCATACGAGGCTGTGCCGGGCGGGCGCCCCCCTACGAGGGTTTTTAATCACCAGGGTATGGACCTGCACGGCTCCTACCGGCTGGGTGAGGTGGGTTGGATGAGATGCGATCAGGGCCCGCCTGCGCTCGCGTTGCCTCGCCCAGGACCCGCGCAGCCCCAGTGGGCGTGGAGCCGCCCCGGGGTGCAAAAGCTGGCCACGCCGGCGCAGCAGTGCGAGCCGCTCTCCACTAGTTGAGTCGCGACGACCTGCCGCGCGCGCGCAGGGCGTGAGCCACCGGCACCTGAGCGACCACCTCAGCGACCTGGTGGAGAGCACGCTGGCCGACCTGGAGCGCTCCAAGGTGCGCCCGCGAAAATGTTGCCGCGCGCCGTCCCGCGTCCGCCGCCGGCCTCACTGGCCGTCGCCCCTGGTGTCCCCGCGCCGCTGCGCAACCCCGGTCTGGCTCGTGGCGTCGGCCGCGCTGCGCCTGCCGCAGGCGTGCATGCGCCGCGCAGCTGCGCCAGCTTGGATAGGGTCGGAGAGCAGGCACATATAGGTTCAGCGGCATCCCCGGGCCACGTCGCACAACACGCTCTCCGTAGCGCGAGTGCACGCCGCGCTGCCCCAATGCGGCCTGCCCCGCGGGGCAGGCCGCTGTGCAGGGGCGTCCCGGACCTGCACGCATTCACAGCCCGAGCGCGGTGGCCTGCCAAGGCATCCAAGCACTGCTTCGGAAGCTACGGGCGGGGCAGGGTAGGGGCGGGGGCGGGGGCGGGTTTTCCGGCAAGTTAGGGCAGGGCTATCCTGATGCGCGCCGACGCGCGCGGCCGCCTGCAGGTGATCGCGATCGAGGACGACATGGACCTGGAGGCGCTCAATCTGGGCATGATCGCCGCATACTACTACGTGGCCTACACCACCATCGACCTGCTCGCCTCCAGCCTGACCGCCAAGACCAAGCTGCGCGGCCTGCTGGAGATCGTGGCCGCCGCGTCCGAGTTCGACGACCTGCCCGCGCGCCCCGGTGCGCGCGCGCGGCCCGCTGTGCCTGCGCTCGCGCGCGGCGGCGCCGCACCCGTCGCGCCGCCGCCGACGCCGCAGGACGTACGGGCGCCTCGCTGCAAAGCATATCAGTGCCGCATGCGGCGGCCGGGGCGTGGGGCCAGTTAGTGGCCCGCAGCACTCCGCGCGCAGCGGCGTGGAAGCAGGCAGCGTGACGCCCCGTGGCGCAGGACTGCGGCAAGCCTGGCCGCAGCGGGCATGCAGCAGCGAGCGCGCCGAGCTGGGCACCGCGCGAGGTGCTCGTGGCCATGCGCGCATGGCTTGCATAAACCTAACCGCGCGCGCAGGCGAGGAGGACGCGGTGCGGCGGCTGCTCGCGCACGCGCCGCTGGCGGTGACCGACGCGCGCTGGAGCGAGCCGCGCACCAAGGCCAACGCGCTGCTGCAAGCGCACTTCAGCCGGCAGCCGCTGTCGGGCGACCTGGCGGCCGACCAGCGCACCGTCGTGTTGCAGGCCACGCGCCTGCTGCAGGCGCGCGCCGCGGGGGCGCAGTGGCCGCAGCCGCCGTGGCGCTGCCAAATGAGCAGAGGCAGCGGCCTTGTCGTGCTCTTCGTGTGAGCGGCGGCGTGGAGGGGCTCGCGTACAGGCGCTCGTGCCCACTTGAGCACGAGGAGTGCTAGTATGAGTCTAAGAGAGCGACCGGCAAGCTGGCCCGCCTGCTCTTGGCACCTCGTGGGCTGGCGTCGTACTGCTGGTGGGCTCTCAGCCCAGCTGTGATCGGTTCAGCCGAAGGTTTTCGGGGCGCGCGCAGGCGACCGTGGACGTGATCAGCAGCAGCGGCTGGCTGAACCCCGCGCTGACAGCGATGGAGATGAGCCAGATGGCCGCGCAAGCAGTGTGGGACCGCGACTCGCACCTGCTCCAGCTGCCGCACGTCACCAAGGAGCTCGCCGCCAAGGCGGCCGCCGCGGGCGTCGAGACCGTGTTTGACCTGCAGGAGATGGAGGTGCGGCCGCTGCCTTACCCTAGCCATAGACAGGGCGCATGTGTGCCTGCGCACACTGCCAGCCGGGTCTCTGCTCGCAAGTTTGGCGCCGCCCCTGAGTCTCGGCTCTGGACGGACTGAAGAGACTGGGGTGCGGTGAAGAGGCAGTCACAGGATGAAGCAGCGGCCGCCCAGCTTGCTCCATGCGTCTGGTGCCCCGGGTGCGCCCGGGGCTTGGGCGCTCACGCGCGCTCCGGCGGCCCTGAGGGGGCCCCCGCGCGCGCGACAGGACGACGCGCGGCGCGAGCTGCTGCAGCTGACAGAGGCGCAGCTGGGCGAGGTCGCGCGCGCGGCCAACCGTTACCCTGACATCCAGCTCAGCTACGAGCCAGCCGGGCGCCTGGACGCCGCACCGGGCGAGACGGTCGCGCTTGCGGTCGCGCTGGAGCGCGAGCTGGCCGGCGAGCTCACGCCCGTGCATGCGCCGCGGTGCGCAGGGCCCTCGAAACGGCGGCCCTCGTGCGTCGAGTGTCTGTAGATGCTGGGCTGTGCTATGCTGGTCCAGGGCAAAGACAAGGAGGAATTGGGCTCTATTGCGACCGCCTGACGAGCTGGCCTGGGCGCTGGTGCGCCGCGACGGTTGTCTGGCAGAAGGCCCATGAACAGTCTCGCGTGCACATTGAGTCTGCCAACTTACTGTAGGTCTGCCAATTGACTACAGCTCGCTTGCTGCGGCCGGGTGGGGGAGACGCGGCGGGCGCCGCGCGCGCAGGTACCCGGGGCGCAAGGAGGAGAACTGGTGGCTGGTGGTCGGCGAGCCGGAGGCTAACGCGCTGCTGGCGATCAAGCGCGTGGCGCTGCAGCGGCGCCAGCGCGCCAAGCTGGAATTTGCCGCGCCGGCGTCGCCCGGCCTGCACCGCCTCACGCTCTACTTCATGTGCGACTCGTACCTGGGCTGTGACCAGGCGCGCGCCCGCCCGGCCGCCGCCCCCGGCTTGTGTGGTACTCATGGCTAGGGTTAGGGTTATGATAGGGTAGCATGGTGACGCGTGAGGACGTGTGAGAACGTGTGAGGACATGCAGCTTGCCCGCGACCAGCCCTTGGAGTGTGCCCAGGCAGGCGCGTGTGTGTCGGTGTGGAGGTGTGGGCGGGTCACCCGCGCTGAGCGCGGCTGCGGGCGGTGCAGGAGTATGAGATTGAGCTGCACGTGGCGGAGGCGGCGGAGGCGCCAGCGGAGGCCGAGGCGGAGGCGGAGGCGGTGGGCGCCGATGCGGAGCCCATGGCCGAGGGCTGACAGCCGCCGCCGGCGTCGGGCGCATGTGTATATTAATGTGGGGTTTTGGGGTAGCGTCTGCTTATGCGTGCTTCGTCTGTCTGCGTGTTGTCTGCTTAGATCCGGCTCATGGGCTGTGCCATGCCACTCAGTGTGTTTGTCGAGTCGCGGGTCGCGTCTGGTTGCTGGCCGCAGGCGGTATGAGCTTCGGCGCTTGTGATACAATGTGGAACCTATAGAGGCAGCACCAGCATACCATGCCATGCGGCTCTGGCAGGAAAGTACTGCACAGTGCTTGGGCAAGGGTGAGGCAGCGGTCACATCCCTGCCTGCAAGGCGCATGCAGGTAATCAATGTTTCCAAGGCCACCGCATGCGAGCGTGTTCAGCATGTTTAACATCACCGCAGGTTCAGGTACTGCCAAGCATGCCATGAGCTAGCGGTGCCAGCATAGATAGAGTCCTGTATAGACTCCTCCTGTGCGCCGCCAGCGGGATGCAGGGGTGCAGCGGCTCTTCAGGATGCCGGTCACAGGGTGCGCCAATATTTGGCGGGTCACCACTCGCTCACATGATCACTAGGCTCCCCGCACGTTGCTCGTGCGTCAAAAGCCGCAGGTGCACTGGCGCCGCCCATCGCGGCGGGCCGGCCAGCAGCGCTACCGCACGAACGCGCCGGGCTCGGCCGCGCGCCGCTCGCGCTCCAGGTCGAGCGAGACCGCCAGGAACGCGGTGCGGTTGACATAGGGGTAGTCCGCCAGCCACACGCCCGACTCCGGCAGGTACACCTCCTTCAGCGCCTGGCAGCGCGCGGGTGCATGGCTCACAATAGCATAGTCCAAGGCCTATCCTAGCATAGTCCTAGCATAGTCCTAGAGGAGCGACACTCCTGTTATGGACAGCGGGGGTGCGTACTTGCAGCGCTCCCACGCAACCGACGCTGCCTCTCAGCGCGTCAGGCAGCACTGGCAGCGCTCTCCCTGCCAGCCGTCTCCTTGACTCATGCCTGGTTGTAGCTCGGCGCTTGCCCCAATCACAGACCTTCGCAGCCCTCTCTACAGAGCAACAGGTCCTGCTGGGGGTGTGCACGACAGCCAAGCATCCTGATGGGGCTGCAGGCGCGCCTTGAAGCTGTCAAAGCTGCGCCGCTGCGACAGCACCAGCAGCTCCGCCGGCTCGCCCACCTGGATGCCCTCATACCTGCGCGGGCAGCACCCCACTCGCAACTCCGCTATCCAGCAGTACCAGCGCCACGCACCGCGCGTCCGCGCTCACCAGCCACAGCCTGGCGCCCGTCAGGCGGGCGACGGCGGCCACAACATGCCGGGTGCGGGTTGCCACAAGCACGCGCATGCCCGCGCCGCGCGCGTCCCGAGTGGCGCGTGCGCGCGGCGCACGCAAGCACTGCCGGGCGCAGCGCAGGCCCCCCCCCCCCCCGGCCTGTCGCCCTGCCGCCGAGCTGCTCCACAAGCCTGCACCCGCGGGCGCGGGGCCCCGGGGCGCGCCGGCGCAGGAGGGGCACGACGAGCTGGCTGCGCGCCCCGCTCGCATCGCCGACCAGGACGCGCAGGCAGGGCTCGTCTGAGCGCCCGCGCGCCGCGCGCCGCTGCGCCACGTCCACGCCCACCACGCGCGCGCGCCACAGGCCCGCGTGCCTGCCGCCGCGCCGCGTCAGGGCAGGGTGTTTTTACTAGGAGTTTCTAGGAGCTCGCGTGCCGCGCGCAGCCGTGTCGGCAGCGCCGTCGCATGAGCGGAGGGCGTCGTGTCTGCTGGGCTGCCGCCGGCCAGCGAGGGCGCCGGCCAGGGTCATGACCGGCCCGCGGCGGCCCGAGCCCTGCCGCGCCGGCAGGGCAGGCGGGGGCCCGCGCGCGGCCCGGGCAGGCGGGGGCCCGCGCGCGGCCCGGGCCCGCACCGGAAGCGCGCGCGCAGCGCGCGGTTGCGCCCGGCCGCCTGCAGCAGCGGCCACCAGAGCGGAAAGGTGAGGGCGCCGGCCGCCACCGCGGTCGTCTTGACCGCCGCCAGCGTGACCAGCGCCGACAGGCCCAGGCGCTGCCACAGCGCGACCACGTCGCCGCTGCAGAACTGCACCTGCTCTGGCGAGGGCGCCAGCGGCAGCAGCCGCTCCTGCGCCGCGCAGACATAGGGTTCCGGTCCCTGACGTCGGCGCAATGCATGCAGGCCAGCATCCCCGCAGCGCCAGCGCATGCTGTTGGGCAAGGGTGCAGCGCACTTCACGACTACACAGGTCTGCGACGCACCACCTCGTCAACCAGCATCTCTGCCACATCGGGCCCCTCCTCATCCAGCTCGCTGCCGGCGGTCCAGCCGCCGCGCCACGCGGCCCCGTCCTCGCCGCCGCCGTCGCCATACTCGTCCCCGCCCCCGCCCTCCCGCTCGCTGCGTGCGTCACCGCTGCCGGCCTGGCCGCCCCACCTAGGGGCGGCGCGGGCGCCCGCGGCCGACCCCGCGGCCCATCCATTGCCCGCCGCGCGAGTCGCCGCGTCGCCCCAGGCGCTCGCGCCGTCCGCGCTCCCCGGCACAGGGCCTGCGCCGTCGCCCCAGGCGCTGCTGCGCCAGCCGCCCTGGCCTGTCGGGCCAGGGGCGCCGCCCGGGGCAGGGCCGGCGCCGGCGCCGTTGAGCGCGCCCCAGCCCCAGTCGCCCGGCTCGCCTGGCGCACTGTCGCCCCAGCCCGTCGCGTCCGCGCCAGGCCCAGCTCCGTCAGCGCCGCCGGGTGCGCCCCACTCCCGCCGGCCGCCGCCCGCGTCGCTCTCGAGGCCGCGGGCGTCCCGAGCGGAGGGCGAGGCCGCCGCATCGGCACGGCTCCCACTGGCGCTGTCAAGGCTCGCGGCGCGCGCGCCGTGGCCGTTGGCACCCGCCGCGGCGGGCGGCGCTGCCGGCTCCGCGGCCGGCGGGCTGCCGTCCGCGTTCCAGCGCTCGCCCGCCGGCGCGGTCCAGGGGTTCCAGACGGGCTCGCCGCCGAGCGCCGGCTCTACGTTGTCCAGCAGGCCCTCGCGCTTGCGGGGCGCGCCTGTGCCTGCGCCAGGCCCGCGCTTTTGTAAGCATCGAGCCCAGTCCCTTCCTGTGTCGCTCTTGCTGTGCTCCGCTCAACAGAGCCTTTCAACGTCAAGCACGGCGCCCAGCAGGCACGCACCGGCGCTCCACCTGTACTGCGCTGCAGCCCGGCCGGCGCGCCTGCGCGCAGCCCGGCGGTGCGAGTGCCTTGCTTGCCTGGGTGCAGCCGGCAGGCCCACAGACAGCCTGTGCCTGCTCAAGCCAGCCGACGCTGTGCACGGGCTGTGGCATGCCTCGCTGCTCAGCGCGCTCACGGTGCTGCAGGCAAAGCGCATCACAACAACTGGGAAACTGCGCCTGCGGCACCAAGGCTGGGAAAAAGAGGTGCTTTCCAAGACACAGGGACTGGGGAAGGCCAGGGATGGGTAGCCCTTGCACAGTGTCCCTCAGAGAGCAGTGACTGGTCCGCCTTCAGTGCACTCATCGCTTAGCTTGTACCTTCCCGAGGCTGGAGCGCTCGTTCTGTCAGCATGGAGCAAGCAGACACGCGGAACGATGAGGCGGTGGCCACCTTTAGCGCAATCACCGGCGCGGATGCGCAGACAGCAGAGCACACGCTGGAGGCCTTCAGCTGGGACCTGAACCGTGGCATCAACTTCTTCATGGAGAACGGCGCGCGCATGCCGCTGCCTTCGCGCGCGCCGGAGCCAGAGGACGACGATCCTGTGGTGCTGGGGGACGAGCCGCGCGAGGACGACGCGGCGTGGCGCCGCGGGGGTGGCGAGCAGGCGCACGCAGCCCCGCTGTGCGAGCGAGGTGCCGCGCCTTTTGTCACCATCACTTGCTGGCCTCGAGCTTTCCCCCTGCCTGAAGTGGTGGACAAGCGGCTGTAAACTTTCTGACTGCGCATGCTTCAGGCGTCGGACCTGCTGCGCCGCGCGGCGCCGGCGATGAAGGCGCCCCGATAGAGGTGCGGTGTGCGAAGGCCGTAACAGCGCCAGCCTGCCACGCCTCGCCGACCTTCACCTCGTTGCACGCTCCTCGCAGCTCGACGGCGGCAGTGCGGACGAGGACGAGGACGAGGATGCGGAGCTGCGCGCGCTCGCACGCCACAGGGCCAGCAGGGCCGAGGCAGCAGCCGCTGGCGCACACGACGGTGCGTACGGCGAATTGTTCACAGCCTGGTGGCCACCAGTCTACACCTGCAGACGTGCTTTCCCAAGTGCTAGGTGTCTGTCTGCCTGCAGCTTCTCGCTTGACCGTCTTTACAGGACTTGGCGTGCGTGACCACTGGTAGTACCTGCATGCGGCTCGCTACCTTTAGGGCTCCTTTCCCATGTGGCAGCTGAGAGCTCTGCCTCACTCGCGCGTCTGTGTCAGGGTACGAGCCTGACCAGGGCGCCGGCATACCTCTGGAGCAGCCGCGGCGGCGCCGCAGCCGGCCAGGCGGCGCGTCCGCCGCCAACGACCACGACGTGGAGCACCTGCAGGCGCGCGCGCGCACACGCAGCATCCGCAGGGCTGCGCTCGCGACCCTGCCGCCGACCCTGCTGCGCGTGCCCCCCGGCTGCGACATTCCGCAAGCTGCTCGCAGCTCGAGGCTTGAAGCAGGGCGCGCGCCGCGCAGGCGCTGGGCCGGCGCCTGGGCATGCACGCCGGCCCGCCGGGGCTGCTGGGCGGGCTGCACGCGCCGCCGCTCCCGGGCCACGCCGCGGCGCTGAACGGCTTTGGTGGCGATCCCGGCGGCGCGCACGCTGGCGAGGAGGTGGACATGCCTTCCGACATCAACCTGGAGGAGGCCCGGTGAGCGCGCGCTGGGCCGGCGCCTGAGCAGAGGGCTCAGTCACATTACCGTCATTGGGACTGCAAAGGGCCACTGCAAAGAGGCATTCCGGTGTATAAAAAGTTGGGGGGGCTGGCCATGGCTCGCTCGCAGCGCAGAGCTGTCGAGCAGAGCTCTGGGCGGGTGCTGACAGCCGGGCAGAGCGGTGCGTGCTGTGCTTGAAGCAGCGTCGCAGCCGCTAGCCTGCCTGGCCGGTGGCGCCCGACACACGTGTCACCTGTTGTGCAGCGAGGTGGCGTCAGTGGACGCCTGGCTGCCGTGCGGCGCAAGACACATCCGCAGGAGGGCGAAGGACGTCCTTGAGTTCTTCAGTGCTGTGCTACCCAGTGGGAGGGCCGCGGGGTTCTTGGCCGCCTGACAGCATGCGGCCGCGCGCAGCATGCTGGAGGCGGCGATGCTGGGCGTGCCGTACGCGGGACGCATGCCAGGCTATGGCGCGGTCGCGGCGCCCGCCGGGCCGGTCGCGCCGGAGGTTGTCGCGCAGCGCGACCTGCGCCGCGAGCAGGACGATGCGTTTGAGGAGTCGCTGCGGGCGCGCGCTGCTACCCTTCTCTCAGAACCTATGCACAGTGGTGCACTGGCCCTGATGGCGGGTGCTGACTTGCCCCCGGCAGGCAGGGTGTGCTGGATGCCCAGCGGCGCAGTTGTCACTATAATGTGATCATGCCTTCATGATGCAAAGGCGTATACAGCCGCGCACTAGTCACAATCATAAGACCATGCTTGCATGATGCAAGTACGCATATAGTGACTGCGCCCGCAGAAGCGGGCTCGTACAAAGGGGGTCCAGGCGGTGCTGAATGGGCTTAATTGTGTGTCGGAGACGCCCGAAGCTGTCGGGGGCAAGTTTG
>JAABUV010002572.1_pt1 | contig 24334 bp, 26 predicted proteins | sample 5559971 | NCBI WGS metagenome assembly JAABUV01 (sample SAMN10711881, study PRJNA513362) | rock metagenome | isolation source: Antarctica rocks | place: Antarctica: Victoria Land, Knobhead nord | collected 2015-12-19
TAGCCTTGGCCAGTCCGTTGATAAACTTGCTGTACGACATGCCGTGAGCGCGCGTACCCGCGTTGATGCGGGCGATCCACAGGCGGCGCATGTCGCGCTTGCGGTTGTGCCGGTCGCGGGACTGGTACGCCAGGGCGTGCAGCAGCGATTCTTTGGCCAACCTATAGATCTTGCGTCGCCCCTGCTGGTGCCCTTCGGCCTGCCTGAGCATCTTCTTGTGGCGCTTGTGCGCCATCATGCCGCGTTTAACGCGAGCCATTATTCCTCCCCAGTAATCAGTAATCAGTCGTCAGTCGTCAGTTACTCAAATCTAACTGACGACTGACGACTGACGACTGGTAACTAACTACTAAATGCCCAGCATCCGCTTGGCTTGCTTCGTGTCGCCGTCGGAGGCGACGCGCATATGGCCGGTCTCGAAATGCACCCGCTTGCTCACACGCGTCATCTTGCCGTGCGGCTTGAGGTGCATAATCTTACCGCTACCCGTGACCTTGAACCGCTTGGCGGCGCCCTTGTGCGTCTTCATTTTGGGCATAATGTATCCCTACAATCATACTAATCAGCGCTGAAAAAGCTTCGCGCGCGGAGGCGCGAAGGCATACGACGCCCTGGTGAGCGCCAGCCACCTTTTCACAGGATATCAAATAGGTCGGGTTGGGCACAAGCCTGGAGATGATTAACTCCGCGCACGGCCCTGTTTGCTAACCCGCTAAACGTGATCCGAAGCCAACTGCTCCGCGGTGGGCTCCGCTCAGCAGTACCAGGGCTCGCTCAGGTGCGGCACGGTCGCGCCCGGCGCGGTGGGCGTGATGTCCAGCAGCGCCAGAGCGTCGCGCGCCGCGCTGCCGCGCGCCTCGTGGGCCAGCACCCATACGTCGCGGTAGATGTCGCGCCGGCTCTTGTCGTGCTTCTGGCCGCGCTGCACGGTGGCAAGGACATCCGCGCACAGGCGGTCGACGCGCGGGTCGGGGTGCGCCCAGGGGTAGGCCAGCGCCTCCTCGTCGTACGGACCCACTAGGTCGCGCACGTCAGGCAAGTCCAGCAGCAGCGAACCGGCCGGGATGAGCAGCCGGATGCCGTACTGGATCGGCGCCACGGCGTCGACGAGGTCGAGCTGCCGGATCAATTGGAGCAGGTCGATGTAGCCGTCGAGCGTCGTCCAGGGACCAAAGGTGACGAAAGTGGGGTTGAGCGTGAGCCCGGCCGCGCGGCAGAGGCCCACCGCGCGGATAAAGTCGTCGCGCGTGTGCCGCTTGTCGTAGGCCGCCAGGGTCGCCTCGTCGACCGCTTCGACCGCGCTGGTCACGAACAAACAGCCCGTCTCCCGTAGGGCCGGCAGCAGGCGCGCGTGCTGGAGCAGGTGCTCGACCTTGATCGTCACATCGTAGGTCAGGTCAGGGCAGCGCTCGTGTAACGACTGGACGATGCGCAGCGCGTGGGCCGGGCCGTTGAAGAAGTCGGGGTCGCCGAAGGTGATGTGGCGCGCCCCTGCCGCGGCCTGCCGCGCGATGTCCTCCAGCACGACCTCCGCTTGTACCACGCGGAAAGCCCCGCCATAGACGGGCGGGATCGGGCAGTGGCGGCAAAGGTGCTTGCAGCCGCGCGTCGCCTCGGTGTAGCCGACCGTCCGCCGCGCGCCGTCGCCCATCGTCAGATGCGCGTAGCGCTCCAACCCCGGCAGGCCCTCCCGCGCCGGCGTGCGGAAGCGCTGCTTGCCCAGCGAGATGAGCGGCGCGCCCCTGCTGGGGGCGCCAACTCTCGCCGACGGTAGAGACGATAGCCGTTCGGCGAGTGACACCAAGCCCTCCTCGAACTCGCCGCCGAGGATCGTGTCGGCGCCGAGGCCGCGCAGGTAGCCCGCGTTGAGCGGCGCGTAGAGGCCGTAGCAGCACAGGTGCGCGCGCGGGTTCAGCCTCTTGACGCGGGCGAGGAGCGGCGCGGTGAGGCGCGTGGCCGTGTGCATGGGCACGTAAAACGCCACGAGGTTGGCCGCCGCTACGGCCGCCTCATCCAGCGGCTGCACCGCGAGATCGAGGCACGTCACCGTCGCGCCCGCGTCGCGCAGCCACGCGGCCGGCGAGGCTAGCCCGAACGGCTGACGCCCCAGTTCGTAAGTGGAGATAAGGAGGACGTCGATGGCGGCAGGCGGCGCCACGGCGCTCCCGTGCATGTGGGTAGTGAACGTCACACAGTCAGTATAACGTTCTTGCCCGCGCTATTTTCGCTCGCTTGGTCGCGCCGCATCCTTGCTATAAGTTGGTGGGACAACGTAGCGGTCAACGTTTTGAGGCCACAAACTCCATCGCTTCTCTCGCCAGAGGCAGCCATCCCTCGCTGGACGTTGGTTCTACGACGAGCCACTCCTTCATGAGCCGGCCATCGTGACGGGGATCGAAGCGTTCCCCTCTTCCGGCGACGATGAGCGCATCTACCCGCCGCGCGGGGAGTTTGACGACGAGCTTACCCGTGACGAGCATGGCGAAGATCTTGCCATGCACCTGCAGCGCCGATGAGCCGAACCCCTTCTTCCCCGGTGAGCCGAGGGTGACGTCCGCGTCGCCGAGGAGCGCATCGACAAGTGAGGCATAGCGGTCTTCTGGAGTGATGGGTGGCTGACTCATGACAAGGATACCTTTCAGCTGCTGGACAAATAGGCGCATGCGCCCCTATCATCATTTGTCATGGCTATGGAGACGGGTGAGACACTCCGCTATGGAGACGGGTGAGACACTCCGCTATGGAGACGGGTGAGACACTCCGCTATGGAGACGGGTGAGACACTCCGCCAGCGGGTGTGACGCACGCGTCAACTACCGCGCGTAGGGCGTGCCTTTCCCTGTCTCAAGGTAGGACTTTAGACTCCCCAGGAAGTATCCCCACCCGGTACGCGTCTGCTCATAGCCGGCGTCAACCACGGCAAAGCCATGTTGACCAAAGAGCAACTTGGTCCCGTTGGAGGTCGGCGCGAGATCCCAGGTGATCGTGGTCCCTTCCCACAGATGAGCGTACTGCGGCGCCTGCCTCACCAGCCAAGACACTTTCTTTCCCACGGTAAGGTCGGTAATCTCCATCCTCATGACCTCCCCGTTATCGAAGCGCAACTCGGCGAGAGAGCCAACAGCCGGCTCAGCGGTCACATAATTCGCCCACCATTGAGTGATCTCGTCCTGCTGGGTAATGGCGGTAAAGACATTCTCCGGCGGCGCCTCAATCGTGAGTTCTTGCACAATGTCTGGCATCGTTCCTCCTTTTTATCCGACAACCAGCGGCTCGCCGGTCTCCAACAGCGTCTTGAGGCCGGAGAGGATCTGAGCCCAGCCCGTGACGATCCCCCGGCGCACGGGATCGACTCCGTCGTGGACGAGTGTGAGCTTGCAGACGTCGCCCATAGGCTCAATCTCCCAAGTGATGGTCGACGGGCCGGTACGTCCAAGCTCCGGCGCCCAGGGGGCGCCGAACGTCTGCACGAGGCGGCGCGGCGGGTCGACCTCGATGTTCTCGCCCGTGACCATCGCGTTACCCTCAGCATCGACGAGGCGGTAGGGGGAGCCCGGCCGCCAGTCCGACGCGACGCGGCAGCCGAAGTAATACTGCCGCGTCAACTCGCCATCGGTCAGCGCCTGCCATAGGCGCTCGGGCGTGGTGCGGATGAAGACCTCGTAGACGTACGCCGGCTTGCTATCCCGCCCATTCCAATTGTCCATGTTCTCCTCCTCCAATGCGCGCTTGAGCCCCGTGAGCGTGCGCGTCCACGGCGCGGTGTATTTGCCGACCCAGCGGTCGTACACCTGCTGGATCGGGACCGGATTCAGGTAGTGGAACTTCTCGCGCCCTATCTTGCGCGAGGTCACCAGCCCTGCCTCCTCGAGGACCGTGAGGTGTTTCATGACGCCAAAGCGCGTCATCGGCAGGAGCCCTTGTAGCTCCAGGAGCGTTTGCCCGTCCCGCTCGAAGAGCGCGTCGAGCAACATCCGCCGATGGGGGTCCGCCAGCGCCTTGAAAACTTCGTCCATCTCACGTATACAATACGTGACCATTTAGTCACTTGTCAAGGATGCGAGGGGAGGGGATGGGGGTAGCCGTATTGTCCTATTACCCGGTCGTGCGGTCGCGCTTACACTATTGGGTACCAGGTTCCCTACACTTGTAGACTATGGAGGAGAGACGCTCATGTCGCTGGCAACCCGCCTACTGGGCCGCGAGATCCTGACGCTGCAGGAGTTCACCGATCAGCTCGTGGAGCGGTTGGCCTGGGAGGACCCCGACGCGGTCGTCGCGCGCTCGCGCCCGGACTGCCTCACCGTCGCGCGCGGTGCGGGCCATCCGGTAGAGTTCACGGTACAGCCGTCTTACCGCGACTATCAGAAGGACCCGCGCGCCCTGCCGCGGATCGTCGCGCGCTTTACCCAGTGGGTCACCACGGCCGGGCCGCGCGGAGCGTGAGCGACGCGCTCGCATACGCGCTACGGGGTTCCAACCCACGCGCCGAGGAACTCCACGGCGTCCGTCATATCTTTGGCCGACTTCGTGGCGATGAGCCGTAAGACGCCGCGCACCTGATCGCCTATGGAGTAATGGCGCTGCTGGACGAGGATAATGCCGCCATGTCGTTCGCCTCGCGCGAGAAAAGTGGAATGTAAGCCGTAGAAATCTCTGATGTTGGAACTGTAGAGCGTCAGCTGTCGCGTCGTCGCCCAACGCAGTTGCTCGATATCGGTCTTTCCAGTCAGCCCTTGTTCCAATACCGTGGTTACGTCGACGCTACGAGCGCGCAACGCATCGATAAAAGCCTGGCCCATCGAGTCCTCGTCGACATACAGGCGTATTGTACTCACGCTCTTGCCTTGATGCCCCTGGTATGCTCTGCCTCGAGCCGGTTAGCCTCGGCCTCTTCTTGCGCGATGTCGGTTTCGATTTCATCACGGTTGGCGTGGTAATAGGCTAGGGCCGCGTAAACTTGCGCGAGCGTCAAGTGGCCGATGCCCGGCCCAATTTCCTCGGGCGTGTGCCCCAACTTGTACCAAGTGGCGATGCGCCGGACTGTGACCCCTGTCCCGGCAATATGCGGCACACCCCCATGTATCCCTGGCGTGCGCGTGATGAATGTGCCAATGTCGGTCGCTGTAGCCATGCGCTTTCTCCTGCCTTGCTTGCGTTATACCTTTAGCATAACATCGGCGCGTCAACCACCGGCCGGGCGCGCGATGCGCCGGCTCGCCTCCGACCGCTCGATCGCCCTGAGATGGTATACGGTCACGCCATGCCGGACGGCGCCGCCGATCTCGACGGCGCGCACGGTCGGCGTTAGGGCAAGCGTGAGCGGGTCCGTGTCCGCGGGCGGGTCGACCCGCCGCGCGCACAGCCGCCCTTTGCGCGCCACATTGACCTCCTGCCGCTCGTAGGGCGGCAGGCTCCCGAGGTCGCGGTAGCCCAGGGAGAGCGCCCAGGCCTCGTCCGTCATGTTGACGATGAGGAGATCGTCGTCGGCCACCGGGCCGGACACGGCCGTCCGCGTCCAGGGGAAGCGGAAGCGCCACCAGGCGCGCCGGCGGCGCGGCGCCGTCTGAGGAGGATCGCCCGTCTCTTTGGTTGGGGGATAATCCACCACGATAGACATGATATGCTCCTTCCACGGCGCTGCTCATATGGTCCGCGCGCCGTATCTTGTCGCCGCGCTTAGAAAAGACGCGGCCGGGGTCGTCGCCGCAAGCGCGACCCACGCGGTAGCCGCGGCCCTCGGACCCGACGGGCGAGTAGAGCGGCCATGCTTCGCACCGCCCTGAACAACGGGAGCTCGTCCAGTCCCCGCGTCGCCAGGCCGATGCGCCACGCCGGCCCGAAGGCGCGCACGGCGGCGCGTTGCGCCAACTCATGGGATAGCCCCGCGTCCTCGGCCCGGCGGGTCGTCTCGTACAGATGGCGCTCCGCCTCCATGATCAGGTCGTGGCGGCTGCCGCGCGGCGCCCAGCGGGAAAGACGGCGCAGGTAGCGCGCGACGTGGTCGGGCGCACGGTGATCGCTGTGTCCGCTCATCGCCGCGTCCCGAGCGCCGTGTCCACGGCGTCGGCGAAGCGTACCCAGTCGCCGCGCCGGCGCGCCAGTTCGTCGCGGCCGGCGGGCGTCAAGCGATAGTACTTGCGCGGCGGGCCGTCCACGCTTGGCCGCCACTCGGCCGCGAGCAACCCGCCGCGTTCGAGCTTGTGCAGCATGGGGTAGAGCATGCCCTCCGCGAAGTCGAGCACCCCGCCCGTGCGCGCACGCAACGCCTCGACGAGTTGGAAGCCGTACATCGGCTCCTCATCCAGCACATGCAGCGCCAGCAGCGCCGTGCTGCCCTTGCGTAAGTCTTGCATTTTAACGATCAGCCTCGGCCACACCCAGTACATATGATCCATAGGTATAAGATGATGATAGTGCGTAGCCGGGGTGTTGTCAAGCCGTGACCCGCGGATGGTAGAATGGGGATAGTACGATAGCGTGGTAGCGGAGGAAGGATGCGTTATGGTCACTCGCGCCCGACCAGGGATCGACTTCTCCACATTTCCCGAGAGCGACGGTGAGCCCATGGCCGAGACCTCCACCAACGCGATCCAGATGGTCGACTTGCAGTGGACCTTGCAGACCCTGTTCGACCGGCAGGGGCGCTTGGAAACGACCACCGTCGGCGGCAATCAGATGATGTACTACAACGAGCACAACGGCTGGGAGCACATCTCGCCGGATGTCTATGTGGGCTTCGATCGCCCGCCCCCCGCGCCGCCCAGCTGGAAGACGTGGATCGAGGGTAAGTTTCCCGACATCGTGTTCGAGATCACCTCGCCGAGCACGCAGCGGGAAGACCTGAGCACGCGCCCGCGCGGCAAGCTGACGCTGTACGAGCGATTGGGCGTGCGCGAGTACTATGTCTACGATCCGCAACAGGAGATGGTCCCGTCGTTCTACGGGTTTGAATTGCGCGAGGGGTTCTTGGAGCCGTTGGCGCCATTGGCCAGCGGCGGGATCATGAGCCCGCTGCTCGGCGCGGAGTTGCGGCCGCTGGCGACGCCGCACACGCGGCGGCATCCGGCCGGAACGTGGCTGCGCGTGCTCGACCCCTGGACCGCGCAGCCGATCCAGATCGCCCCGGAAGAGCACGACGACTTCTTGGCGGCAGTGGAGCAGTTGACCACGACCCGGGAGCAGTTGATTACTACTCAGAAGCAATTGGCCACGACCCAGGAGCAGGTGACCCAGGAAGCCCAAGCGCGCCTGCTGGCGGAGCGGCTCGTCGCCGACGAGGCGTCCGCGCGGCTGGAGGCGGAGGCGCGGGCGGCGCAAGCGGAGGCCGCGCTCCAACAGCTGCTCGCCGACCTGAGCCGCGGTCAGAATCCGGAGTAACAGGTCCCGCGACCCCCGAACCGCATGTGGACACGCCTCCTGCGAGTGGCGCCGATCTGTTACAATTCCCTCGATATGGCTACCCAAGATAGCAGGCCCATGCACACCGACACTCACCCGCGCGCCCTCGACGGCCTGAACGACCAGCAGCGCCTGGCCGTTCTGCACGTCGACGGGCCGCTGCTCATCCACGCCGGAGCCGGCAGCGGCAAGACGCGCGTGCTGACGCAGCGCATCGCCCACCTCATCGAGAGCGGGCACGCCCGCCCCTGGCAGATCATGGCCGTCACGTTCACTAACAAGGCGGCCAACGAGATGAAGGAGCGGCTACATCGCCTCGTCGGCGACGCCGGCCGCGACATCACTATCGGCACCTTCCACGCCATCTGCGCGCGTCTCCTGCGCACCGAGTGGCGGCATGAGGGGCGCAACAACTTCACCATCTACGACGAGGGCGACGCCCTGACCGTGGTCAAGGAGTCGATGGCCGCCGTCAACATCTCCGACAAGTCGTACAGTCCCTCGGCCGTGCGCGGCGGCATCTCCAAGGCCAAGAACGATCTCGTCTCGCCACAGCAGTTCGAGCCCAAACGCCACTTCGACGAGGTGGTGCGCCGCGTCTACGAGGAGTATCAGCGCCGCCTCGAGGAGAACCACGCGCTCGACTTCGACGACTTGCTTCTGCGCACCGTGCGCCACTTGCAGGAGAATCCCGAGCGGCGCCAGTACCTCTCCAACCGCTACCGCTACATCTCGGTCGACGAGTACCAGGACACCAACCACGCGCAGTACCTCTTCTCGAAGCTGATGGCGTCCGAGCACCGCAACTTGTGCGTAGTTGGAGACAGCGACCAGGGAATATATTCGTGGAGAGGCGCTGATATCCGAAATATTTTAGAATTCGAGAACGATTACCCCGACGCCGTGATCGTGCACCTGGAGCAGAATTATCGCTCCACACGCACCATCCTGGAGGCGGCGAATAAGGTCGTCTCGCTCAACCGCCAGCGCAAGCCCAAGAACCTGTGGACCGAGAACGAGCAGGGCGGCCTGATCAAGCGCAAAGTGGCCTACGACGAGGAGCAGGAGGCTGACTTCGTCGCCTCGGAGATCCGTCGTCTCGTGTCGCGCGGCGAGACGACCTTCAGCGGCTGCGCCATCATGTACCGCACCAACGCGCAGTCGCGCGCCATCGAGACCGTCTTCGTGCGCGAGGGCCTGCCCTATATGCTCATCGGCGGCGTACGTTTCTATGAGCGCCGCGAGGTCAAGGACGTGCTGGCCTACCTGCGCGTGCTGTCCAACCCCGACGACATGGTGGCCTTGCAGCGCATCATCAACGTGCCGTCGCGCAAGATCAGCCCCATGACCGTGCAGACCCTACAGACGTGGGCGCGGGAACACAACACCAACCTGCGCGGCGCGCTGCGCCACGTCGCCGACGGCTACGCCGCCGACATCACCGCGCTCACGCCGCAGGCCGCGCGCGCCGTGGGGACCTTCGCCGCCGCGCTGAGCGACCTGGAGGCGGAGTTGGACCTGCCGGTTGAAGAGACCAACGTCTACGAGCTTTTCAAGAACCTGCTCGACCGCACCGGCTACGCCGCCTACGTGCGCGATAGCACGGAGGAGGGCGACGAGCGCTGGCGCAACGTGCAGGAGCTCGGCAACGTGGCGAGCAACTACTCTGAACTGCCGGTGCGCGAGGGGTTGGAGGCGTTCCTGGAGAACGTCGCACTCGTTTCCGACGTCGACAAGCTGCGCGAGGACGAGGAGAAGGTCACGCTCATCACGCTGCACGCCGCCAAGGGCCTGGAGTTCCCGGTCGTCTTCCTGACGGGGCTGGAGGAGACGATCTTCCCGCACAGCCGTGCGCTGGAGGACCCCGCGCAGATGGAGGAGGAGCGCCGCCTGGCCTACGTCGGCATCACGCGCGCGCGCAAGCTGCTCTACCTCGTCAGCGCCGAGCGGCGTCAGTCGTACGGTAACTGGCATTCCAATGAGCCATCGCGCTTCATCGAGGACGTGCCATCGGAACTCGTCGACGTAATGGGCGGCCGCGCGCGCCGCGGCGCCGGGCGCATGACCGCGCCGCGTAGCGGCTCCACATGGGGTGACAACACCGGCGCCAGGGGCGGCGCCGGCGCCACGCGCTCAGGCGGGTCGGATGGTTGGGGCGCGCCCGTGCCGACGCGCGCGGCCTTGGACGCGCCGGCGGCGCCGATCAAGACCGAGCCGGAGTTCAGCGCCGGTGAGCGCGTGCAGCACAAGCACTTCGGCATCGGCGTCGTCGTTTCCAGCAAAGTCGAAAACGGCGACGAGGAAGTCACGATCGACTTCAAGGACAAGCGCGGCGTCCCGGTGCGCAAGAAATTGGTCGCCAGCTACGCCGGATTGGAGCATATCTAGATGCCGGTCAGGGGAATCCGCGGCGCCACCACGGCGACGGAGAACAGCGCCGCGGCGATCTGCGACGCGACCGACGAGCTGTTGCGGGCCATCATGGAGCGCAACAACGTCGACATAACCGAGATCGCCTCGGCCTTCTTCACCACCACACCCGACCTCACCGCCGAGTTCCCCGCCTACGCCGCACGCGGGTTGGGCTGGCTCACCGTCCCGCTGCTCTGCGGCCACGAGATGAACGTGCCCTTGGGCAGCGTGCCGAGCGCGATCCCGCGCTGCATCCGCGTGCTGATCCACCTCAACACCGACCTGCTGCAGAGCGCCATGCGCCACGTCTACCTGCGCGAGGCCGTCACGCTGCGCCGCGACCTCGTCGAGCGCTACGGCCAGAGCGACGACCCGCGCGGAGACATCGCCCAGATGCCTTAATTTTGCGGTTCAGAGACGATCAGTCCGCGCGCTTGGGGCGGCTAGCGCGGCGCTTTGGCCGTAAGCCAAGCGACATGGCTATGATCCTCGTGGAGGAGGCGTTGCGGACGACGGAGTACGGCCATATCGAGTTTCGCGACTCAGCGGTGGGGCGCCAGGCTTATATAATCGGCACGGGCCTAGCGGTGTGGGAAGTGGCGATGGTCGCGCGTGACTACGGCGGCGATGCGGAAGCCGTGGGCCGCCACCTGCGCTGGCCCCTCGTCCGCGTGAGAGCGGCCCTGCGCTACGCCGCCGATTTCAAGGGCGAGATTGACGCGGCGCTGGCCGACAACGACTCTTACGACTTCGCGGCTGTATCGCGGCTGCTGCCTCAGACCGAGCCGTTCTTTGTCGACGATCCCATGACGGGCGCGGAGGAGTAGTGCTGCGTCTGTTGCTCGACGAGCATCTCTTTCGTCAAGCACATGCTGTGATCGTAATGTAGCCGCTTTAAATCTTTGGAGGGGAAATGTTGACAGTTTCAGAATTAGAATCTTTACTGGGCGATTTAGAGTCTGATAGGGTGGAACGCAAGGAAAGCGTAAGCGATAACAACAGAATTAAGCAAGCTATCTGTGCCTTTGCCAACGACTTGCCCGATCATCAACAACCGGAAGTTGTCTTTATAGGAGTAAGGGACAACGGGACTTGCGCGAATCTTCCGATCACGGACCAACTCCTTCTAACGTTAGCGAACATGAGGTCGGATGGTAACATCCAACCTTTTCCTATCATGACCGTGCAAAAGAAACTGCTCGATGGTTGTGAAGTTGCGGTGCTTGAGGTCCAGCCAGCCTATAATCCACCAGTACGATTTAATGGACGGGTATGGATTCGCGTCGGACCCCGTAGAGCGACAGCAACGGCTGACGAAGAGCGGAGGCTCACGGAGAAACGACGTGTTGGGGACGTATCATTTGACCAGCAAGCGATGAGAGGAGCGTCCCTAGACGATTTAGATACCGATCTGTTTCAACGTGACTATTTACCAGCAGCGGTATCACCAGAGGTACTCGCGGAAAATCAACGCACTTTGGGACAACAACTATCATCGCTTCGCTTTCTAACAAGAGACGGTATTCCCAATGCTGCTGCTATCCTAACGTTAGGGCGAGACCCGCGGCAATGGGTACCCGGCGCATACGTTCAGTTTGTGCGGCTGGACGGTACGGAACTTACGGATGCTATTCGTAATCAAAGAGAGATTTCGGGTCCTTTACCTGAGGCGATGCGTGAATTAGATGAACTTTTAGATGTTAACATTTCAGTCTCAAGCGATATCATTAGCGGTGCGACGGAGATTAGGCGGCCCGATTATCCAATTGTAGCGCTGCAACAATTGAGTCGTAACGCCATGTTGCACCGCACCTACGAGGGGACGAACGCGCCGTCACGCATCTATTGGTTCTTGGATCGGATCGAGATTCACAGCCCTGGCGGCCCCTATGGTCAGGTTAACGAGGGCAACTTTGGCCGACCCGGCGTGACTGACTATCGCAACCCGTTGCTCGCGGAGGCGATGAAGACGTTAGGCTTTGTACAACGTTTTGGGGTCGGTATCCAACTCGCGCGCAAGGAATTGAGCAAGAATGGCAATCCGGATGTGGAGTTTCTCGTCGAGCCGACCGCTATTGTCGCTACCGTTAGGAGACGCCCGTGAAAACGATTGCATGTTTCAACAATAAAGGCGGTGTGGGAAAGACATCTCTTGTCTACCATCTTGCCTGGATGTACGCCGATCTCGGCCTCAAGGTCGTCGCGGCCGACTTCGACCCACAGGCCAATTTAACGTCTATGTTTTTGGACGAAGATCGGCTCGAAACACTTTGGTTGCACACTAGTCCCAAGCAAAGCGTCCTCGGCGCCATCCAACCCTTGCTCAAAGGGACGGGCGATATTACCACTCCCCATGTCGAGGACATAGCCGACAATATTGGCCTGCTCGTCGGCGATCTAGGATTGTCTTCCTTCGAGGATGAACTGAGCGCCCAATGGCCCGCTTGTTTAGATGGTAAGGAGCGCGCTTTTCGCGTCATCTCAGCCTTCTACCGATTACTCGTCCAAGCGGCTAAACAACGAGAAGCCGACGTGATCCTGATTGATGTGGGTCCGAATCTTGGCGCCATCAACCGTGCCGCCATCATTGCCGCGACATATATAGTCATTCCCCTGGCACCCGACCTTTTTTCTTTGCAAGGCTTGCGCAACCTGGGTCCTACTCTACAGGACTGGCGGAAAGGCTGGGCAGAGCGTTTACAGAAAAACCCCGAAGGCTCCCTGGACTTGCCTCACGACACAATGCATCCAGTGGGCTACGTCGTTCTTCAGCACGCCATGCGTTTGGACCGTCCTGTCCAGGCCTATGGCCGCTGGATGGCTCAGATCCCAGGAGTTTACCAAAAGTCCGTGTTGAACAATCATATGGGGATCGTTCCAGAGGTCGCGGCAGATCCACAGTGCCTGTCGCTCATCAAGAATTATCGAAGTCTTATGCCACTGGCCATGGAAGCGCGCAAACCCATGTTTTTCCTTAAGCCCGCCGATGGCGCCATTGGAGCCCATGCGCAAGCCGTACAAGCTTGCTATCGAGACTTCAAAAAACTAGCTCTTTCGGTTGCCGAACGGTGTGACATACCTGTTCCACTTTTCGTATAGCCCATGACCGTATCTACCCTGCCCGGACTCGGCGCGCTTGCAGCACGCGCCTATGAGTTGCTCGACGCGACGGGCCGCCCCGTCGCCGAGGAGCGTCTGGTCCGCCACGTCTTCGGGCTGACCGGGACGCGCAAGCCCGACTTCTGGCGCGGGCAACTCACGCGCGTGCTGGCCGGGCACGATCTCTTCGCCCAGCAGCCCGACGGCGCGTGGGGCCTCGCGACGTGGTCGCGCGAGACCGCGACGCTGCGCGCGCTGCGCTACGTCGTGGTCGACGTCGAGACGACGGGGCTCAGCCACCGCGCGCACAGCCTGATCGAGATCGCGGCGCTGCGCTGCGAGGGGACACAGGTCGTCGACTCGTTCTCCACGCTGGTCAATCCCGGCCGCGCCATCCCCCCGTTCATCCGCGGCTTCACCGGCATCGACGACGAGATGGTGCGCGACGCGCCTGACCCGGCCATGGCCATCGCGGACTTCCTGCGCTTCGCCGGGGACGACCTGCTCGTCGGGCACAACGTGCGCTTCGACCTCAATTTTCTGGGCGCGGCCGCCGAGCGCTACCTCAACGCCACGATCGCCAACGAGCGCCTCGACACCATTGCCGTGGGTACGCGGCTGGTCCCGCGCCTGCGCCGCCCCTCGCTCGACCGCCTGGCCGGGCTGCTCGGTCTCGATACGCCGACGCGGCACCGCGCCCTCGCCGACGCCGACCTGACCGCGCGCCTGCTGTGGCGCCTGTTCGATCTGGCCGAGGCGGAGGGCATCGCCACGCTGGAGCGCCTGCGCGCGGAGCTAGGCGGCCGTGGGAGCGGCCAAGACAGACCACGCCCTAGCACCAGTAGGCACAGCGCCACCGGGCGCACCGGCCGCTCGCTGCTCGACCCGGCGCTGCGCCAGGGGCTGCCCACCACGCCGGGTGTGTACCTGATGAAGGACGAGCATGGCGAGATCATCTACGTGGGCAAGGCCAAGAACCTACGCAACCGTGTCTCCTCGTACTACACGCAGCCGCTTGGCTATCGGCGCAAGATGGATGGCCTGCTGCAGAGCGTGCGCGACCTGGAGACGATCGTGGTTGGCTCGGAGTTGCAGGCGCTGATCCTGGAGAACACGCTGATCAAGAAGTACCTGCCGCGCTTCAACGTGCAGCAGCGCAACTATGAGCAGTACCCCTTCGTCAAGGTCGACGTGCAGAGCGCGTACCCGCGCGTCTACGGCACGCGTGAGGTCGCCGCCGACGGCGCGCGCTACTTCGGCCCCTATCGCTCGGGGAGCGCGGCGCATACGATGGTCGACCTCGTGCAGCGCCTCTTTCCGATCCGCACCTGCACGCGCCGCCTGTCGGCGCAAGGGCCGATCGTCGTCGCCCCGAAGGGGACCAAGAGCGCGGGTGGGCACGGCGGTCCCTGCCTGCGCTATGGGATGGGCCTGTGTCTGGGTCCCTGCCACGGCGGCACGACGCCGGAGGACTACCGCACGGTCGTCGACCAGGTCTGCGGCTTCCTGGGCGGGACGGGCGATGAACTGCTCGCGCGCGTCGAGGCCGAGATGCGTCGCGCCTCCGACCACCTGCGCTACGAGCACGCCGCCAAACTGCGCGACCTGCTGCGCGAGGCGCGCCAAGTGCTCGTGTCGCAACAGCTGTTGAACGGGGCGGTGGAACGCCACAACCTGCTCATCGTCTATCCCTCCAGTGAGGAGGGCCACGCCGAGATCTTCGGCATCCGCCACGGCCGGTTACAAGAGCAGTGGCGTCTCGACGCCCGCCGGCCCCTGCGCGACCTGCGCGCCGACCTGCGCGCGCTGTGTGATCGCCTGCTCGCCGCGGAGGAGCCGCCGGCGGTGATCGGGCAGGACGAGGTCGACGGCATCAACATCATCGCGCGCTGGATCTACCGGCACAGTGACGAGCAGAGCTTCATCCCGCTACACAAGAAGCAAGGCGCGACGGTTGATCGGGCCCTCGCCGCCGTCCGCGCGTGCCGGCCAGGTTAGGCGAGAGGCGAGAGGCGAGGGGCGACGGGCGATAGTAAGACGAGCCCTCCGACGATCGCATGGGCGAACAAACGCTTGACGCCTATGCGAAACGCAATACGTCGCCCCTCGCCCCTCGCCCCTCGCCCCTCGCCCCTCGCCCCTCGCCCCTCGCCCCTCGCCCCTCGCCCCTCGCCCCTCGCCCCTCGCCAGGATAGTACTACCGTGCTATGTTCCACGCGGTCATGGCGTGCTACCGTAGGTGCAGTGGTCGGGCTATAGGGCCGGCTAAAACCATGCATATACGGACACATCGCAAGAGCGCACCAGAGAGGACCGCACCGATGGACGATCTCAAGTATCTCGTAGTCACGCGCCAGGAAGCCGAGTTGGTCATGGACAGCTTCAAAGTGTCCAACCCCCTCACGCGCAATATCGCCCTCAAGGCGGCCAGCCTCGTGCTCGAGTTCGCCGCCGAGGAGGACGTCAAGGCGGCCGAACGCCTTGTCCTCATCAAGGGGCATGTCATGGACAACGCCCGCATCGAAGCATAGATGGATAGCGCTATGCGCGGGGAGCGCCGGCGGGAGGCGGCGCGCCCGATGGATACAGCGGCGCGCCTTAGGGGCGCTATAGCGCCCCTCCACGCGTTGCTGGTCGAGGATAACCCGGCCGACGCCTACCTCGTGCGAACGATGCTGGCCGAGTCCTCGACGACGCGCTTCACCGTCACGCACGTCACGCGGCTGGGGGCAGCGCTGGACCTACTGCGCCAGGGCGGGGTCGACGTTATCCTGCTCGACCTATCCCTCCCCGATGGACACGGTATCGACACCGTCGGGCGCGTCCACAACGTCGCCCCGCACGTCCCCATCGTCGTCATGACGGGGAACGACGATGACCTGCTGGCCATCGAAGGGGTACGCCATGGGGCGCAGGACTACCTTGTCAAGGGCCGTGTCGAGAGCGACCTACTCGTACGCTCGTTGCGGTACGCGATCGAGCGCAAGCGCATCGAGGATCGCCTCAACGCCAAGACGCGTGAGCAAGAAACGTTCATCTATACCGTGTCGCATGACCTGAAAGCGCCGCTCGTTTCGGTGCAAGGCATGGCCGGCATCCTGAGCGAGGCTTATGGCGCGGCGTTGGGGCCGGATGGCCGCCGCTATCTCGAGCGTATCGTCGCCAACGCCGACAAGATGCAGGCGTTGCTGGCTGACCTGCTCGAGCTCTCAAGGGTCGGGCGGGTCGACGACGAGTACGGCCCGGTCGACCTTGCCGCGGTCATCGGGGACGTCACGGCGCAACTCCACCACACACTCGCCGTCCGTGGCGCGCGCGTCGAGGTCGCGCCGTCGCTGCCGGTGGTGTACGCATGTGGCAAGCGGCTGGTCCAGGTTTTTACGAATCTGATCGACAACGCGGTCACGTACACGCCGGAGGAGCGCGTACCGCTGGTGCGCGTCACGGCCAGTGACGAGGGCGGCGCCTGGAAGATCGCGGTACGCGACAACGGCGTGGGTATCCCACTGGCGTTCCACGACAAGGTGCTGCGGATCTTTCAGCGGCTCCCGGCCGGCAAGACACTCAACCCCACTGGGACGGGTGTGGGGTTGGCCATCGTCGCCCGTATCATCGAAACGCACGGTGGCCGCGTGTGGATAGAGTCGGAGGAGGGGATGGGGACGGCGTTTCACGTCACGCTGCCAAAAGCCGGCAGCTATCAGCTATCAGCTGATAGCTGCCGGCTCATTAAAAGGGAGGACAAATCATGGTGACCTACGCGCCGGCGCTGCGCGTCCTGTTCGTCGACGACGATCCGGACCACGCCGTGCTCATCACACGGGCGATCAAGGAAGCGGACACAACGGCTGAGATACACACGGCGAGCGATGGGGAGGCGGCGTTGGCGCTGCTACGGACGACGGAGGATGTGTCGCCCGACCTCGTGCTGCTCGATATCAACATGCCGGGGCTCTCCGGGCTCGACGTGCTGGCTCAGATCAAGGGGGACGCGGCGCTCCGGCGGCTCCCCGTGGTCATGCTCACCTCGTCGGAGTTGTCATCCGACATCGCGCGCGCCTACGAGCTTGGCGCGAGCGGCTACATCAGCAAGCCAAGCCTCATGCACGACCTGCGCGCCGTGCTGGGCAATACGCTGCTCTACTGGTCGGCCATGAAACGCGCGCCCCTACGGTCTGTACAGCCGCTGTATGAAGGGGAAAACCTATGAGCCGGGACTCCGTCGTACTGCTCGTCGAAGACAACAAGGACCAGGCGCAACGCATCGCGCGCGCCATGGAACACCTCGACCTGCCGCGTCCCGTGCACGCGCCGAGCGGTGAGGCAGCCGTTTTGTGGGTCGGGGCGCACCCGTGCGACCTGTGCCTGCTCGAATACCACCTGCCCGGCATCGACGGGCTGGAGACCCTCGTGCGCATCCACCAGCGCAAGCCCGACCTCCCGGTCATCATGATGTCCAACGCCAAGTCCGAGGGCGTCGCCGTCGCCGCTTTCCGCGCCGGAGTCGTCGACTACATTCCCAAGAAGAGCGATTATATCGAGGCCGTGGCCCAGCTCGTCCGGCAGCGCGTGCGGGATCTCCCCGCCACGGAGGCGGTGATCGCGCCATCATCCGCCGGCGCGATCCCGGATGACCTGCTCCGCCCGACGTACGAGAACCGCCTACGCGTCATCGGGCGCCAGCTGGACTTGTACGAGTATCGCGCCATCAACCTGATGGAGATTGGCGGCGGCTTCCTCGTCCGCGCCCTCCCGTCCGGCAAGAGCCGCGTACCGGAGGCGCTGGAGTTTCCCGACCGTGACTTCGCGCAGGTCGTCGTCAACGCCTACGCGGCGCGCGGCAAGGGCGACAAACGACGCCCCTCCTCCCCGCTCCTGCCAGCGGGGTACGAGGACTTCCTGCGCGCGCTCGGCCATCGTCTAGACCAGAACCTGGCCGAAGCGGTGACCGTCACCGAGTTGGGCGGCTTTGTCGCCGTCGGCGGCGTCGAGTTCGCCGGCGGCGCGTTCGGCCCATTCCAGCGCATCATGCGGCCCGACGACATTGCCCTCCTTGTCGACGAGGCCTTCCAGCGCCGCGCCAAGAAGGCGCTGGGCATCAAGCGCATGTTTGGTTAAGCTGGAGCCGCCAGTCCGGCGCTTTCCCTGTGCGCGCCCGACCGCTACACTGGTGGTACGCGGACCGCCCATGAACGGCCTAGTGAAAGGCCCGGTGAGCGGCGGTGTGGAGTAGCGAGCAGGCAATAAAGTGAGAATTTCTGAGAGAAAGCAGCGGTTGCGTAAGCGCGGCGTGGTCCCAGTGGCGCAACAAGACGTCGCGCGTCCCGCGCGGACGGAATCAACAGTCCGTAAGAGCGTGACATATACGGCCGGATCCAAGTCGCGCGCGGGCGCGGGTTCGCGCGCCGCCGTTAAGGGCGGGGCCAAAGGGGCGCCGCGGCCGCGACGGCAGGTTAGTTCGGGCTACCAGTTAGTGATGGGCGCGCTCTACATGACGTTCGCGCCGCTGCTGCTGGCGTTCTACCTCTTTCAGATGCGCAACCCCAAGTCAAAGACGCACGTCGGCGCCGTCGAGATCGGCATGACCGTGCTGTTCTTCCTGTTTGGCGTCTGGCAGTTTTCCCAGGGGTTGCGGGCGCGGCGGCGTAAGGTCCTGTTGAAGGCGGCGGAGTCGGGGACCTCAACGGCCGCGCCGGGCGCGGCCGTGCCTTTGAAGCAATCTGTGAAGAGGCCACGCGCGCTCAAGAGCTCGTCGTCGTAAAGGGCCGCGATGCCATCTATCACCAGCCTCATCGACCACTATGGCGCCCTCGCCGTCTTCGTGTTCGTCGTCTTCGAGAACTTCGGGGTACCGATCCCCGGAGAGACGATGCTCGTAGTCGCCGCCGCGTACGCGGCGAGTGGGCACATCAGCATCGCCCTCGTCATCGTCTGTTGCATCGCGGGGGTGTGGACGGGGTGTACGCTCTCCTATCTGGCTGGCCGTAGCGGCGGGGTCGCGCTGATGACCCGCTTGCATGTGCCGGAGCGCCACCTCGCGCGCGCGGAGACCTACATGACGCGCTGGGGCGGCTATACCGTCCTGTTCGGCCGCTACGTGGCCTTCCTGCGCTCCTACATCGGCTGGCTCGCCGGCATCAACCGGATGCGGCCGGTCCCTTTCTACCTGTGGAACCTCGCCGGCGCCACGGCGTGGACGCTAACGTTCGCGGCGCTGGGCTACCTGCTCGGCAACAACTGGAAGCTTATCGAGCAAAAGCTTGGCGTCGGCGTCGTGGTCATCATCATCGCGGCGGTCGTGCTCTATGTGCTATACAAGCGTCGCGCCGCCCGCTCCGAAACCGCGCGGGCCGCCGTTATCGCCGCCACCAATGAGACTGAGACCGCGCCGGACGCCGCTATAACAGCCGTGGTGGACCCCGACGCTGTCCTGACACGGGACAATACCGGCACGCGGGCCTAGCAGGCGTCGAGGGTTATGGCTAAAATCGGACGTAACGACCCCTGCCCCTGTGGCAGCGGGCTCAAAGCCAAGCACTGCTGCCTCGCACACGGACCCGAGGACGCCGCCTTCATCCTTGCCACGCAGGAAGCGCCCATGGCCAAGCTCGCCGCGCGCTGGCTCAGCGCCGTGCGCCGCCGCGACGACCACGGCCAGCCGCCGGACGATCTGATGCGGCGCCGCGCCGAGCAGTTCCTCCGCGTGTGCCGCGGCTGGAGCCCCGACGCCTTCGACGAGGACGGCGCACCATCGGGCGCCCTTCCTGTCCTGGCCGCGGGCTTTGGCGGACGCGCCAAAGCCGTGTTCGGCGCGCTCGCCGTCGGTCTCGCCCACCTCTTGCTGGAGCAGCCGGACGCCACGCATGACTGGCTCGCCGCCCTGACCGGCCGCCACGAAGAACAAACGCTGGCCTACCTCGCCGAGGCTGGGCTCCCCACGCGCCCCTTCGCGGGTTTGGCCGCGCGCTATGTGCCCATGGGTGGCGACCAGCAGCCGGTATCAGACTCGAATGGCTCTGATACCGCGTGAACTCGTCCTTACGACGCGGAGAGTTCGCCCAGTTGTACGCGGACGGTGACCGTGCCGCCGTTGCGGTCGATTGTCAGCGTGACCGTGTCGCCGGGCTTCTGGTGCGCCAGCGCCGTGAGCAGGTCATCCTGGCTGGAGATCGACGCGCCGTTGAAGGCCGTAATCACGTCGCCCTGCTGCACGCCCGCCTGCGCCGCGGGGCCACTCACGGTCTGCACGATCGCGCCCGCGATCGCCGGCGCATTGCCGCCGCCGTTGTAGAAGCCCTGGCTCTGCTGCCGCGCGTCGGTCGCGCCGACGCCCAGGTAGGCCCGCCCCGTATGCGCGACGCTCCCGGTCGAAATAAGCTGCCGCGCGATGTAGGTCACCCGGCTGCTGGGCACGGCGAAGCCGATGCCTTGCGCCGCCCCGCCGTTGTTGTTCTGCGGGTCGGCCGCCTCCAGCGTGGGGATGCCGATGACCGCGCCGTCGAGCGTGACCAGCGCGCCGCCGGAGTTGCCGGGGTTGATCGGCGCCGAGGTCTGGATGGCGTTGGGCAAGTAGGCGCCGTTGCCCTCCTGCACCGTGCGGTCGAGCGCGCTGACAAGGCCAGCGGTCACGCTCTGCTTGAGGCCGAGCGGATTGCCGATGGCGAGCGCCATCTGCGCCACCCGATACGTCCCGGCCGCGGCGAAGCGGGCGGCCGGAAGCCCCGTGGCGTCGATGTGCACGATGGCGAGGTCATCGGCGGTGTCGGTCCCGGCGAGGCGGGCGGCGTAGCTCTTGCCGGTAGCGAGCGTCACGCGCAGCGACTGGGCGCCGGCGACGACGTGGGCGTTAGTGACGATGTCGCCGGTCGTGTCGTAGATGACGCCGGAGCCCGAGCCAATCCCCACATTGTCCACGTAGACGACCGAGCGACTCGCCACCGCGAAGGCCCGCTCCGTTACCACGTCATTGGGCGTCGCGCCCCGCGTCGTGGCGGATCGTAGGGTGGCCGGAGCCATCGCCGGCGCCACGGCCGCAGGCGGCGGCGTGGCCGCTGGCGCCGGCGTAGTCGGCGACGCGGCGCCTTCGTGGCCTGTCAGGCCGCCGATTGTGAGCACGGCGACGGCGACGAGGCCGCCAACGCCGATCACGATAGCGGTGGCCAGGCCGCCAAGCGCGAGCACGATGGCGACGGCCAACAAACGCGTGATCCGGCGCGCGGTCATCGGTTCTCCTCCCCTCTCAATTCTCCGTCCGTCGCCAGCACGCGCGCGAGGACGGGACTGGTGAAAGTCGTAGATAAACACTCCATGCTATTATATTATCGCCATTATCCAAAATCGCGCGGGGTAACGTTTTCAACGAATCAACTATTACACCTAATCGGTCAGATGTGACGGACGCGGTCACGCGCCGCCCTCCATGGCAATGACCATGGCTTGGCTCAGGCGCGCCGTCCGCGGACAGAGAGGCCCCCGGCGCCATCAGTGACGCCGGGGGCCGCGTGCCGTCCGTCCGCCGGGGGGCGGCCGTGTCCACTAGACGACGGTCAGGGGCGCGGAGCCGCTGGCCGTGTCGCCGGCCGTGTCCGTTGCCGTCAGCGCGACCGTGTACGCCCCGCGCTGGACGTACTTATTAATCGTGAAGCTGAACGGCTGGCCGAGGGTCTGGCCGGCCGCGAGCCTGAACGAGCGGCTGGAGCCGCTGACGATGTAGGCGCGGCCGCTCGGGCTGACGTAGCTGAACGTCGCCTTGAGCGTCACGCGCTGCGCGGCCGTGGTGTGATTGGAGAGTGTCCCCGTCACCGTGACCACGGAGCCGGTCGTGACCGGGCCGGCCGGGCTGCTCGTCACGCCCAGGGTCAGGTAGAGCGGCGGGTAGTTGACCGCGAAGCTCTGCTGGACGGAGGATGCCACGCTGTAGTTCCCGTTACCGGCCTGGCTGGCCGTGACCGTGCAGGTCCCCGCGCCGACGAGCGTAACGGTGGCCCCGTTCGTCCCGCCCACAGCGCAGACGCTGCTGGGGCCGGCCGTGAAGGTCACGGGGTTACCCGAGGCGCCGCCGGTGGCCGCGACGGTGTAGGTCGCGCCGACATGGGCGGGAATGGGCGGCGTCGAGATGACAGCGATGGCCGGGGACGCCGGGTTGATGGTCAGCGTCCCGGCCACGTATGTCAGGCTGTAGTTGGCCGCGCTGCCGCCGCCGCAGGTGATGGCATAGGTCCCGACCGGCGTGCTACCGCTCACCGGCTGGCCGCTGCCGTCGGTGGCGCCGCACGTCTGCCCACTTACGACGCCGCTGGTATCGCCGGTAACCAAGCCACTGTAGCGGGCGTCGAACGTCGGGACGGCCCCGCCGTAGGTCATCGTCTTGTCGTTGGCGGTGATGGTCAGCGGGGCCGGGGCGATGACCAGCGTCCCCGCCTGACTCCCCTGATAGTTGGGGTCGCTCACCGTCGCGACGACGTTGTAGGAGCCGGCGTTGATCGGCGCGGTGGAGGCGCCGTTGTAGGTGAGGGCCACGGCCAACCCCAGCGGGCTCGTGGTCACGCTCGCCGTCTTGGGCGTGCCGTCGTAGGTCTGATTTAGGGCGTTCAGGGTCACTGTCGCCTGCGCGGGGGCGATGACGAGCGTGCCCGTGCCGCCGGAGCCGATGGCGCAGTTGGAGTTACCCAGGCTGGCCTGGACCGTGTAGTTGCCGGCGGCGGTGGGAGCGCCGATGGGCGTGCCGCCCTGGCTGTAGCCCAGGGTGACCGGGCCGCACGGCGACGGGCTGACGCTGGCGCTGGCGGCCTTGGCCGTGCCGTCGTAGGTCTGATTCAAGCCGCCCAGCGTCACCGTGGCCAGGGGTACGGCGACCTGGATGGTGTCGGTGGCGCTGGCCGCCGCGCCGTTGCCGTTGCTCGCGGTGACCGTGAACGTGTAGCTGCCCTTTGTGGTGGGGGTACCGGACAGGGAGCCGTTACGGCCCAACGTCAACCCCGGCGGCAGCGTGCCAGCGGTGACCGACGTGGTCGGGGCCGGGCTACCGGACAGGGTGTAGGTGAAGGAGACATACGCCGGCCCGACCGTCGCCGCCGCCGGCGGCATGCCCGCGATACCGGGCGCCCCGTAGCTGATCGTCACCGACGCCGGGCCGGCGTTGACCCCGGTCGAGCCGCCCTGGGGCACGTACGACGACCCGCCGCCGCCGCCGCCGCCGCTGCCGTCGCTGAAGTCGTCGGTGACGCCGCCGCCGCCGCCGCCGCCGCCGACCCCGAAATCGCAAGCGCCGCCCGCGGCGCCGGACCCGTAGCCGCCGCCGCCTCCAGCAGAGACCGTGGAGGCGCCGCCCGTCCCGCCGGCGGTCAATGTGCCGGCCCCGCCGCCGCCGCCGCCCGGCTCGCCCCCAGAGCCAGTGCGCCCGGCGCTGCCGGGTTGGCCGGCGGCGCCGCCGTTGCCGCCGTCCCAAGCTCCGACCGACCCGCCGCCGCCGCCGCCGCCGGCGACGAGCAACCGCGCGTCAAGCGATGCCGTGGGTCTGGGGCAGGTGGCGCCGCAGGAGACCGTGCGCACATCGGAGGCGCCACCACCACCGCCACCACTGCTGGCGGACCCGCCGTACCCGCCGCCGTTGAAGCCGCCGGCTCCGTTGCCGTCGACCCCGTTGCCGCCGCCGCCGCCGACCTCCACGTACAGCGTCGTACCGGGCGTCACCGCGACCGCTCCCGTCGCCGATCCGCCGCTACCGGGCTGCCCGGCGCCGTAGCTGCCGCCGCCCCGGCCGCCGACCGCGGTCACGCTCAGCGCGCGCACCCCGGCCGGCACGACGAACGTCTGCTCGCCGCCGGTGTAGGTGTACGTGCAGGTCGTGGTCGCGCCGCTGGCCGCGCAGTCGCCCGAGGCCGCGCGGGCCGACGCCGGCCGGCGCGAGGCCGAGCCCGAGGGCCAGCGCCACCAGGGCGCCGCCCAGCGCCCCCCGCCGCCGCGCGGTCCGCCCGCGCCGCGCGCCTCTCCTGTCCCGTCCCCCGTCATCCGCGTCGCCGGGCCGGCGTCGGCCCGCGCGCTGTCCGCTCTCCCTATCCCTGTCCATGCTCGCCTCTCCTCTTGTGATCCCGCTGTACCCGTGGCCGCGTGCCACGCCCGGCGACGCCCTTATGGGCGCCGTCCTGTGTTCCAGTCTGGGCCATGGCCGGCCCATTGACCACGAAAAACCCGGAATTCGACCCGAAACTTCGCCAAATTTCGGGTCGAATTCCGGGTCGCCCGCCGGATCGACGCCCATGCTATCATGGAGGCAAGCAGGTCAGGGCTCGTGAACAGGGCAATCGCATCTAAATCATGCGGGCGCGCCCCGTCCGTCGAGGATCTGGAGGAGGTAGCGATGGTCCCAGCCAGCTTTGAGGCGCTTGGCCTTGATGCCACCACGCGTGGTGCGCTCGCGGCG
>JAABUV010002577.1_pt1 | contig 24284 bp, 19 predicted proteins | sample 5559971 | NCBI WGS metagenome assembly JAABUV01 (sample SAMN10711881, study PRJNA513362) | rock metagenome | isolation source: Antarctica rocks | place: Antarctica: Victoria Land, Knobhead nord | collected 2015-12-19
TGCAGCCGCGGCGCATCATGCCACGCTCCTGTTCGGGTCGATGTTCTTCGCTTTGCCGATTGTCGCGCTGGTTCTGCTGGACAGGGAAGGAGGCGAGAAGACATCGGCGCCGGCGCTTGCGGTACGCACGGCAACGATCGCAGTGATCGCTGGGGCGGCGATCGCGGTGGTGCTGCTGCCATTCTGGATTGGGTTGATTCAGTATCCGGTGACGCAGACCCCGATTCCACATCCCAGCCGCGCCAACTACCTCCTCAGCCCGCAATGCGGGATGAACTACTTCGTCGTTCCCTACGGAGCGTTGATCTTTGCCTTGCCGCTGATCCTCCTTCGCGGTTGCTCAATCGTCAGGCTTCGGCCATTGCTGCTGGGGTTCTGGGTCGCGTTTTTGATTGGGCTCGGGGGGACGACACCCTTCGGCTACCTACTTCTGGGGCGTGCGTTTGAGGTGTTGACGTTTGAGCGGTTCAGCTATTGGGCAACATTGCTGGCTCTGCCGATTGTGGGGCTGATCATCACAGAACTTATCGATCGATTTCGTTTGCGGGCCGTGGTTGCCGTGACGGTGCTGGCTGCTTCGGGCTGCGCTCTGGCGGTCGCATGGTCCACCTTTCACCCAGCAGATGCGGCAAATTTCAACGTGGCTTCCGTTGCCCAGTGGCTGAATCGAGACGGCCACAACAACTATCGCTACATCACCCTAGGTTTCGGTAATAAGCTCTCCCGCCTGGCGATGATGACGGATGCGAATAGCGTGGACGGCGAATCGAATTCCGCGCGCATGCTCCCTGAGCTCACGCGTTATGGCGGAGCCGCGCTGACGAGCTCGAAGTACTTCGCCAAACCCGGCCTAGACTCACTTCGGGCGATGCTGGACCATGCGGATCGGTACGGACTGAAGTGGGTGATAGTCCGGGATCCCTACTATGATCCGCTGCTTTACTTTGCCGGCTGGCGCCAGGTTGACGAACTCGACGACAAGACCATCACCGTCTGGAGCAAGGACGGTGTGCCGCCGGCCACCGCAATGAATGCGGCGCAGAAGCCCTCTCGCTGGCAAGGTCTGCTGTGGGGGACGCTTCCTCTAGGCTGCAGTCTCCTTGCAATGCTGGTGGTCCTGATTCCGGAGAAGCGGGTAAGCGGTCTTCGCGAGCATGATCGATCCGCGACGCGGGATCTTGTACCGGGGAGGCTGATCTCGTGAAGAAGGGAGTTCTGCTGGCTGTTCTTATAACCCTGGCAACGGCGATCTTGGTGGCCATAGGAACGCTCCGACCCATTCCCTCCGCGGTGGCTTATGCCGGTGGAGGAAAAGAGAATGTGTTGCGTCCGCCCTCAACACCGCAGGCGGCGGTTGAAGATCTGGGAACCCAGATCCGTCTGATGGCGTGGGGCAAAGCGCACTCCAGCCTATCCAACAAGGCGGAGTTTAGCGAAGAGGAGTTTGTCCACGACCTGACCGGACGCGCCCTCAGCCTACGCACCTACGCTACTCTCGACGACTTCGAGGTGCAGCCGCTTCACCAGTCCGCAAATGATGCGGAGTTCACGATGAAGCTGCACTGGTCCAGTGTGGTCGGCACCTTTAATGACACGCGGGATCTCCATGTAGTCAGAAACGGGGACCGTTGGGCTGTGACATGGCCTCTCATTAGAGAGCAGCATGTGCCACCGCAGGTGATTCCCGTGAATTACCTCCGCTGGGATGTGATTTATCGCGGTGCTGGTGACGACTGGGGAGCGCAGGATGTGGAAGCGCCGCACGTCCGTATTGTAGACATGCGCCCGGTTGATCGTGCTGAAGGTGTCGTCGTGATGGGCGAGCTCCTGAATGAGGATGTTGTGCCCGCGTTTGTGTCGGTTCGAGCGACGCTGCTGGCGAAAGATGGATCCGTCATCGACAGCGAGGGCAGCTTTGACATGATTTTGCACACGCTTCTGCCGAAGCAGGTCACGCCCTTTATCATCAAGTTTCCTGATGTTGATATGGCCAAGGTGGGCAGTATTCGCATGGAGCCTTTATCGGTCCTGGTCTCCGCTTCAGCAGATCCGGTGATCGAGGTGCAGAACCAAAAGTACAATCCTGGACCTGGAGCATCGCTCACTGGACAGCTGTCCAATCAGAGCGGACATACAGTCAATGTGGCACACGTGCTTTCCACGTTCTATGACAAGAATGGGCAGGTGGTCTGGGTGGCCGGTCAGTACATAGACCGTGCCCTGCAGCCGCAGACACCGGTCGACTTCCAGGTTACTGTTCCTGAAGATCTTTCGAAGAAGATCAGTAATCAACGTACGGTGGTAGCGACCTATAGCTCGGGAAGTTCGCAGTGAGGCCCGGCCCCGCACTTCTGTCTGCGGCACTTGTGCTCGTTGCGCCGTTGATGGCGGAGGCGCAGAGCGAACACCTGAGTCTGCCCCGGAGCGTCAACGCTGGAAGCGCTTTCTCGATCGCAACAAAAGGGAGCGGGAAGGCTGTCTTGTATATTGTCGGACCGGGTCAGGCGCTTCAACGGGAGGTGCAGATGGGCGAAGCTGCATCGTTTCCGGCCGGAGATCTTTACAGTGCTGGCCACTACCTCGTTCTTCTTTCGGGAGCATCTGGGACAGAGACGGGTGAGTTCGACGTTACCCCTGCTACACAACCTGTCACGCTGGGCTTCCTGGCAAAGCCGTCTCGCCTTCCGGTTGGCCTGCGCAACGGGATCAGTGGGGCGGTGTATGTCTTCGACGCCTATGGCAACCTGATTACAACCCCGCTGCCCGCCTCCCTTGAACTCATAAGCGCCTCCGGAACGGTGCGAGCTACAACCGTGACCACGCGAAACGGTATGGGATGGACTGAGATGGATTCGGCTACGAAACAAGGCGCCGCCAAGTTCGTGGCCCGGGTCAACGGCGTTTCAAGCACACGCATTATTGACCAAGTTCCCGGCGATCCGTGTGGATTGACGATTAGCGCGAGGGCGGCGGGAGAGAAGGTTGAGGTGCAGACGACCCCGGTGCGCGACTGTGGGGGAAATGCCATTCCCGACGGCACGATCGTGACGTTTACCGAGACGTACCCGGACGGGCAGTGCACGGCTGACGTTCCAATCAAGCAGGGAATCGCACGGGTCTCGATGCCGGCACACAGCGGAGCGAAGATCTCGGTCGCCAGTGGAGTTGTAGCGGGCAACGAGATCCACTGGGAGAAGGGACGATGATCAGGAATTTTCTTCTCATGAGCTGGGTTCTCGCTATGCCGGTAGCTGGTTCGGCAGACCAGCCGACGGTCCGGGTGGAGCCTCCGCAGCTGCAAGGATCCCGGCCCGTCGAAAAGCAGACAGGGGCGGCGGTGATTCGGGACTATCTGCAGTCCTGGAAGAGCCTTCAATCGGCGCTCGATCAAAACCACGCGGAGTTGCTGGATTCGAACTTCGTTGGAACTGCGCGTGATGGGCTTGCAAAGACGATCGATGAGCAGGCGAAGCTGGGGATTCACACGCGCTATCAGGATCGCGCCCATGACCTGCAAATTATCTTCTACTCGCCGGAGGGTCTCTCCATCCAGATGACCGACAATGTCGAGTACGACCAGGAGGTGCTCGATCACGACAAGGTTGTCGGAACGACCCGGGTACGGACACGTTATCTGGTGGTGCTCACACCGTCTGAAGTGCGATGGAAGGTTCGAATTTTCCAAGCGACGGCCAAATGATCTCGGTCGGGGCGCTTCCCAGTCAAGGGGTCGCTGAACGTACGGGCGAGCTCTTCTCTTTGCCTTTCCCATACTTCGGCGGGGGTTGGTCCTCGCAAGTAGGAAAGCCGGGCTCGATGGACGAACCTTCGTCGTAGTCGTTCCAGGTTTCGATCACTATGAAGGGGATGGTCTGGTCCGCGGGAAAGAATTTTCGCCAAAGGTCGACGGTATCCCGGTAAGTCTGCCCGCAACGCGCCGAGATGTGGCGGTTCAGGCCCCACGATGCCTTGCTGTCGTCGAACTTTGGCCAGGCTCCACCGATGATCAGGCTGTCCGGGTATTTCGCCGCCATGGTTACGTAGAAGTCGGTCAGGTATGACTCTCCCCAGTTGGTGCCGTCAGGTAACCACCCTTTTGGGCCTGGATTTATCCATGGATAGAAGCCGTCGAAGGCCTCTGGGTGAGGCCCGGGCAGGTTCTCCTGGATCAGGAGCGGAGCCGGATCCCACTTATTCACCAGGGTTCGCACTTTGGCCCAATCGGTGTGATTCCCGTTCGGAAAGACGAAGATCATGGGCCTCCCACCGTAGGTCAAATACGCCTGGCGCCCAGGTGCGTTGGGCAGGAGGTAGGTATCGTGGAACAGGGTGAAGTCCGCGATCACTGTGTCGGTCGCGTTGTCTGTCTGATCTCTTTCGTCATACATCATCGCCACATTGAATTTTTCTTTAGCGGCGAGGCTCTGTACAAGTCCATAGCTTTGATTGATGAAAGAGTCGCGATCTCCGTACCAGTCCACCACGAAGCCGGAGATGCCCATCTCTTTTGCTCTACGGATCTGTTTGCGGATGACCTCAGGATCAGTGGACGAGTACCCGACAGAGATATGCTGGGGCAGACCAAACCACGATTCGTACAGGGCCAGCAGCGCAGGTGATTTCCCCGTCGCCTGATATTTCAAGTGAACTGGCTGCACGGAATCAGAGCATCCGTGGAGCAGTAAAACAAGTGAAAGAGATACAACGCTTGCAAGAGCGAACATAGAAAGATTACCTACCAGAAGCCTCGTTCCGTATCGCGATTGTCTCAAAGGGCGCATGATTAAGCGAATGAGAGCATCCGCCCTGAACAGGTTTTACGTCTGTAGAAGCCTGCAGCGGGCAGACAAACGAGCTCGCAAGATCTTCGCTGGACACAGGGGCCCGAAATATCGTGAATAGTCTCGCGCAAGGATCGAAATCGCTACATGCCCGCATTTTGAGCGGCAGTATCGTGTTGCTCTCCGGGTCTGGCCTGGCCAATGCAATTAACTTCGCTTACAACGTCGCGATTGCCCGATCTCTGGGGCCGATGGGCTACGGCCATGCGACAGCGGTTTATACGCTGCTGACGCTGATATCAGCGGTCACGCTTTCGTTTCAGTTCATCTCCGCGAAAGCTGTGGCGAAACAGCCCTCACCGGAAGGGAAGGATGCAGTCTATCGGGCGTTTCACCAAGGAGCGTGGGGTTGCGGAATACTTGTCGCGCTCCTGTTGATTTTGGTTCGACAGGGTATCACCCATTACCTCAAGCTGCCCGATCCCGTGCTGGTCGTGCTCCTTGCGATCGGTGCTGCATTTTATGTACCGCTCGGAAGCCGGCGCGGGTACATTCAGGGCGCATACGGGTTTCGCAGGCTTGCGAAGAACCTCGTGCTGGAGGGAGCGGTTCGGCTCGGTGGATCACTTGTGGTGGTGGCCCTGGGATTCGGTGTGACCGGAGTGATCGCGGCCAATGCCGCAGCGATTGCTGTCGCCTATCTGGCTCTTGCTCCCAAGCTGGTTGCACGGAGCTCGGACCTTCCTCGTTTTGGATATGCGTTTCGTGAGATCTCACAGGCGCTCGTGTTTTTCTCTGGTCAGGTGCTCATCAATAACTGCGACATCGTGTTGGTGAAGCACTTCTTCGACCCCAAAGCGGCGGGACTGTACGCGGCGGTGGCGATGGTTGGTCGAGTCATCTTTGCGTTTTCCTCGGCGGTGGTGAACAGCATGTCTCCGGTAGTCGCAGGCACGGGTCACGAGGAGCGGAAGAATCTTTCGCTGATGGCAACGTCGCTGCTGCTGGTGCTTGGCATCGGATTTGCTTTGGCCCTCAGCCTTCGCCTGACACCCGCCTGGGTGTGGACACGCTTCTTCGGGTCCGGGTTCGAACTTCCTGGGCCGCACGGCCTCCCTTGTCTTTTGACGCTGTATGCGATCACGACCGTCATCTACTCCCTATGCGTCGTCATTATCACCTATGAAATGTCGTATAAGGTCGCTAACACCAGCTGGCTGCAACTGGCATTCAGCGGGGCGCTCATTGCGGGGATCTGGTGGTTCCATGGCTCCCTGGAGCAAGTGATCAAGGTTCAACTGCTGTTTATGGTGATTCTGCTGCTTCTGGTCGGAGCACCGTTTGTTAGAGACGCGCTACGAAACGCAGAGGCCGTGTCCAGCGTTGGTCCCGGCTCTATCCGGCTGATACGCTCCATCTCCGAAGATGAAGTCATCGCCGAATTTCTCAAAAATGAGTTCGAAGATGCTAAATACTCGAAATATCGGGATCGTCTGCGTTCCATCGTGTTGGCGCCGGATCTGGAAGACCAGAGCGAGAACGCCAAGCGGCGTGCTCTACTCTTCCTTCGTCATCGATCGTTGTGGAAGGAACTTCCTGCTGGAACCAAGTGGCATGAGGCAGAGCTAACGGAAAGAGACTTCCACCAGGTACAAGTTTTCCCACGGGCTCAGTGGCGAAAGATCGCGCGTGGGAACTTCGCCCTTACCAAGGTTGTGGAGGTGATGCGGAGCCGGCAGGCGGCGGGCAAAGATCCACTTTTATCGAAGATCACCACGATTCGTTCTGGACTTGCACAGAAGGTCTCGATGCCTGGCACCGTTTTGCTGATCGGGTTGAATGAGACGCAGCCGCTGACCATTCTGGACGGAAATCATCGATTTGTTGCGGCCGTGTTGGAGGGACGAACCGATCGGCTTCGTTTCTTTTGTGGTTTATCGCCCCAAATGACGCGGTGCTGCTGGTACAGAACCAACCCGATTACCCTTTTCCGATACAGCCGAAACCTGCTCTGTCAGCAAGTCCGCCGACCAGAGATTGACCTGGAAGATCTCTTTAAACGTTCTGAGAGGACTCCGCGCGCATCATAAGCACAGGCCCGCCGAGCTTTGGAAGCTCGATTGCACTATGTTCAGCGTGTCTCGGAGAAGGAGAGGAACATCCGATGTCGATCAGGGCGCGTGCAGTGAGGGTTCATCAGGTACCAGAAATAGTTACATCCACCAGGGAACGGAGTTTCCTCCGTGAAGTGCAAACTTATGCACAAAGTCAACGTCCTCGTCTAGTTCTTGACTTTTCCAAGGTTCAACATTTGGACAGCGCAGCTCTCCATATGCTGCTCTCGTGCTTGGAAGAGGTGATGAGATGTAACGGAGACGTACGGTTGGCTTCGCTATGTCCTAATGCAGAAGCGGCGCTGCGAGTCGCGGGAGTGATACGTCTCTTCGAGGTGTATGCGACTCCGGAGGCCGCAGTTAACAGCTTCCACCACCGTACGAACAGTATGGCTCTCCACCTTTCCAGTGCTGAGGGCGCCAGCCGCGATGCTGAACATGCAGCGTAGCCGCCTGAGACATCGGGCAGAGTCCGCCAGTGGTGTGCGCTGCGGTGGGGAGTAAGTTATGGCAAGCTCCTGGTTGCACCGATACACCGCTTTGAGTCTAGTCGCTCTGTTGGGATATGTTCCTACGGCGGCCGCATCGAGGCTTTCGTCAGCGGCACCTCAGGCGGACGGAAGTTTCCTTGTCCCTGGAACCTACTCACAGAGCGCAATTGCCGCGACGGTTCCCATTTTATCCGGATACTCCGAGGACAAGAGCGCTGGAGGTTCGGGACAGACTCCGAACGGGGGGCAGCAGCAAACCACGCCTCAGGGTGGTACTGATCAGCAGGCTCCCACTCCCCCGGTTGGTACAGCAGCAGCTCCATCTCTAAAGCCGGAGAGTGCTCCGGCGTCCAGACCAGGCGGAGCCGCGATCGCGCCTGCCAAACAGAGGCGAGTTCGGACCTACGCAATCAGGCTCGCGATTGTCGTCGGCGCTGCAATTGCCATCGGAACCGTGATCGCTGCATCGGCAGGCAGTCCTAGTCGGCCACAGTAGGATCAGCAGTTCCAGTCGAGGCAGGGCATGCGTGCCAGTCTGAAGAATCGTAAACCCGTGTTGATCAGCTTCTCCGGAATCGATGGTGCCGGAAAGAGCACTCAGATTGAGAATCTCAGCACCCGGTTCCGTGCCGCGGACCGCCGGGTTCTCCTGATTACTTTTTGGGATGACGTTGCGACACTGAAGTCGCTTCGTGAGGATATTGGACACAAGGTATTCAAGGGGGACAAAGGCGTCGGGACACCTGAGACTCCCATCCACCGCCGTGATAAGAACGTGCGCTCGCCGGTGATGACCATGGTCAGGCTGGCGATCTACTTGTTCGATGCGCTCTCGCTGCGCAAGGCCGTCAGAGGCGCACTGCGATCAGGTGCTGACGTCGTGATCTTTGATCGCTACATTTACGATGAGTTCGCTAATCTTGATCTGCAGAGCGCAGCTGCACGACTCTATGTTCTGGGTATCATGAAGCTGGTACCGAGGCCAACGCTCAGCTTCGTGCTTGATGCCGACCCAGTTCAGGCCCACGCTCGAAAGCCGGAATACCCGCTTGAGTTTCTCCACTCTAACCGAGAGTCGTATCTCAGGTTGAGCCGAATCCTAACCGATATCAATGTGATCCCGCCCATGCCGCTCAAAAGCGCTCAGGCAGAGGTTGCGGAACGCGCGCATCTGTTGCTCAGTGACGAGTGACGATCCTGAGAGTGACGCGAAGAGCGAGTTTTGCGTTGAAGCAGTTGAACGGGCGCGGAACATCTGCGCCCGTTCAACCTTCTGCATGACCGACTTTCTTACGCGCTCCTGAGCAGACACTCTAGGCGCAGACCTGGTCTACCAGTAGGTGACGCTTAGTTTGTCGAGGTAGGTTGTGTTCGAAGCCTGCCTATAGTTGCCGTCCATTTGATAGTTGACCGTCATCCCCCACCATCCGGACGGGACCTGGAAAGGGGCTACTGTCTGATTGATGCTGTAGGTCACATCGTTCACCGTGAGCGTTTTGTAGAGGAGATCGTTATTCGATAGCCGCTCGACCTGAAGAACGACATGGTTCCAAGCATTGTTGTTGAGATTGCAGGGAATGTTGGTTGGCACCCATTTCGCAGCAACGTTATTCCAAATATCCCAAGCTCCACTGTTCAGATGATTACACTCTGTTCCCCATTCCATGCCGACGCCGTTCATGTACATGTTGACATCGAACTCCAGGTCTTGCGTGACCGCAAAATTCGTCACATAGACAAAAGTGTCATAGGTAAGGTGGTGCACCGTTGGGAGCAGCGAGTGGTCATAGTCAGGACGATTCTGTGTTGATCCCTGTCCGACCACTGGATTGGACCAGAGCACGTCGGAGTACGGCGTCGATCCACCGATATTGAACTGGGTAGAGTTCCCACTTAGAGAGCCGGCGCTGATGTGCTGATTCATCGACCACTCCACTCCCGGACATGAGCCGCTGCAGATGTCATAGACCGGAGCCAGTTCACCCCATTGATTCCAGCCGCCGCTTGCCTGCAGATCAGACAGCGTCGTTCCCTGCGATCCTTGGGAATTCACTGTGACGTTGATAGGTGTGGAAGTGGAACCTCCACAGTGATCCCATTCCTGCACGACGGTCCTTTGATATCCGGCGCCCATGGAGATCATCGTATTCAACGTTGCACCAGATGTGCTGTAAGCCAACTGGCCGTTCACGTAAACTCCGATTCCAGCTACCCCCTTGTAGCAGCTGGTGACGGCGGTTGCGATATACGCTACAGGCGATCCTACGGTGCTTTCACTTGCCGGAGAACTCACTGACACACCTGCCTGGCCGTTGACCGTTAGATTCACCAAGGTCGAGGTTGCGTCGCCACAGAAATCCCACGCCTGTACGACAGACCGATGCGCACCTGGCCCCAGCTGCAGACTGGTGTTGAGACTGGATCCGGAAACAATGAATTTCAGGTTGTCATCCACATAGATGCCCATGGAAGCTACACCTCGACTACAGGTGGTATTCCCATTGGCGACAAATTGCACGTTTGATCCGACGGTTGAACCGTTGGATGGGTTAGTGACGAAAATAGTAGTGGCGGACAGTGGTGCTGCGGAGATGGCAGCTAGGACCAGGAGGGAGCGAGAGAATATTTTCATGATCTGCCTTGAAAAAGTTTTTAGCCTGCATTCGGAGCATGAGGGCCCAAATAGTTTCTTTTTGCTGCCTTGTGAGGGCAGAGTCCGAAACACTCGGTCATGTCACTGGTGGTCTGAGTGCGAGGCGACGTTCGCCTAAAACAAACTCGACAACCTATCTCGCGTAGATCGGCGTCCACAGAGGTTGGCACCTCTGCTAGACACGAACCTAACCCAGGTCTGGAGGAGTGAGCTCGTTGCGCTGTTAGTTCGTAGCGCTCCTGAACTACCGATCTTCGCCGCCGGAGCTAAATCCGTTTCACAAGGCAGAATTGCATTTATTTCTAGAGGATCATTACATGAATGCGTATTGAAGCAAGCACTATTTCGCATAATTAAAAAAAATAAGCGAGATGTCAGGCATCTCTTTTCGGGGCTGTGTAAAAGCTACCAAGACATGCGTCAATTGTTCGGATAGTTGGATCCAAACCGCCCAAGTTTACCGGTTACCATCGAAACGTTACTCGGGTATGGGGACTACAGGTTCGCGCCAGAGCGACGCGAACCTGCGTTCCTTCCTCCTACCAGGACGTAAAGTTGAACTTGTCGAGGTAGCTTGTCAGGGGTGCCTGCTTCTCATTTCCATCCATCTGATAGTTGACTGTGATGCCATACCAATCGGATGGGACGGTGAACGGAGCGAAGGTGCGATTGATGTTGTTCGTGACGCCGTTCAACGTGATGGACTGGTACAGAAGGGTGTTGTTGGGGGTGCGCTGTGCGGTTACGGTGACGTGGTTCCAGCCATTTTCGATGACATTGCAGGCGAAACCAGTGGGCAGCCACTTTGCGTTTGCGTTATCCCAGATATCCCATTCGTGTCCGCCGCTGATGCGGCACTCCGTTCCCCACGTCATGCCGATGGAATCGGCGAACCAATTGATGTCGAACTCCATGGCCTGGGTGTCGGGGGCATTAGACACATAGAAGTAGGCGTCATAGGTGAAGTTATGCGCGTTGGGTAGGATCTGGCGATCGCGGTCGAGAAGGCCCTGCGAGGAAAACTCTCCAATGAGGTGATTTGCGAAGAGAACGTCCGAGTATGGGGTAGATCCGCCGAGATTGAACTGGGTGGCGTTGCCGGTCAGAGAAGGAGATTGTATACCCTGTGCCATTGACCAGGTGACGCCTGTGCAAGGAAAGTCGCAATCGGAATAGTCGGGGGATTTCTGGCCCCAACTGTACCATCCTGTGCTTGCCTGAATGTCTGTAAAAGTCCTGGCGCCATTATTCACCGTCACGTTAACAGGAGAGGAGCTAGAGCCGCCACAGTTATCCCATTCCTGGATTACTGTTCGTTGCTTACCCGCTGCAAGAGTCATCTGTGTGTCTAGCTTAGGGCCATTTGTTACATAGGTGAGTTGGTCGTTCACGTAGATTCCCATTGCGGCTACGCCGGTTGCGCAGCTGGTGGTGGCTGTTGCTACATAGCTCGTGAGGCTCCCGATATTGGTGTTATCTACGGGTGAATTCACCCAGACGGCCGATTGGCCGGACACTGTGATCGGTACCGCAGCCAGTGTCGCGCCGCCGCAGAAGTCCCACTCCTGAACCACTGCGTTATGTTTACCGGGGGTTAGGGTAAGGGATGTACTTAGGTTGGTTCCGTTCGCCACATAGACCAAATGGTCATCCAAGTAGATGCCCATCGAAGCAACGCCTTTCGCACATGTGGCCGTATTTCCGGTCGCCACAAATTTGGCTGTTGAAGTTATGGTGTCTCCGCTGCGAGGGCTGCTGATCATGACGTTGGCGAAGGAAGGAACGGCGAGTAACACAGTCAAGAGGAGAGGGGAGGAGATCCAGTTCATGTCTTTACCTTTCAGTCGCCTGTTCCGATTTGGAACTAAAGCTAACGAGGTAACTAATGAATGAAGCAAGTGGTCGTATCTATTGGACTTAAGTGCTAGCCACCTTAGTCGGGACTAATGATGGTCTTCCGATGGGAAGCTTGCGCAGCGCCTTGTACAAAAGAGGCTTATAGAAATGTCCATCCGGCATCCGCTTCTACTACTCACAGAACCGGCGCAATTGCTGAGCAGGGGTCAACGTGACATGGCACAGTTTGCCTACAAGGCGTCTCTCCGCACGGTAGAAACGACTACAGGCGAAAGCACCGGTTGCACCTTAGCGCGAGAGGGCATCTGGCCTTACCATTGGTGCGGCGCGAGCGTTGGAGAATTACCTGGCACGCTGTTGACAGACACCGCAGCTCGCGCTGCTCATCGTTTTTGAACTGATCCATGTTCGATTGGGTTGAGACTCCCGAGGCTTACCAGCCACGATCGAGTGCTGGACTTTGTGAGCGGAACAGGGCTCTTGCTATTCTTGTGTGCAGAGGAAGCTTCTTACCCGCGCGACACGAGGACCTCATGAAGGTGTTTGGGACTATCAACGAAATACTGGCCCGGCGCGGCGCGGAAGTTTTCCGCTGCTGGGCGGGTTGGGTACTTCTTGCCGGCAGCGTTAGTTGCGCGGGTGCGATGCAAAGTCCGAACGTTATGTCCCCGCCCCACCATCCACGCGCGCGGACCAATCCCCCGCATCCAGTTCTCGCCAATGGGTTAGCTTTGGGCACACAATCTGCTTCAGGTGCCAAGAAAACCCCGGTCTCCCGTGCCAAGGCAGAACCAGTACCAGCCAAGGTTGCTCTTGAGATGGGAATCCTGACGATTGAGGCGGAGAACTCCGACCTGGAGGAGATCTTGAAGGCCGTTGCCGGCCTGAGCGGAATGGCCATCGATGGCGAGATCAAGAGTTCTCGGGTGTATGGCGTGTACGGGCCCGGAAGTCCGCGTAGCGTCCTGACCGATCTCCTGGCGGGCTCAGGCTACAACTTCATGATGGTAGGCGTCACTGACGAGGGTGTTCCACGGGAGTTGTTGCTCTCCACTGAGAAGGGAAAATCTCCTCCTGGTTCGGCTGCTCCTGCGTCAACTGTTGCGGCCAATCTTCGCGAGGTGCCGGACACAGGGGAGCGGGAGGAAGAGCAACTAGGCCCGGGTGCCATCGCTCATGTTCCTCCACCTCCGCCGCAAGACCCCCAGGAAAGGGTGCAGCAGAATCTACAACGACTCAAGCAAATGCGCGAGCACATGAAACAGCAGAACGTGCCACAGTAGCTGGCGCACTTACCGCACGTAGCTTACATGGAGCTCAATGTCGAGGCGATCAACCAGCCTTCAGAAGTTCCGAAGCGAGGAAAGCCTGATCCTGCTATGGGACCAGCCTGCTGAGCACTGGGACGTATGCTATTCAGGGACCTGCAAAAGACAATAAATGTTCGAAGTGTGAAGAGGGTCAGGCCTCCATACCGTCTGCTCGAAATGAGAACGCAGCTTATACTTGGGCTGTGAGTAAGACTTTCTATATCGAGACGTTTGGCTGTCAGATGAATGCGCATGACTCCGAGAAAGTGGTTGGGACTCTGGAGTCGCAGGGGTATGCGCGGGTGCAGGATGAGGCGGAGGCGGGGCTGATTCTGTACAACACGTGCTCGATCCGGGATAAGGCAGAGCAGAAGGTCTTCCATCGGCTGAACGAGTACAAGAAGCTGCAGGGCGAGGGAAAACGGTTCGCGGTACTTGGGTGTGTGGCGCAGCAGGAAGGTGAGCGGATCTTCGACAAGGCGCCCTATGTGTCGATGGTGTCGGGGTCGGCGAGCTATCGGCATCTGCCAGAGATGCTGATTCGGCTTGAACGCGGAGATCAGCGAATTACGGGGCTTGACGACCGGCAGACGGATGAGACGTTTGAGACGGAGTTTGTGGCGCGGACGAATCCGCATCGCGGGTACATCACGATCATCGAAGGATGTGATAAGTTCTGCGCGTATTGCGTGGTGCCGTATACGCGTGGGAAAGAGCGGAGCCGGACGGCGGCGAGCGTGATGGCTGAAGCCCGGCGGATGGCGGATGCGGGGTTCACGGAGATTCAGCTGCTCGGGCAGAATGTAAATTCGTATGACGACCCGAGCGGGGCGATGACGTTTGCGGAGCTGCTGGCGGGGGTGGGGCAGATCGGGGGTATCCGCCGGGTGCGGTTTACGACCTCTCATCCGCGAGATTTTACAAAGGATATTGTGGATGCGATCGATGCGGTGCCGACGCTCTGCGATCATGTGCATCTGCCGGTGCAGTCGGGATCGAGCGTAATTCTAAAAGCGATGGCAAGAGAGTATACGAGGGACTGGTATCTGGAGCGGATCTCCTGGATCAAGGCGGCGCGGCGGGATATCAGCATGACAAGCGACATTATTGTTGGGTTTCCGGGCGAAACGGAGGGGGATGTTGAGGAGACGGCAACGCTGCTCGAAGAAGTCGGGTATGACGCGATCTTTGCGTTCAAGTACTCGCCCAGGCCGAATACGCCGGCGCTGACGATGATCGATGCCATTCCGGATGAGGTGAAGGCAACGCGTCTGCAGGTGCTGCTCGACCGGCAAAGGGAGATCCAGAGAGTGAACTACGAGCGGCATGTGGGTGAGGTGATGGAACTGATGGTGGAGAGCCACAACCGGCAGCGTGGGCAGGTGGTGGGGCGCAGTTCGCAGAACAAGACCGTAAACTTCACGACGACGTCGCCGATCCTGCCGGCGTTGGGAAGTTATGTTCAGGTACGGGTCACGCAGAGCTTTCCGAACAGTCTGTTAGGTGAGGTGGTGGTGTGATGAAGAGGTCGGACGTTGGGGCGGACACGAAGACAAGCGCGGAGGTGGAGGTTCAGATCCGGGGTTTGATGATGGATCCGGTGACGAACATGCCGATCATCGTGCTGAAGGATGTGGCGAGCGACCTGGTGCTGCCGATCTGGGTGGGAATGTTCGAGGCGAATGCAATTGCGCTCGAGCTTGAGAAGGTGGCGACGCCGAGGCCGATGACGCATGACCTGCTGCAGAATGTGACGCGGGGGCTGAACGCGGAGGTGACGCGGGTTGTTGTATCGGAACTGCGCGAAGACACCTTTTACGCGATCGTTTGGATGATGCAGGGTGGCGACCCGGTGGCGGTGGATGCTCGGCCGTCTGATGCGATTGCGATGGCGCTGCGCTGGGACTGTCCGATCTATGTGAGCCGCGAGGTGCTGGAGCGGTCGAAGCAGCAGTATGGAGGGGCCCAGTCGGCCAACGCCGAGGACGTGCGGCGGTGGCTTGAGGGGTTGAATGACGACGAGATGGGGCGTTACAAAATGTAGGTGGAATGGGTGTTGGCGATTGTGGGCGGGGAATCACAGGTGCGGGCATTCCTCGCTTGCTCGACAGCGCAATGGAAGGGGAATCTAGACCCAATCGCAGAGGTGGGCGACTTGTTCTGCCCATGAGTCCTCGGTAGGGATGGGGGGTAGGGGGGCGGATAGGTGATGGCCGTGGCGGACGGAGTCTATTGCCTGCTTGAGGGCTGGAGCGAGCGAGGGCTCGCCGCCCCTGAGAACTGTGGCCCAGGGGGTGTCGAGGAGGATGTCCGAGACGCCGGAGTCGCGGTGGAGGAGGACAGGGATGCCACGTGCGAGGCTCTCGATGGCGGGTATGCCGTAGCCCTGGACGGCGGGCATGAGGAAGAGGTCGGCGGCGTGGTAAAGCTGTTGAAGTTGTGTATCGGTGACGAAACCCTGGAAGTGGACACGATCTGCGATGCCGAGCTCCTTTGCGAGCGCCTGAAGGTGGGCAAGCTGGGAGCCTTTGCCCGCGATATCAAGGTGCCAGTCGATCTCCGCTGACATTGGATAGGGCTTTTGCTCGAGGGTGGCGAGGGCGCGGAGGATCCAGTCTATGCGTTTGTTGGTTTCCACCCGGGAGACGGAGAGCATGCGTAGCGGGCCGGTGACAGGGTGCGGGCAGAAGCTGTGCGTGGAGGGGAGGCCGCCCATACGGGCGATGGCAGCGTCGACGCCGAAGGTTCTCCGACAATCCTCACGGAGGTAGGTGCTAGTCACGATTGTGGTGCCGCCGGAGCGGAGCCCGTGAGCGGCCATACGGTCGGAGAGGATGCGTTTGACGCGGTTCTTGAGGGGCGTGGCACGGGAGGCCTCGCTGAACAGGCTGGGGGTGTCGTGCATGAGAGTGTGAAAGCCGCGAATGCCCGCTGCTGAGGCGTGAAGTGCCGTCTGGTAGCCGGAGAGAAGGGGCGGAGGGGCTCCGGTGCGGGAGCGGAGATAGCGTCCGAGAGAGCGGATCTTGCGAAGCGCGGTCATTTCCGGACGGAGCTGGACGACCGAGAGGGGGTCTGTCGAAAAGCGCTCCAGGCCGACCTTGTCGGTGTAGCAGACGATGTGAGAGGGGATGCCTTGCCGGTAGAGCCAGTGGGCGAGGGCGAGGCAGCTGCGCTCGGCGCCGCCCATGTCGGCGATCTCGGTGGTGACGATAGCGCGGGAGTCTGGCGGGATGTCGTCGGTGGACGCATCGGGCACTGGTGGGAGATCTGGCAAGGTGCGGGGATCCTCCGCTTCGCTCTGGGATGACAGGGTTGGAGGCTCTAGGATGACCGGGTCAAGGGGTTGCACCGGGACAGGGTCAAAGGGCTGCTGGGTGACAGGGGCGAGTGGTGCTCAGCGGACGGCGAGGCGGTCGAGGTGGCTGAAGAACTCGGGGAAGGAGATCGCGGCGGCCTCCGCTCCATGGATAGCCGTGTCGGAGGTGGCGCGGAGGGCGGCTATGGAGAAGGCCATAGCTATTCGGTGGTCGTGGCCCGAATCGATCTCGGCGCCATGAAGTTGCTGGCCCCCGGGGATATCGAGGCCGTCCTCAAATTCGGTGAGATCGGCCCCCATGGCGCGAAGATTGCGGGCGACCAGATCGATGCGGTCTGACTCCTTAATGCGGAGTTCCTTGGCGTCGCGAACGCGGATGCCGTTGCGGGTGTAGGGAGCAATGGCAGCGAGAACGGGGATCTCGTCGATGAGCTGGGCGGCGAGAGTGCCGGAGATCTCGAGGGGACCCGTGAGTTTGCGGGAATTGGGATCGGCGTTGATCTGGAGAGTTCCGACGAGTTCGCCGTGATGCTCTTCGACGTTAAGGACACGGATCTTTGCGCCAAGACCGGAGATGACGTCGAGCAGGGCAGAGCGCGTAGGGTTCATCCCGATGGCGTCGAGCACGAGGTGGGAGTCCGGGAAGAGGAGGGAGGCGGCGAGGAAGAAGGCTGCGGAGGAGAGGTCGCCGGGAACGGTGGCTTCTATGGCGCGGAGTTGTTGACCGCCTTCGATACTGATCTTCGCGGTTCCATCTTTGGTACTTTCGGAGCGGGTGAGGGTTGCGCCGAAGGCTCTGAGGGCATGCTCGGTGTGGTCGCGGGTGAGGATCGCTTCGGAGAGGGAGGTGGTGCCCTGAGCCTGAAGGCCGGCAAAGAGAACCGCGGTCTTGACCTGGGCGGAGGGGATGGGGGTGCTGAAATCGATGGCGGTGAGCGGGTGTCCCACGACTGTCATGGGAGCGTGTCCGCCGAGTGCGCCATCGCCGCCGGTGAGATGAATCTCCGCGCCCATCTGGGCGAGCGGCTTGCGGATGCGCTCCATGGGGCGGGCGGAGAGGCTCTCATCTCCGGTGAGGAGGAAGGTGTGCGGATGCGACGCGATGAGGCCAGCGAGCATGCGCATGGTTGATCCGGAGTTGCCGCAATCAAGGCTGCGCTGGGGCTGCTGAAGGTGGCCGGCGGTTCCGGTGATCGTAACCATGCCGCCAGACTGCGCGGCTACCGGTGCACCGAGAGTGGCCATGCAGGAGAGCGTCGAGTGGGGGTCGGCGCCGGTTGAAAAGTTGGAGAGGCGGGTAACGCCTTCGGCGAGACCGGCCAGCATGGCGTAGCGGTGGGAGATGGACTTGTCACCGGGAAGGGTGAGGGACCCGTTGAGGCTGCGGGCGGGCCGAAGGAGTTCGGTGGGCATTACGAAACATTCTAAGCGAGGACGAGGCACCGAAGCACCTCGGGGCGCTGCGAACGCTGGGTCCACAAGGATGGTTTGCTCATCACGAGGTTACGAATTTTCCGCTTGCCGAATGATTGGCTTGTACGTAGGCTTCTGCCACTCCGGAAATTAAAAGAGAGGTGGCCAGGATGTCACTGCTTTCTTCTGTGTTAAGAGAAGAATCAACACGCTATTTGGCGGCGTAGGGGCTTTTGATCGAGGCAAGGCAAGGGATCAGGATGCCGGAACGGCAGACAAGGGTCCCCCGGTGACCGTTACCGCTCCAACAGCAACGGCTTCAACAGCGCCTGGGGGCGAGGAGGCGGTGATCACGCACCGCGTGCTGCTGATCCACGGCTACTCGGCGGACGGAAAGGAGTTTCTGGAGTGGAAGAGGGCTCTAGCGGGTGCAGGAATGGGTGTGGAGACGATCGAGATCGGGAACTATGTTTCGTTGAATAACGAGATCAGCATTAAGGATTTAGGCGAGGCGTTTGACCGGGCGCTGCGACTGACCAAGTGGAGCAAAGGGACGACGGACGATACGTGGACCTTCGATGCCATTGTGCACTCGACAGGAATGCTGGTGTTGCGCCAGTGGCTGGTGAATGATCCGTATTCGAGGAGCGATGCGCGAAGCCGGGTGAAGCGATTGAAGCACCTTGTTGGACTCGCGCCGGCGACCTATGGGTCTCCGCAGGCCAAGAAGGGAAGAAGTTGGCTGGGTGCCCTGGTAAAGGGCAACAAACATCTCGGGCCGGATTTCATGGAAGCCGGAGACATGATTCTGGACGGGCTGGAGCTGGGGAGCCGGTACACCTGGGAACTGGCGACGAAGGATATGATGTCGGCCGATCCGATGTATGACAAAGGCAAGGACACACCTTACGTCGCGATCTTTATCGGCAACACGGCCTACGCTGGAGTGAGCGGGCTGGCGAACTCGCCCGGCACGGATGGAACGGTGCGGTGGTCGGGATGCTCCTTGAACAGCCGCCTGGTGAAGCTCGATCTGCGCACAACCGCCAAGCTGATGGACAAGGGGCAGGCGACGCGGTGCAGCATCTCTGAGTGGACGCTAAACCGAGCCAACACACCGGTCATTGCGGTGGAGGCGCGAGATCATGGAACCATCCTGCAATCGCCTGAGCCGGGTGCGGTGGCGCTGGTGAGGGACTTCATGACAAAGGTGTCGGACGATCTTAGCTATGCGCAGTGGGAGTTGCGGGCCATCGCTTATGGCGCACCGGCGCTTGAGAAGATGAATCGGCAGAGCGCTCTCGACGGCGCAGCCGACGGTGCCGGCTGGCAGCAGTTTGTTGTGCATCTAGTGGACGATCACGACGATGGCATCAAGGATTACAACCTACAGCTGTTCCTGGGGAGTGATCTCGCTGAATCGGACGATCCGGGATTCAAGCCGCTGCCCGTGATCGTGGACAGCTACGGTGCGGATAGCAGCTATCGATGCTTGTACGTTCGGCTAACCGAAGATCTGATAAAGCTAAACACGCCGGGAGGTCCCGCCGGGAAAGTATGGATCGAGCTTCTGGCTTCGAGCGGAACCCGGTACGTGGAGTATGAAGCGTATGACGGCGCGGGACAGGTGAATCGTGGCAACGACGGCGGGCCGAAGCCGACCAAGCTTGAGATCACTAAGCTGGCGCAGGGAAACGACACGCTCTTCTACCCGTATACGACGACGCTGGTGGAAATCTACCTGGAGCGCGAGCCGACGCCACTGCAAGCCGTCAGCGATCTATTCGGGTTTTTGGGCAGGGGTTTATAGCCAGCTGCGAACGCGAGTGAGATTCAGGCGAGATATGAATTCGCCACGCGGAGGGCGAAGTAGCGCTCTTCGCGATGGAATCAAGGCTCGACGTACGGATCTTTTAGCGGTACACTCCTGTGCAATCGCGATCGTATGCCGACGCGCGGCTTCCAATGATAAGAGACTCTGGGCCCTGAAGCCGAATTTGGACCCAGGAGAATGACTTATGTGGATGCGGCGCTGTTTGGCTACGGGGGTGTTGGTGCTTTGCCCAGGGCTGGTTCGTGCAGATTTCACTTACCAGGAGACGACGCAGATTACCGGCGGAGCTCTGGTCGGCATGATGAAGCTTGCTGGGGCGTTCAGCAAGCAGGCGAAGCAGGCGGGTGAGCCAATCGTCTCGACCGTCGTGATCCAGGGCAATCGGATGGCGCGAATCGGGCAGGACAGGACGGAGATCATTGACCTGGACAAGGAGACGATCACCGAGCTCGACCATACGAAGCACCAGTTCACAGTAATGACGTTCGCGCAGATGAAGCAGCAGGTGGATGCGGCGGTCCAGAAAGCGAAGCAGGAGCAGGCAAAGAGCGCGCCGGCGCCGAGTGAGCCCTCGGCGACCTCTACGACGGAGATGAAGTTCGCGGCGCATGTACGGCAGACGGGTGCGATCAAGCAAGTGTCGGGTTTACAGACGGACGAATCGATACTCGCTATGACGCTGGATGCGACTGACAACAAGTCGGGGCAGACTGGGGCATTCGCGATCACGAACGACATGTGGCTGGCACCGGAGATTCCGGGCTACGGCGAGGTGCGGGAGTTCTACAAGCGATACGCCCTGAAGATGGGAATGGTGATGGGTGGAGCGCTGAATCCGCAGATGCTGGCAATGCAGCCGGGAGCTGGGCAGGGAATGGCAGACATGGTGAAAGAGATGTCCAAGTTGAAGGGCATACCGCTGCTGCAGGTAATGCGGATGGGAACGACGGTGAATGGGCAGGCTCTGCCGGCGGCTTCGGAGGCTCCGTTGCCACCGACGAATACACCGGCCATGCCGACGGTTGGGGACGTGGCTCAGCAGACTGCGGTGGCGGCCATTGCGAGCAAGCTGGGCGGGCTGGGCAGCCTGAGCGGGATCGGGTCCGGGCTGGGAGGCTTCGGACGCAAGAAGAAGGCGGATGCGGCGGCGGCGGTGAACTCGACAGTAGATTCGACATCGGATGCTGCCTCGAATGCAGCGGCGGCGAAGGCGACGGGAAGCGGACAGGCTGGAGGCGGAGCGGCTGGAAGTGCAGCGGTGAATTCGGCGGTGCTGGTGGAGTCGAAGACGGAGATGACGAGCTTCTCGCAGGCCACCGTAGATGCGAGTCGGTTTGCGATTCCAAGCGGATATTCGAAGGTGGAGGCGAAGTCCACTGAGTGAAAGCGCTTCGGGCGAAGCGAAGATCTTCAGGTGGTGACGCGGAGGGCGTAGGCGAAGTGGTGGCTTCTGCGGGGGAGATGGGCGGTGAGCAAGGTGTGCTGCGGGTTCCAGGCGTTGCCGGGACGTCTCGGGATTAGAGAACGCGGAGAGCGACTACGGTCTCATCGTCGAAGTGTTCGGCTCCGGCCTGGAAGATGGTGACAGCTTCGAGGATGGCATCGAGGGCTCCGTCCGCGGTCTGGGATGCGGTCGGATGGCGCTGGAGAAGAGTGCAGAGGCGGTCAGTTCCGTACATTTGGCCGTGAATGTTTTCAGCGTCGACGATACCGTCGGAGAAGAGAACCACCAGGTCTCCGGGAGCGGTCTGGACGGTCTGCTCTTCGTAAGCAACGCCGGGGAAGAGGCCAAGGGGAAAACCTTCGACAGCGATGGTGCGGACGTTGAGTCCATGGGTGAGATCGGCCTTATCGCTCGAGACAAAGAGCGGCTGGACGGAACCGGCGTTGGCGATGCGGAGGGTGCGGTCGGTGTTGTTCCAGAGGGCGATCAACATGGTGACGTACTGTGCATCGAGCTTGCGGTCCTGGAGTTGCTCGTTGAGGGCAGTGAGGAGTTGGGCGGGGGGGAGGTACCTGGTAGCGAGTGAGCGGAGAAGTCCGCTGACCAGCGCTGCATAGAGAGCGGCGGGAGCGGCTTTTCCGCTGACGTCTCCGACCGCGATGGCAACGCATCCGGGCGACTGAGGCGTGCTGTAGTCGAGGAAATCGTAGATGTCGCCGCCGATGGAGCGGGCGGGGAGGAAGCGGGCGGCGATCTCCGCGTTCGGAGGCCGGGGAGGAGCCGATGGAAGCAGGCGGAGCTGAACGTCGCGAGCCATCTCGAGATCGCGCTCCATGCGCTGCTCCTCCTCGTGGATGCGTTGGTAAAGGCGAGCGTTAGCGATGGAGACAGCCACCTGTGCCGCGAGCGTGGTGAGGGTGCGCTGATGATCTTCGTTGTAGTAGTTGACCCGGGTGTGCTCGAGGTCAATGACGCCGATGACGTTTCCTTTGTAGATAAGCGGGACGGCGAGTTCCGAGCGGGTCTCCGAGTTTTCTACGACGTAGCGGGCATCTCGCCGGACATCAGGAGCAAGAACCGGGGTGCGCTGAGCGGCGGCGGTGCCGATGAGACCGAGGCCGAGCGGGACATTGCGCTCTCGGATGACACGCTCGCCGTAGCGGGTGCTGAAGCGGTGTTCGAACTGCTCGGTGCGTTCGTTCCAGAGCAGGATGGTGAACATCTGGAAGTCGATGACACGCTTGAGTAGCTGGCCGATGCGTTCCAGGAGATCGTCGAGATCGAGGATGCTGGTGATTTCGCGCGAGATCTCATGGAGGACTGTGAGGGTTTGAGCCTGGCGGGAGACGCGGGTGTAAAGGCGGGCGTTTTCGACGGCCACCGCCATGCGGGAGGCGACCAGTTCCAGCAGGCGCTGGTGTTCGTGGGTGAAGAAGGCGGGCGATTCGGACTGGATGTCGATGACGCCGATGACCTTGTTTTTGATGATGAGCGGAACGGCGAGTTCGGAGAGAACGCCGGGGTTGGCGTTGATGTAGTGCTCAAACGTGTGAACGTCCTCTATGAGGATGGACCGGCGCTGGAGGGCGGCCTGGCCAACGACTCCACGGCCGAGCTTGATGCGCATCCGCTCGATTTCGGGGGAATGGCCGGTCTGGAAGCGCATCCAGAGCTCGTTGGTGCGGTCGTTGATGAGGAGGATGGCGAAGATGCGGTAGTCGATAACGGCGCGAACGAGGTCGGCGACGCGGTGCATCAGGGTATTCAGGTCGAGGGTGGTGTTGAGCGCGTCGGCCAGACGGTGTAGAAATTCGACCTGAAGGGGCTCCACACGAGGCAGTGAGGAGGAGGGTTGTGAGGCAACGTTCGGGCGATAGTCACCCTCGAAGGGGTGTTCTGCCTGCTCGCCGAGCGAGAGCTTAGAGGTCGAGGCAGGCTGGTCCGGCTGATCCGAGCTAGACATGGAAGAGCCGATGATACTACCGAGCGAAAGAGGGTGAGGAGATGCTTTGCCAGGCGGCACCGGAGTTGCAATAAGACGCTGATCGGCAACCTCTGCAGGCCGGCCGATCGCCGCCATAGGAGCGGTGAGCTAATAGCTGCCGTTTGTTGTTCCCGCAGAGGTTCGGCCCGAAAGTTCGGCGACGATCTTGACGCTGGCGCTGGCTCCGATGCGAGAGGCTCCGGCCCCGAGCATAGCCACGGCATCGGCGAGCGAGCGAATACCACCTGAGGCTTTGATGCCGGCGCGGATGCCGGCCTGTTCCCGGAGCAGGGCGATGTCGTCGACGGTGGCGCCACCGGTCGAGAAGCCGGTTGAGGTTTTGAGGAAGTCGGCGCCTGCGGAGAGGGCGAGATCGGCGGCTCGGAGTTTTTCCTCGAAGGAGAGCAAACAGGTTTCAAGGATGACTTTGACGATGGCTCCGGAGCCATGGGCGCGCTCGACGACGCCGCGGATATCCTGCTTGACGGCGGCGAGATCGGCTGGGGTGCCGGACTTCAGGAGGCCGACGTTGAGCACCATGTCAATGTCGTGGGCTCCGAGTTTGAGAACGCGAACGGTCTCATCGCGCTTCGACGCGGCGAGGGTGGCGCCCAGCGGGAAGCCGATGACGACGCCGACGGGAATCCCGGTTCCGGCGAGGGTGTCGGCCGCGGTGCCGACCCAGGTGGGATTCACCATAGCGCATGCAAAGCCATACTCGGCGGCCTCGTGGCAGAGTTGAATGACCTGGGTGCGGGTGGCGTCCGGTTTGAGCAAGGTGTGATCGAGGACGGACGCGAGATCTCTTGGTGAGGAGAGCACCTTTTCGAGGAAGGCTGCGCTATCCCAATCGGGGGAGAGGTGGGAGCTGATAAAGGCAACGGGCTGGGAAACAGCCCTTGACTGGATCTGCGATTCGGTCGGGACGGGTGGGAGAGAGTTGAGGCTCACTGCGACTCCTGCGGCGTTGGTTGGTGTCCTTGGGGAGGTTCACGCGCCCGGGTATTTTCTATCACACGGAGGTGACAGCTGGCTGAACGGAGGTGCCGTGGAGCGCTGCGTGATAAGCCAGGGCCAGATCGTCGCG